>Ga0164241_10002506_pt1 | contig 19711 bp, 15 predicted proteins | sample OricomyardsoilBY_FD_108780 | JGI IMG/M metagenome (GOLD analysis project Ga0164241, IMG submission 108780) | Backyard soil microbial communities from Emeryville, California, USA - Original compost - Back yard soil (BY) | ecosystem: Environmental > Terrestrial > Soil > Unclassified | place: USA... | reverse complement strand
TGGTGCCCGGGCGCGGACTCGAACCGCGATGCTGTTAGGCACAGGCTTCTGAGACCTGCGTGTCTACCAATTCCACCACCCGGGCAATTTGCTTATTTGCAGTGAATTCTGGCGTCAGCGTTCCTGCCTGACGGCCTTCTTTCTACACTGGATTTCTACGCTTCCCGGGATGGTGTCGGGGAAAGCATTTGAAACGTGGGAAAGAACGCCCGCTACGAACCAGGTTCGTCGCGGGCAGAGCGGGACGTACTACGCGCGCGCAAAAGTGAACGGCAAGGAAAAATACGCGGGCAGCCGCGACGGGTGGTTTCACGCGGCGAGGACGTTGCGAAGTGAAGGCGGATTTTCAGAAGCTCCTGAGCGGAGGGGTGGTCTCGGGAGGCAGACTGCGGAGAATTCGCCCCCGCGCAGGGCAGGGCGTTTTTGATTTCGAAGCTTGGCGGAACTTAGTGTTGGCTCGCGGGCACTATGCCCGGCATCGCCTTTATCACTATGATTCTCGAAACCAATCTCCGCCGTGGGGCGCGCGCTGTGTGTCTTCTTTTAGCGCTGACGTCTGCGCCGATCTTCGCAGCCGATGAGCCGGCGAACGATCCCGCCGTCGATAGTCACGTGGTGGCCAGCGATGCGAACGCGATTGTTTCGGCGGCACCGATGACGTTCGAGACCGAGGGAGTCGGCGTACACGGCCAACTCGTCGTGGCTCCGGAGATTGTCAGTGACGACACGCTTGCCGACCTGATTTTCACCATCACCGGGGAGCCGGCCTCGGGGCGGGTGGGACTGGCCGGGGGCGATGACGAGACGGATTTCTTCAAAAACAAAAAGGCGCGTCTGGGCTATTTCGCTTATCAACCGAACGACGGTTTCGTAGGCGAGGATTCGTTCGCATACACGGTGCGCAACGAAACCTCAGGCCTCGTTTTCAAGAACAAGGTCGTGATCAACGTGAAGCCGGCGACTCCGGTGATGTTGGAAAAATTTGAGGTGAGCGCCGATCGCGAGCGCACGATGACGGTGCGTCCCGTTTCCCTGATGACGCGTCCCAACACGGCGGTCTCGCAAAAGATTCCGAGCCATGAGGACTTCATGAATGCGGCGGATCGCGCAAGTATCAGCGACCCGAAGGTGGCGTATGTTTTGGACGACAAAGCCAAGCCTCAGAACGGGACGGCGACGCTCGATCGTACCACCGGTCTGCTCAGCTACTCGCCGAACCCAGGGTTCATCGGCGAGGATCATTTTAAGTACTACTCCGTGGACGAAAATAACACCTATCTCGGCGCGGAAAATACCGTCTCGGTCGTGGTGGAGCCGATCCGCAACATGAAGCATATGGCGGTGGATCGCTCCCGCAGCCGGGAGGTCGATCTGGTTTTTGTCATCAACAATTCGCCGTCGATGGCCCCGCATCAGAGCCGCATCGCGGACAACCTCAGCCGGTTCAGGAAGCTCTTTGACGAGCGGCATCTCGATTATCGTATCGGTGTTCTGACTACCGATTTCGTCAATGCCGAAGCCGGACGCGGGGCGGATGACCAGCCTTACTTCAAGGAAGTCCGGTCGGTGCAGCTCGACAAGGCCGGCAAGGTGGTGCTCGACCGCCGCGAACGTCCGAAGCAGATCACCAAGCGGGTGGCGAGCAACGGGAACCTCGTGACGCTCCCGGTGATGGATCAGCCGTGGGTCACGCCGCAGACGCCCGACAGCATTTTCGCCGAGCTCGTGAAGGTCGGCACGAACGGCGACAGCAACCGCACGGCCTTCACGGCGGTGTATAATTTCGTCGCGGGCTACTACAACAAGCAGCACTCGTTTCTGCGGCCTGATGCGACGACGGTCGTGGTCTTTTTCATGGACGAGGAAGAAACGCGCATGGCGGTGTGGAAAGAAAACAATGGCGGCGCGCCTCAGGCCGAGTGGATCGAGGACGGAAAACTTCCCGACCTGCTCGAGCAGTACAACGAGCGTCATCCGGAGAAGCGCCAGACGCTCGACGGCTATATCAACTACTGGGTCGTGCGCCCGTTCATCATCGCGAAAGGCAATCAACGCGGGAAGCTCGAGATCGACGCGGTGGTGTCGCCTAAGAACCGCTCGCACCGGCGGGCGGCCGAACTCACCGGCGGCACGGTGTTGAACATCGAGAGCGATTTCTCCGCTCCGCTGGCCGAGCTGGGCGACCGGATCGCCGACACGGTCGCGGTCGCGCTCGATCCGGTCGGGCCCGGGGCGACGTTGTACAAAAAGAGCATCCGCGTGCTGGTTGACGGAGAGGAAGTGCCGATGGATCCTGAAAACGGATACGTTTACGACGAACTCACGCACAGCATCCGTTTCCAAGGTGCGGCCAAGAAGAAGGCGTTCGCCGCCAAGATCGACATCACGTACGAAGAGCACATGTGAGCATCGTCTCGACGCGTCGCCGGGCTCCGCACGTGAGAGGCGTGTCGAAGCCGGAATCGATGGGTGGGTAACTACCGCGGCCGGACGCCTCCGGCCGCGAGAGGCGAGCGCGCGGGGGAGAATTCGGACTTGGCGGAGGCGGCGCCACGCGCAACCTCGGGGAGTCTTTTAACCCTTTTCCCCATGGCTTCTTCTGTCGCGTTACTGAGTGGTGTCGTCCTTGCAGGCGGTTTGTCCGAACGCATGGGCACCGATAAAGCGTTGGTGGAGTTCGAGGGACAGCCGTTGTGGCGGCGCCAATACAATCTGCTCGCGCAGGCGGGTGCGGCGGAACGGTTGCTCTCGGTGCGCGTGGATCAAAAATGGCCGCCGCTGGAAGTGACGCGGGTCACGGACGCCGCGGCCGATCTCGGACCGCTGGCCGGTATCGCGGCGGCGCTGGCGAAGACGCGGCATTCGCACCTGCTCGTGCTCGCGGTCGATATGCCTCGCGTGCCGCTCGCGTGGTTCGCGCGGTTGCGGGAGCGTTGTGCGGAGCGGATCGGAGTCGTCGGTGTGCGCGAGGACGGTGCGTATGAACCACTGGCGGCGATTTATCCGCAGGCGATTTTGCCGCTGGTGCGCGCGGCGATTTCCGATCGGGAATTATCGCTGCAAAAGCTGGTGGAGCGCGCGGTGGAGGAAGGGTTGTTGCGCGTGCAGGAAATTCCCGCGTCTGAGTCGGCGTGGTTCGAAAACTGGAACGAACCGGCGGACGTCAAAGACCGCCCGCTGTGAGTTTCGTGAAGGCCAGCAGATCGTCGCGGGCGATCTTCATTTCCGTCAGGATCTTGTCGGCGTGATCGAGGAGCTGACGCCCGGCCGCGGTCAAATTGACGTGACGGCCGAGGCGGTCGAAAAGACGGCACTCCAAGTCTTGCTCAAGTGATTTGATGGCATGGCTGACGGCGGATTGCGTCAGATGGAGTTCACGAGCGGCGTGCGTGAAACTTCCGGCTCGGGCCAAGGTGGTGAAGGCGAGTAATTTGCGGCTGTCTAAGATGGGAGTCATGGCATGTTATCCCGGAGGGATTGCGGACTCAGGCCAGCAGGTGCCAAGCCACCGACCGTGAGCATCCCGGATGGCGCAGGAAAATTTTTCATAGACCGTGGTGTCTGGAGTCATACTCCGCTGGATCGGCCCGGTTCGGGAAGTACGCGCGGGCCGCGTGTGGTCGCCGATCGAACGCGCGGGCCGCATGTGCTCCCCGGAAACCCGGCCCGTCCCATGAGTGATTGTTGCAAACGCGCGCAGGCACACGGCTACGGCATTGATGAAACCGCGCTACGCGTAGCGCTCTTCTTTCCACGGATCGGCGGTGTTGCTGTAGCCGCGTTCCTCCCAGAAGCCGCGTTTGTCGTGTTCGAGGAAGGTGATCGCCTGGATAAATTTGGCACCTTTCCACGCGTAGAGTTTGGGGATGATGACGCGGGCGGGTCCGCCGTGTTCGCGCGGAAGCGGAGCGCCATCGAAGCCGGTCGCGATCAATACATCGTCGTCGAGGCAGGACTCCAAGGGAACGTTGGTCGAGTAACCATCGTAGCTGGTGAAAAACACGAAGCGCGCGCGGGCGTCCGGTCGTGCGAGTTCATACAAGGTGGTGAAGGCGACGCCAGTCCAGCGGCAGTCGTATTTGCTCCATGTCGTGACGCAGTGGAAATCGCTCACGTCTTCGACTTGGGGGAGATCGTTGAACGCGCTCCAGTCGAGGCTGAGCGGATTCTCGACGAGACCGCCGAGGGTGAGAGTCCATTCGGTCAACGGAGTTTCCGGCTGTATCCCCAAATCCAGGACGGGAAATCCATTCGTCAGTTTTTGCCCGGGAGGAAGGCGTTCGTCGGAGCGGGTCGTCAGTGGGCGGACGCCGCGCGCGACCTGTTTCTCAGCCCATTTCTGTTTCGCGGCGATGTAGCGCTCTTTCGACATGGACGAAGATTATGCGGCGATGATTCGCCGGCAAGTGAGCGGGCGGCGTTCGGTCAGTCGTGGGAGAAGACGTCGTCGTCCTCGGCGAAAAATTCCTGAAGCGCGAGGGAGACGCTGTTCCGGCGGCGATAGTAGTAAACGGCCATGCCGCCCTGGTAGATCAGCGAGACGAGGCCGAGGGTGACGTACGTGGTGGAGTTAACCAGAAGCGCGAAGTGATCCGGTGCGACGTTCACCTCTTTCAATGCCTGCAAAAGATCGGGGGTGACTATGGTTTTTTGCAAGTCAGCGAGATTCGGATGCGCGAGTTGCAAGCTCGCGTAGATGAGCAGCGTGGCGAGGAGCAGGAGTTGACTGCGCACGAGCCAATTGAGGCCGCGCCGCTCGCCGTTTCGGAGCAGACCGGCACCGTGGAGTTCCAATGCGCCCGCGCCAGCGACGAGGCAGCCGACGAGCGCGTCGGTGCCTTGATGCGCGGCGGCGTGGAGCACGGCGAGCGTGCCGGCCACGATCATCAGGATGCGACCGTCCAAGGACGCGACGCGCAGGAGGCGGAGGAAAATCTCGGAGGGAAGCGGGGGCGGTTTCTGGGCCATGGAGAGTGGGAGACGGTACGCGAATCCGGCTGGATTGCGCGCGTGAAAGCGCTCTGGATTCCGCGCTTCCTCTCGAATGACAATCTGAAACCGTTTCCGTTCAGTGCCCGATAACGCTTCCCCATCTTTTTCCTTCCGCATCGATTTTCCGCCCGAGTTGCCGATCAGCGCGCGCGCGGAGGAAATCGTCGCGACCATCCAGGCGCATCAAGTCGTGATCCTGGCGGGCGAAACGGGTTCGGGCAAAACCACGCAAATCCCGAAAATGTGTCTTGTCGCCGGGCGCGGCAGTCGCGGGAAAATCGCGTGCACGCAGCCGCGTCGCGTGGCGGCGCTGTCGATTTCGAAGCGCGTGGCGGAAGAGCTGCGCGTGGATTGGGGGCGGGAAGTGGGCTGCAAGATTCGTTTCAACGACCAGACCTCGAACGCGACGGTGGTCAAGTTTCTCACCGACGGCATGCTGCTGGCGGAAGTGCAGAGCGATCCGATGTTGCGCGGATACGACACGATCATCCTGGACGAGGCGCACGAGCGTTCGCTCAACATCGATTTTCTGCTCGGGCATTTGCGGCAGCTGCGCTTCAAACGGCCGGAGCTGAAGATCATCATCACGTCGGCGACGATCGATACGGAGGCGTTTTCCAAGGCGTTCGACGATGCGCCGGTGATCCAAGTTTCGGGGCGCACGTATCCGGTGGAAGTGATTTACGCGCCGCTCGACGAATTCGGCAGCGACGCGGCGGAAGGCGATGAACGCGAGTCGCGCGCGGAGGCGTTGCACTACGTCGATGGGGCGGTGGAGGCGGTGGAGCGAATCGTGCGCGACAGCGATGCGGGGGACATCTTGGTGTTCATGCCGGCGGAGCGGGACATCCGCGAGACGTGCGAACTGCTCGAAGGCCGGCGGTTGAAGAACTGCGAACTGGTGCCGCTTTTCGGACGGCTATCGAATGCGGAACAGCAGCGGGTTTTCAGCGGCGGACAGCGGCGGAAGATCGTCGTCTCGACGAACATCGCGGAGACCTCGCTGACGATTCCGGGCGTGCGCTTCGTGGTTGATACGGGGCTGGCGCGCCTGAGTCGTTATTCGCCGCAATCGCGCACGCGGCGGCTGCCGATCGAGGAAGTTTCCCAGTCGAGTGCGGACCAGCGCAAGGGCCGCAGTGGACGCGTGTCGGCGGGCATGTGCGTGCGGTTGTATTCGGAGAAAAACTTCAACGAACGTCCGCGTTTCACGCAGCCGGAGATCCAGCGGGCGAATCTCGCGGACGTGATTTTGCGGATGAAGGCGTTTGGTCTCGGCGACATCGAACGCTTTCCGTTCATCAACATGCCGGCGGCGAAGTCGATTCGCGCGGGGTACGTGTTGCTGGAGGAGCTGGGGGCGCTGGATGAGGGCGAAGGCGAGAATCGGCAGCTGACGATTATCGGGCGCGACCTGGCGCGGTTGCCGGTGGACCCGACGGTGGGGCGGATGATTTTGCAGGCGCGCACGGAAAAGTGTCTGCGCGAAGTGCTCGTGATCGCATCGGGACTTTCGATACAGGACCCGCGGGAGCGTCCGCTCGACGCGCGGGAAAAAGCGGATGCGGCGCACCGGCGGTTTTCGCATCCGGACTCTGACTTTCTGGCGCTGCTGAATATCTGGGAAACGTTTCACGACGAGTTCGACCGGCTCTCGCAGGCGCGGCTGCGAAAGTTTTGCCGCGATCATTTCCTGAGTTACACGCGGATGCGCGAGTGGCGGGATGTGCACGCGCAATTGCTCGATGTGCTCGAAGGCCGCGACGATTTCAGGATGACGTCGGCGTTTGCGCGAGGTGCGACCGTGGAGGAATCCCGCCATAGAGCCGCTCCTGCAATGGAGGAGGCGGGCGATGTGGCAGCGTTCGGGACGCCGGCGTTTCGCGCGATCCACCGATCAATTCTAGCGGGCTTGCTCGGCAACATCGCGACACGTGACGACGAGAACGGCGGATACAAAGCGACGCATGACCGCCGGGTGGCGTTGTTTCCGGGCTCGGTGTTGTTCGCAAAGGATGCGCCGAAAAAGTTTTCCCAAAAAGGCGGCGAACGCGTGGCGCCGAAGAAGGACAATAAATCGCCGCGGTGGATCATGGCGGCGGAGATCATGGAGACGTCGAAACTGTATGCGCGGACGAGCGCACGACTCGATCCGTTGTGGGCGCTCGATCTCGGCGCGCATGTGGTGCGGGTTTCGCACAGTGAACCGTTTTGGAACGAAGACGGCGGGCGGGTTTTGGTGAAGCAGAAGACGCGGCTGTACGGACTCGAAATCGAGTCGCGCTCGGTGAGTTACGGGCGGATCGATCCGGTGCACGCGACGGAGATTTTTATCCGCGAAGCGCTCGTGAATGACACGGTGACGTGGCCGTTGGATTTTTTGGCGCACAATCGCGAAGTGCGGGAGAAGGTGGAGAGTTTGCTGACGCGCGCGCGCGACAGCAGCTACATGAATCTCGATGAAGGCGTGTATCGATTTTATGCGGCGCGATTGATGCCGGCGATCGAACGTGAAGGCGGTGCGGCGGCGAAGGAGAATGCCGGACGGCGGGGGCAGCGCACGGCGAAGACGGAAGCCATTTCTTGCGTGGCGGAGCTGGTCGATCTCGTGCGGGCGCGCAAAGGTGCGGAGCCGCGTTTCTTGATGATGGAGCCGGACGATTTGCGCGATCCGGAGCAGATCGTTTCCGATGCGGGCGCGTTTCCGGAATCGCTGCCGCTGCAACATTCGGCGCTGCCGATCGCGTATGCATACAAGCCGGGGCAGGTGGACGACGGCGTGACGATCGATGTGCACGTGCGCGAAGCCGAGACGCTGACGGCGGCGGCGCTCGATTGGGCGGTGCCGGGACACGTGGAGACGAAGGTGGAGCACTATCTGCGGGCCACGCCGAAGGAGTTGCGGAAGGCGTTCATGCCGCTCGCGGAGACGGCGAAGAGCGTGGCGGCGCAGTTGATCAGCCGGGACAAACTCACCGGGCGGCGCGAGACGCTGGTCGAGGCGCTGGCGGCGCAATTGGGAGAACGTTTTCAACTGCGGCTCGATCCGTCGCTGTGGGCGGACAAACCGCTACCAGATCATTTGCGCGTGCGCGTGCGCGTGTTGGATGACGATGAGCGCGAAGTGTGTGCGTCGCGCGAGCTCGCGGAGATTCGCGCGGCGCTCGAGGCGCGTCAGCGTGAAGTGAGCGCGAACGTGTCGAAAGAAGATCCCGAGGCGTGGCGTCGTGCGCGGACGAAGTGGGAGAAGGCGGAGCAGACGTCGTGGATTTTTGGAGACGTTCCCGCGCGCGTGCAGATCGGCGATCTGGCGGGTGTGCCGGTGTGGGCGTTTCCGGGATTGAAACGCGAAGGGCAGGGCGTGGCGCTGCGGTTGTTCAAGACGGAGGAAGACGCCGCGGCAGTCACACGGGAAGGGTTTGAGCGGTTGATAGAATTGCAGCTGCGCTACGAGCTGGCGTGGCTGGAGAAGGATCTGAAAAAACTGCGCGAACTCGGGACATTGCTCACGATGGTGGGGACGGCGGAGGCGCTGCAGAAAGACGCGTTTGATTCGATCCGGCGCTGGCTTTGTGCGCGTCCGGTGGGCGCGTTGACGGCGCAGGCGTTTCAACGCGCGGTCGATCAGGCGAAGGATGCGACGCGCGGGCTGGTGCCGAAGTTTATCGATCTGATGCGGGAGATTCTCGCGGCACGACATGCGGCGCTGGTGCATCCGCAACCGTACGGCGGGCTCGGGCCGGAAGTGCGTGCGCTCGTGCCGCCGGAGTTTTTGCGAGTGACGCCTTACGAACGACTGGTGCATTTGCCGCGGTACTTGAAGGCGGCAAAGTTGCGAGCGGATCGCTGGCGGCAGAATCAGCCGAAGGATGCGGAGCGCGTGAAACAACTCGCGCCGTATGTGGCGGCGTTGGGAAAAGTCGGAGCGGGCCAGCGTCCGGCGCTTGCGGCGGCGGAGGGCGCGAACGCGATGGACGCGCGAACGGTGAACACGACGCGCGAAGCGTTTCGCTGGTTGGTGGAGGAGTTTCGCGTGAGTTTGTTTGCGCAGGAGTTGGGGACGGCGGAACCGGTTTCGCCGGTGAAGCTGGACCGGGCGCTGGCGGAGTTGAAAAACGGATACGGAAAGCCCGCCGGCGGATTTTCCGCGAAAGCGACGGTGGCGGGAAATGCGGGGTCTGAAAAAAGCGAGCCGCCGCGCCGTGCCGATGTGCCGCCGACCGCAACGCCGGCGCCGATCCAGGCGGTGACGACGAAGAAGAATGCGCCGCTGAAAAATCTCGGCGGACTGGATTCGTTGTTCAGGCGTTAGTTGCGACGGAAGGACGGGAAACGCCCCGGCCCGAATGACGTGCGGCGCGGCTAAAATGCGGCAGCCGGCGGAGGGCGATGTCGATCATCCCTGTGCGCACGAGTTTCGGGTGGGTTTGGTAAAACTCGGGCAGGCGTTTGCGCGGCGTTTTTTTTGGGCGAGGGTCGCGACCGTTCTTCCCCCAAAACCCCATGAATACTCCGATTGCGATGCTGCTGGGCCGGAAAAATTCCGGTGTATTTTCCGTGGCGGTGACGGCCTCAGTGGCCGATGCCGTGCGCGTCATGAATCTGCATAAAGTAGGGTCCGTTGTGGTGATGCAGTCCGGCCGGCTCGCGGGTATTTTCACCGAGCGCGATGTGCTCACGCGGGTGGTCGCTTCGGGCCGGGCGCCGGAGTTCACAAGCATGGTCAATGTGATGACGCGGGAGCCGCTGACCGTTTTCCCGCACACGACCGTCGAGGAAGTGATGAGTTTGTTCACCGATCATCGCTGCCGGCATCTGCCGGTGGTGGACGAGGATGGCGCGGTGACCGGACTTATTTCCATCGGCGACGTGACGCGTTGGATGGTCGAGGAGCATCGCTTCGAAGCTGACCACCTGAAGCAATACATTGCGGGCGGATTCTGACCGGCGTTACCCGGCGGAGACATTCCCCGGGAGAGGCTGATCAGAGATTGGGCCGTGGGACGCGCTACAGGCGTGGGCCACGGCTCTTTTTGTTTTCGCGTTTCGTTGACGATTAAAAAACTGGCGCGGTGCGGGCGCATCGCGCGAAATCCGCGACACCGCGCATGAACCTCGAAACCGCCATCACTCACTTGAAAAGCTGCCGCGAGCGCATGGACGCGCTCTACCAAAAACCGGTTTTTGACGAGTGGGTGCTGGTGTCGCTCGAAAACGGCCGGGCGGTCGTGTTGAACTACGTGGGACAGCGGGCGAAGAGCTTTGCCGAAAAACTGCACGCGGATTCGGGTCCACTCTACGCGGCGATGGAAGGCCGGCGGTACGACGTGGGCGATTTCGAGTTTGTGGAAGAAGCCAAAGGCTCGCGCTTCGACGCGTGTATCAAGGCGGGCGCTACCGTTTTTTTGCTCTGCAACAACACGTACGGCACGATGGCGGAGTTGCGGCTCGATCCGCGCTGGCGGGAGGCGCAGAAGCCGTTCATCGCGCTGACGGAAAAATTTCGGGCGGACCCACTGGTCTGAGCAGGCGGCCCGCGTTCTCACGAACGCCGCTGCGGCTGAGAGAGGCAGTGCGTCAGGAGATCAGACCGGCGTAGAGGAACCAGGCATACGCGCCGATGAGCGCGCCGCCGGCCCAGCGCGGAAGCCGTCCGAAGAGGCTGACGAAAATAAAATGCGCGGCGGTGACGCCGAGGAGCAGCATCATGCTGAGCTCGAAAAATGCGGGGACGGGGAGCGGTTTGATCAAGGCGAACACGCCCAGACAAAGCGGGATGCAGATATGGCCGTCGCCGATCTGCGACGTGTACACGATGTCGGCGCGGCGCTTTCGGCCGTACCAGAGAGCGAGCAACGCGTTCGGGAGCACCATCAGCCAGCCGCTCAACCACCCGAGATTTTTGGCGCTGATGAATCCACTTTTCTGCGACGCGAGCCAGCCGACCAGCCAGTCGAGACTGACGTAGAGCAAGTACGCGCCGACGAGGAGGAGGATGAGATCGACGTAGAACATCGCGCCAAAGGAAACGCGCTGGCGGACGTTGTGTTTCATGACGTCGAAGACCTGGAAGCACTGCCAGAAGAAGAACAGGCCGGTGAGCACGAGGCCGTCGTTAAAATCGAGCCGTCCATCGCGACCCAGCGCCCAGACCGCGCCGGTGAAAAAGACCACCGCCGCCATCGTGAGCAAAAGCGAGAGCCGGCCGACACGCCGCTCCGTATCCGCTTTTCCACTGCTTTTTCCGGCGGACCTGGCGGACGCGCGTTTCCCTTTCGCCGAGCCGGAGCTGCCGGCGGCGGGCATCACGTGAAGGCCCCAGAGGAGCGCGGGCAGCCCGAGGACGAGCGTGAGGTTGGTGACGTTGTTGACGAGACAGTTGGTCATCACCTCGCCGGCCTTTCCGCCGCCTCGCGCGACGATGAAAACGAAGATCAGATTGCCGAGGCCGGAACAGTACGGCGTGACGAGCGTGCCGAGGGCGGTGCCTTCGAGGCCGTGGTCCGCCATCGCTTCGAGCCGCCAGATCATGAGCAACGAAGCGGCGAGGAAAAGCGTGAGGTACGTGGCCGGATGGTTGAGGCCGAGCCCGGTGATGAAGTCGCTCAGGGGATTCATCGAGGAAAGGAGCAAGACGGGCGGAGGGCTTAGCGCGGAGGAAGGAGGGAGAGCGCGCCGAGGCGCGCGGCGGAAAGCGGTGCCGAGGCACCGCGCTCCAAAACGGACGTATTCATATTTTGGGGGAACGGCGGGCGGCGCGGGAGAAGGCGAGGCGAAGAACGTTTTTTTCCCGCGCCAGTTTCACCGGTTCGCCGAAGGCGGTGGAGAGGTTTTCGCTGGTAAGCGTGGTCTTGAGCGGGCCGCTGGCGACCACCGCGCCGGCGCGGAGAACGAGCGTGTGGGTGAAGGCGGGCGTGATTTCTTCGACATGGTGTGTGACGAGAACGAGCGCGGGACTGGATTTTTGCCGGGCGAGGCGTTCGACGAAACCGAGGAAATGTTCGCGGGCGACAGGATCGAGGCCCGCGCAGGGTTCATCCAAAATCAGGATACGCGGCCTGGCCATCAACGCGCGCGCGATCAGGATGCGCTGGCGTTCGCCTTGGGAGAGAAAAATCCACTCGCGGTCCGCGAGGTGCGCGGCGCCGGCGAGCGTGAGCAGTTTCATGGCGGCGTGGTGGTCGGCGCGGGTGGCGGGCGCCCAGAGGTCGAGCTGGGCGAATTTACCGCTGATCACTGTTTCGATAGCGGGCTCGGCCGGCGGAATCGACGGATGAAAGGCCGCGGTGACCACGCCGATCTGAAGGCGGAGATCACGCCAGTCGCTTTCACCGTAACGCTGGCCGAGCAGCTCGATGTCTCCAGATGTTGGTGACAGATAGCCGGTGAGCGATTTGAGCAGGGAAGTTTTCCCGCAGCCGTTGGGACCGACGATAACCCAGTGTTGCCCGTGCTCCACGCGCCAGGAAATCTCGCGCAGCAAGGTGGCGTTGCCTCGCTGAACGCGAAGGCCGGTGACGGCGAGCAAGGGCAGGGTGCGGCGGCGGGCGGTGACGGATCGCATTTTAGGAAGGGTTTAACGCTTTCGGGCGTGGTTGCTCTGGTCAATCGCGCGCGCGCCGGACAAAAAAATCCACCCCATGCGTGCCGTGCTTGTGTTCTGCCTGCTCTGGCTGTCCCTCACGACGGCGGCGGCGGCGCGTGAGTTTACGGTGCTCGTGTACAATGTCGAAAACCTCGCGGGTGCGGATGGGCGGACGTTGTCGAACGACTATCGTCCGCAGCTTTATTCGCGTACGCACCTGATGACGAAGATGAATAACATCGCGCGTGTGTGCGCCCAGTTCAACGACGGGAACGGGCCGGACATCATCCTGTTTCAAGAGATCGAGCGGGACATCAATTCGGACCAGTACACGTTCGATCATCAAGGCATGCTCCGGCATTTCGACGGCACGCCGATCGAGGAGATGCTGGGTGCGCGCTACAACCGCGAGATCGCGCGGATGCCGGTGGAGGCGCTGCTGTTAAAGACCTTATCCGACCGCGGAATGAAAGGCTATCGCGTGGCGGCGGCGGATGACGCGATGGTGCCCGGGCCACGCCGGGTTGTGTCGCATATCAACGTGATTTTCTCCCGCTTCGCGATCGGCTCGGTGCAGACTTATCTGCTCGAGGACGCGCCGGCGATTTTGGAAGTGCAAGTCGAGGTGGAGGGCCGGCCGTTGTATTTGTTTAACAACCACTGGAAGTTCGGCGTGGATAACACCTTCTCGGAACGGAGCCGGATCGATGCGGCGGAGCTGGTCCGGGAACGGCTCGACGAAATCCTCGGTGTGAATCCCAACGCGGACGTGATCATCGCTGGTGACCTGAATTGTCTGCACGACCAGAAAGTGCGCTACGGCTGGAAACGCACGGCGGTTAACGACGTGTTGCGCGCGGGCAACGAGGAGCGGTTGCTGCGCGGCGACCGGGTCGATCTCTATAATCTTTGGAACGAATTGCCCGCGAACCAGCGGGGAAGCGGATTGGTGGACGGCCGTTGGACGACGTTCATGCAGATGATTCTTTCGCGCGGGCTCTACGATTTGAATGGCGTGCAGTACATCGATAATTCCTTCGAAGTCGCGGCCTTCGCCGGACTCAATGTGAACGCCGAAGGCCAGCCGTATCGCTGGTCGTTCAAAGGCGTGGGGCAGGGGTTTTCGGAAAATTTCCCGATCGTGGCGCGCTTTCGCACCGTGCCGAACAACCGCACCGATCAATACATCGAGCTGAAGCCGAACGGCGGCCGGATGGCGCAGAAGTGAATGCGGGATTGCAGGGCGCGTCCGCTGACTGGATACGTTTTTCATGATCACCGTCTATACCTACGCCGGCTGCGACACGTGCCGGAAAGCGGTCAAATGGCTGCGCGCGCAGGGCGTCGATTTCACTGAAAAACCGATTCGGGAAACACCGCCCTCGCCGGCGGAATTGCGGCGGATGCTGGCGGAGTTCGGCGGTGAACGCAGGCGGTTGTTCAATACGGCCGGGCAGGATTATCGGGCGTTAAACTTGAAGGACACGCTCGATGCCTTGAGCGACGCGGAGGCGGTCGCCTTGCTCGCGGGGAATGGAAACCTCGTGAAGCGGCCGTTCTTGCTCGGGAAGAAAGCGGGATTCGCCGGCTTCGATGAGGCCGCGTGGACGGCCGCGAAGGCGGCGGGGAAATTGTGATTTTCCGCGAGGCTTTCGGTCACGACGCGATCCGGCGCGGCGAGCGTGAGCGGTTTTTCCAAGACCAAGTTTCGCGCGCGCGTTGACAGGGCTGGCGGCGGTGCTGCGTATCACGCGCGTGAAATCCCGCACGTTTCTATTGATGGTCGCTCTTGGGTTCGCCGCGGGTTGCGCGGTGCCGGCGGGGCGCGAGCCGGAGAATCTTGGCCGGAACAAGGCGGCCGTGATTGGGTATCAACAATCCGGGGACTACGCGCGGGATCTGGAAAAAATCTCGGCGCGGGCGACGGCGTGGATCGAGAGGCGCGCGGCGCGGCGGATCGACGGCGAACGGCTGGCGGTGATTTTCGATTTGGACGAAACGCTGCTCTCCAACTGGCCGCATATTCTTGAGGACGACTTCAGCTACATCTCTCCACGCTGGCACGCGTGGGTGGGGCAGGCGAAGGCGACGGCGATCACGCCGGTGCGCGAGACCTTCCGTGCGTCCGTGCGAGCGGGCGTGGCGGTGATTGTTCTCACTGGTCGTCGTGAGTACGAACGGGCGGTGACCGGGCGAAATTTACGCCAGGAGGAAATGGCGGGTTTCACGCGGCTGGTTTTGCGCCCGGATAAACGCGCCGCGGACGAGGTGGAGGAAACGAACGCCGTATTCAAAACGGCGATGCGCAAAGCGCTGGTGGCGGAAGGGTGGACGATCGTCGCAAACATCGGCGATCAAGACAGCGATCTGAGCGGCGGGTACGCGGAGCGCACGTTCAAGCTGCCGAATCCGTTTTATCTGACGGAGTGATGAGTGGGAGCGCCGGCCTCCAGTAGCGTCGGCACTTCGCAACACGCGAAGGACTACGGAGCAGATGAAGCGGGAGCCGGGGCGGCGATCGGGGCTGCGGGCGCGGGTGAGGACTCAGGCACGACTTCGGGCGGCGTGGCGGGGGCTTCTTTCTTGTGGAAGGGCCAGAGGCGGGTTTCGAAGCCGTAGCGGGGGGCGGCCCAGAGGTTAAAGCCGAGCCAGGCGCCGAGGAGGACGAGTATCAGGAAAATCGTGACGCGTTTGCGGCGTTTGGCGGATTTGTCCTCGAACGGGTCTTCGAGCTGGCGGTTGGAGCCGGGCGGGATGACGGCGCGCGCAGTGAGTTCGGTGCCGAGCGGGACGTTGACTTTGACGCGGCCGTTGACGGCCCAGCCGTTGGCGTCGAGCACCGGGCCGAGGGTGCGCTGGCGGAGTTTTAGCCACGCGATGATCATCGACGGGCCGGAGATCACGACGATCAGCGCGAGGAAAACGAGCGGGAGCTGCCACCAGGAAAGCCGGAGGAGGCCGGTGGCGATGGCGCCGAGCGCGCCCATGATCGCGCCGACCGCGACGCCGAGAGCGGCCACGGTGCCCACGTCGATTTTTTTGGGGCCGGCGGGCGGAGGCGGCGTGCCGGCGGGGTGCGCGGTTTTATCGACGTTGGCGGCGGCGTTGGCGGCGTCGGCGAGTTTTTTATCGGCGGCGGAATCGGCGGCGGCGGCGCGTTTCGCGACCTGATCCTCGATCATCCGGATGAATTTTTTGTACGGCGAAAGGAACGCCTGCCGGATGCTGATCGGGTTATCGATGATCTTGGTGATGGTGGCGTCCCAGTCGCGTCCTTTGCAGTCGTAGAAGAGCCCGTTGCGGCCGACCATGAGGTAGTCGGAGTCGCCTTGGGTCACGCAGGCGGCGATCTTCATCGTCTGGGTGCCGCGCTTCAGATCGCAGTAGGCGATGTAGATTTTGCTGAGGGCGGCGAGGACGCCGTGGGTCGCGGGGTTTTCGACGTGGATGCAGAGGTCGCAGCTGCGGCTGTCCACATACAAGGTGCCCGATTGGAAGATGGCGTTGAAACGCGGGTCGTAGAGGTCGGAGAAGTTGACGAAATTTCTCAGGAGGCGGCCGAGGTCGCGGTAGTAGCGCGCGAGGCGGTCCACGGCGGAAATGCCGAGGGCCTGCGGCTCGAGGACCTTGTCCTCGGCGATGAGCGCATCGAGCTTCGGCTTGCCGCCGGCTGCATGGATTTTCTGGATACGTTCAATGCCCAGTTTCTCGACGGCGAAGGCGGGTTTGGCCTGGAGCCAGGCTTCGTAGGGGGCGAGCCGGCCGGTGAGCATGGACCACTCCGCAGCGGTGAGAGTGTTTTTATCCGCGCCGAAAACGGGGGCGACGACGGCTTTCTGGAAGGTGGCGAGTGCGCCGCTCCAGGCGGGGTTGACGGCGTCGATCAACGGAAGCGGTTTGCCGGCCTCGATGCGGGACAGAGGGAAGCCGCTGACTTCCTCGTTGGTGATTTTCAGGTCTTGGGCGGCGACGGCGAGAAACTCACTTTCCTGGCGGTTGAGGGCGGCGATGGCGCGGCTGTCGAAAGCGGCGAGGCGGCAGCGGGCGAAGAAATCGTCGATCTTGGCGCGGACGGTTTTGAGGGTGTCGTACGCGCTTGTCGTGCCGTCGCCGATACTGAGGATTTCCTTGGCGGAGCCTTTGGCGGCCCAGTTGGTGTAGGCGGCGATTTCGGTGTAGAACTGGTCAATCTTCGCCTGGTTGACGCCGGGTTTTCCGCTCAGGTCGGTCTCGGCCCCGTAGCAGGCGATGACATCGGCGATCGTCTGTTTGAGCTCGGGGTCGGCGGTGGATTCGGCGGGGATGATGCCGTCGCCGTTGAAGGTCGTGTTGGAAAAAATCTTCTTCGTGTCGGTCGTGTCATCGACCGAGATGCTGTCGGCGCCGGCTTTGCCGAGGTTGGCGAGTATTTGCTTTGCGGATGCGAGGGTGGATTTCCCCTCGGGCGCCTGGTCGTCGATCGACGCGAGCGGGAGCGCGGGTTGAGGGTTGAGGAGTTCGCCGACGTCCTTGAGCTGGAGGGAAGTCCATTTGATCGCGGCGAGAATTTCCGGGACGCGGATGCGGCCGTCTTTTTCGGTGTCGATCAGTGCGAGGGTTTTCTCGTCGAGCTCGAGGCCCTTGACGGGGCAGCTGAGGGCGACCCACAGCTTTTGGTCGAGGTGCTCGAGATTGAGGAGGTCTTCGCCCGAGCGGAGAACGACCTGCTCAAGTCCGCCGCAGCGGAAAAATTTCCAGCGATGTGTGGTGGCCATAAGAGGAATGCGCGCGGGTGGCGTGATGCGCCGGCGGGCGTTGGGGCGGGGTTCTGTAACGGACGATTGGGGGAGGCAATGCTGGAGCGCGGGTTGGGCGCGGCAGGAGAGGCGGCAAAAAAACAGGTCCGATCATTCTGATGGGACCGATGCGACCTATTGAGCGGGCGAGGTGCGGAGCAGAGGCAGATTCGATTTATGAAAAAACCCGCGGGGCGCGGGTTTTTGAGGGGCGAGCCGCCGAGGCGGCTCGTCGAAAGCGGTGCCGAGGCACCGCAGTCCAGATCGGTCAGGCACCGCGGTCCATATTGGCGAGGCAACGCAGTCGATAACCGGACGGGTGACTTTTTTCGGGGTTACTTCGCTTTGGGCGTGAGGCGGAAGAAAAGGACGTCGTGCGAATCCAGTTCTGCGCTGTAGGGCGCGGAGGTGTCGCCGGCGGCTTTCTTCGCCCAGATGTCGCGAACGGTGAAAGGCTGGTTTTGGAGAAGCCAGATGCGGTCCCACTCGACGGTGATTTTGCGGCGGGTGTCGGACGTGTTGAGCGCGCAGACGGCCCATTCGCCATTCGCGAGTTCGCGGGCCCAGATTTCGATATGCTGGGCGGGTTCGGCGAGGATGCGCACGCCTTGTTTGCCGAGCGCATCCTGGTCAACGGCGAGCGCTTCCTTGTCGGTGAGGACGGCGGTGATCTCGGGCGTCATGTGGCGGACGTCGTTGCCGGCCATGAGCGGTGCAGCGAGGATGCACCAGAAACTGAAGTGCGCGCGGGATTCGGCGAAGGTGAGGCCGGGGTTGCCGACCTCCATCATGTCGGGATCGTTCCAATGGCCGGGGCCGGCGAATTTCGAGAGGCCGGTCATGGCGTCGCCCTGCGTGTGCTGGAGATCGAGGATGTTTTTCCAGCCGGTCTCCCAGCCTTTTTTGCCGTCGTAGGAATCGTAGATGTCGCCGGTGGTGCGCCAAAGATGACCGACGTCCTGCGCCCACTCCCACGGCTTGGCGGTGCCCCATTCGCACATGCTGAGGACGACGGGGCGGCCGGCGGCGTGGAGGGCGTCGCGCATAGTTGAATACGCTTCCCGGGCGTCGCGGGTGCCGGTGCTGCACCAGTCGTATTTGAGGTAGTCCACGCCCCAGGAAGCGTAGCTGCGGGCGTCCTGATATTCGTGGCCCATGCTGCCGGGATAACCGCCGCAGGTTTTGGAGCCGGCGCAGTTATAGATGCCGAATTTGAAACCGCGTTCGTGGAGGTAATCGCCGAGGGCTTTCAAACCGCTGGGGAATTTCGCGGGGTCGGGCACGAGGTTGCCGTTGGCGTCGCGTTCCTTGAGGTGCCAGCAGTCATCAAGAACCACATACACGTACCCGGCGTCGCGCATGCCGCTTTTGATGAGGGCCTCGGCGGTTTCCTTGACGAGGGTTTCGTTGATGTTGCTCGCGAAGGTATTCCAAGTGTTCCAGCCCATGGGCGGAGTCTGGGCGAGGCCGGGAAATTTTTGCGCGCTGGCGGACGATGAAAGCGAGAGCGCGAGCGTGGCGGTGACAACGGAGGGCAGGAGTTTTTTCATGGGTGAATCGCGAAAACAGGAGAGCGGGCGGTGCGGGGTTGGGCGGCGAGTGTAGCCCAAACGCGGGGGCGGCTGGAATGAGCGGGATGCGCCGGCCTTATGAGATCCTTTTCTCGGCCGGCACGAGCTCGCTGGAGGAGTCGTCGGGAAACAGTCCGAGGGCGACGCATGCTTCGGCGGCGAGCAGGAGTGCGAGTGTTTCGGTGACGATCGGCGGGCGCTGGGTCGCGAGCGCGGACAGCCGGCGGAAATCGGGTGATTCGGGCACCGGTAGTGGAGCCGGCGATACAACGGAGCGGGCAATGTCGCCGTGGAGCGCCCGGAGAGCGCCGCGGTTTCCCGCGTGGCCGGCGACGGCATCGGCGAGGGCGGCGAGGGCGGAGGAGAGCCGTGCGGAAAATTGATCGTGCGCGGGCGAGGCGAGCGGAGCGCCGGGAACGCATTGAAGCGCGAGGAGGCTGAAGGCGCGGGTGAGGCGCTGGTTGCCGTTGGCGAGAGCGGCCGCCTGTTCGAGGCCGGCGCGGCGGTTTTGAGGATCGGCGGCGAGACGCTGGAGGGAGGCGAAGACGGCGGCGTTGGCGGTCTCGACGCGGCGTTTCGCGAGGATCAGGCGCTCGTCGTAACCGCGGCCTTCGCGGAGCGCGGCGTCGGTGGTTTCCCAATACGCGAGGTTGGCGCGAAGGGCGGTGGCGAGGATGCCGGGAAGACGGCGGCGTTCCCACATCGGCCAGAAGACGACCGCGCCGATCAACGCGATGGCACCGCCGAGGACATTGCTCGCGAGGCGTTCCCACGCGAGCGTGGCGGTG
>Ga0164241_10002505_pt1 | contig 19718 bp, 11 predicted proteins | sample OricomyardsoilBY_FD_108780 | JGI IMG/M metagenome (GOLD analysis project Ga0164241, IMG submission 108780) | Backyard soil microbial communities from Emeryville, California, USA - Original compost - Back yard soil (BY) | ecosystem: Environmental > Terrestrial > Soil > Unclassified | place: USA... | reverse complement strand
GTCGTCTTCGACCCCGAGGACCCCGAGCGCGAGCTCGAGCGCCTGGTCTTCCCGCGCCAGCCCAAGCACGACCGCATCTGCCTCGCCGACTTCTACCGCCCGCTGGACTCCGGCGAACGCGACGTGGTCGCGCTGCAGGGGGTCACCGTCGGCCCCGAGGTGACCGAGCTGATCGAGAAGCTCGAGCGCGAAGGCGAGTTCGCCGAACAGCTCTACGTGCACGGGCTCGGGGTGCAGGCGGCCGAGGGCCTGGCCGAGTGGCTGCACGCCGACGTCCGCCGCGGCCTCGGCATCGACTCCGGCCAGGGCCGCCGCTACTCCTGGGGGTACCCCGCCTGCCCGGACCAGTCCGAGCACGAGAAGGTCTGGCGCCTGCTCGACCTCGAGGCGATCGGCATGACCCTGTCGGGCGGCTACGCGGTGATGCCCGAGCAGTCGACGGTGGCGATCGTCGCCCACCACCCCCAGGCCGTCTACTTCGGGATGAAGTCCGGCTTCATCCCCGCCGAGGCGGCGCCCGACGAGCTGATCGCCGGCACCGACCGCGGTGGCGAGCTGCCGCCCGAGTCCGATCCCGACGAGGGCGACGCCGAGCCGGCGCCGGCGCCCGTCGGCAACTAGCGGCCGGGCTCGGGCGCCGGGGCTCGGCCTCGATCAGAGAACCCCCGCGGGGCCCGCGGGGTGCAGCGCCGGCCGCTGCCAGTTGTGGCTCTCGTAGGCACCCTGGAACCCTGCCCGGTAGAGGTTGCGGCAGGCGGCCTGGAGCTGATCCGCGTCGCACTCGCCGAGCTCGACGAAGACCGTGTGGCAGCCAGCCTCAGAAGCGTCGAGCAGTCGGCGGCGCAGCAGCGCCGTGTTGCAGCCCTGGCCACGGGCGTGCTCCCGCGTGGTGCCGGGGCCGAGCTGAGCGACGCCGTCCCAGATCATCATCGAGCCGGTGGCGACGACGCCCTCCTCGGGATCGAGAGCAGCGGTGTAGCAGCGCCAGTGCTCCTGCTGCGGGAGCGAGAAGAACAGGGTCTCGGCCAGCAGCGGCAGGCCGAGCACGTCGGCGGCGATCGAGCAGAGGCCTTCGCCGTCGATATCGGCTCCGCCGAGCTCGTAGATCCAAACGCGCGGATCCTCGGGCATGTCCGGCGGCGATCCGTCGCGGACGAGCTTGAGCAGGCCGCCGCCGCGCTCGTATCCGCGCGCCCCCAGCCAGGCCTTGGCGTCCGCCGTGCCGGGCCGATCGGCCGCGACCGGCACCCGGTAGTCGACTTCCATCGACCGCATCCATTCGATCGCCTCGATGAGGGAGCCGTCATCGATGACCCCGGGCTCAGCCGCGCCCTGGATCTGGTTGAGGCTGTAGGCCTCGGGCAGGTCGCCGAATGCGGTCGCCTGAACCGAGCCGAACTCCCGCACTTTGATCCCGGACTCCGTCACCGCCTCCGACACCACCGATTCCCACATCTCGCGCCGGAACCGCCGCGCAATCCTCTCCAACAAAGCTGCGTCGTAATTCATCCATGCACCTCCCGAAATCGAGTAGGGCCCCTGCCCCCCGATGCCCCCACCCTATGCGTACGACCGTGTATTCGTCAAGAAACTCTAGCTTTAAAGACTCGCAGTTCGGCGCGCCTGGCTAGGGGACGGTCAGGCGCAGCGTGACCACCTGATTCGGCATCGCGACCGCGGCCTCGGCGGCGGCGATCAGAGCCCCGGGGTCGAGGTCGTAGCGCTCGGCGACGGCCCCCAGAGGCTCCTCGAGGCCGAGGTCGGGGTACAGCAGCTGCACCTCGATCGGCTCGCCGCCGCGCAGGCCGGCGATCGCACGCGGGTGAACCCGGTCCGCACCCTCCGCGAGCTCGCGGGACCCCCACCAGATCGAGATCGCGTTGGCTTGGCTGTCGTAGTCGGCCTGCATCTCACCCCCTGGGGAAGGTCGTGATCACGAAGTCCGCTCTGTCGCCTGCGACTACGACAATGATCGCACGGTCCGCGATGCCGACCCCTTCGAGGCGCCAGTTGCCGGACTCGTCGCGATCCACTTCGTCGGGGAATTCCGCGACCGCCTCAACGTCCCCGAGCGAGATTCCGTACAGCCGCATCTGGTTCTTCGCGTGGCGGCTCAGACGAACGTTCGTAAGAACCGCCGCGCGATCCCACATCTCGCGGCGGAACTGCTCGGCGACCCTCTCCAGCTCGTCCGGATCGGAAGCCAACCGACCGCGCCTCCTACCAGCCCCCACCCAGCCCGCTGAGCCGCTGCGAGCGCTGGCGCTTGCCGGCCTTCTTCGCCTTCTTGGCCTTGCCGGCACCCGCCCCCTTGCACTTGCGGGTCAGGGGCGGACGCGATTCGGCCATCTTGTTGTTCTGCCCGGCCATCTTCACGGTCATCTTCGTGACCTTGCCCGCGCAGAGGTTGCGGGAGTTGACCAGCAGGCCCTTTTTGCCGCCCTTCATCTTGAGGACGAATTTGGTCACCGGGACGTCCGGCAGGCCTTCGATCGTGTTGCGGATCTGGGCCTTGACCGAGTCGATGCGGCCCTGGAATTCAACCTCGACCGGCTGGCTATCGGGGCCCTTGAGGGCGATCGCCAGGTCCGGCAGCTGGTGGCTGGAGGACTTGAGGAACACCGGGCCGGTCAGCTTGCCGTCGATCAAGGGCGTAGTCGCTTCGGCGAAGCCGTAGATCGAGCCCTTGGGGCAGGCGTTGGCCGCGGCCTGGACCCGGGTGCAGATCGTGTTGATGTGGGCCTGGTCCAGGAACTCGGAGTGAGGCAGGGTGACCTGGACATCCTTGGTGTTGGCGTAGCCCGCCCCCTGCGGGTAGGTGACCGCGGCGGTAAAGGCCGGGTGGGCACCGCGCTTGGTCCCACCGGTGAGGTGGGCGGTCAACTTCGGTTTGAAGGCCAGGTCTTTGCAGCCACCCACCTGGAACCGGGTGCTCTTCTCCGCGGTGGCGCCGGAGTTGCCGAGAGCCTTCAAATTGACCGTCGAGGGCTCGCAGCTGGTGGGGTTGATCGTCCAGTCTTTGCGGTCGAGCTTGATCCGCACGTCCTTGATCCGCAGGACGACGCCCTTGAGGATCTGCGGGATCGGGTCGCTCTTGGCGGTGACCTGGGCGGTGGTGCGGTTGATGTTGACCGCCGCCCGGACGACGACGTTGCCGAGGTCGAAGGGCCCGGCCACCGCCGGCGTCACCGCGACCACGCTGATCGGGGCCCCTTTATAAGGACCGGCGAGGTAGAGCTTGCCGCCCACGTAGAAGGGGGCGGGGCCCGAGCCGGCCCCGGTCTGCAGGGTTCCGACCTGGCTGGCCGCCGGACAGGCCGAGCCAGCGAGCTCCTCGCGGCCGGTGCGCCGCTCTGCCGCGGCGATCTGATCGCCGGAGCAGTAGGGGATGCCCTTGAGCGAGGCGCTGAGACCCTTGGGGGTGGTCAGCTCCAGGCTCGAGAGTTCCTGCGAGCCGTCGGGACGGGTGATCTGGAAGGAGAACGGGCCGTCGACGCCGGCCTTGGCGCTCTGGGCGCTTGCCTTCCAGCCGATGTCGAAAGGCCTTTCCTCCATCGTTTTGGCGCAAGGCTGCCCGTTCGGCCCCTGGTTGATCTGGAAGCCGTTGGCCGAGACCGTCGGCGGTCCCGATTCCGGTGCCGACCAGGGCGTATTCGTCGCCGTGGTGACGAAGTTGCCGCAGGTGGAGGGACTGGCCAGAGCCGAGCGGTTGCCGCCCTTGAGGTTGAGGTCGAGCCGCGTGAACGGCAGCTGCGGCAAGTTATTGAAGGTGACCGTCATCTGCCCGTCCTGCTCGCTGGGGTCGACCCGGCCCGGGAGCTTGATGAAGATGCCGGTGGCGGGATCTTCGATCACCAGGTAGATCGCGAACAGCGAGCCGAAGGGGTTGCCATTGCCCTGTGCCGCCAGATACAGAGCGCCTTTGAGCGGGTTGGCAAGCAACGCCGTTTTCAGTTCCCCGGTACCGATCTTCGAGGCCTCCGGGCACTGGTTCGGCTCCTTGTTGAAGCGCATCGGGTTCGGCATCGGGAAGCCGCCGCCCTTGTAGCCGATCTGCTGCAGGCTGCAAGCCTCGAGACCATCGGCCCCGGAGGCGTTCAGCACCACGCCCTTGGGCAAGGTCACCACCGTGTCCTTGATCTCAGGCGTCATCAGTTTGCTCGGATCGGTCAGCCCGTCGCTGGGGACGGTCAGACTGGTCCTGAACGATGCGGTGCTATCGGACTTCGTCTCCGAAGGTTCGAAGGTGAAATCGGCTTCGAATTTGAGGTTCTCGCAACCCGCCACCGGCGGGATCCCGATACTGCCGCTGAAGATCTCACCCGGGTTCTGCCAGGTGTTCGTCTTCAGGCCGGTCGGCAGCAGCCCACCGTTGGACGCTGCGATCGACCGCTGTTCGGCGCAGTTGGTGGCGTTGGAGAGAAGAGCCGTGTTGGGCGCATCGCTTGCCTCGCATTTGTTTTTCAGCTCGATCCCGTAGCAGCGGGAAGAATCGTGCGATGCTGCCGCCGGTTCTCCCCAGAAAGTGAAGAAGGTGCCGTAGACCTGCGCGATCTGCGGCGTGTTCAGCGAAGCCGCGTCGAGTCCGTAGTCGCCGTCGCTGCGCAGAGATCCGACCACGTTCAGCGCCACCGCATTGACTATTTCGAAGCGGTACTTGGCCGGATAACCGAAGGGAGCCTCGGTGTTGAAGACGGGTTCGACAATGCCCTTAAGGCCAAAGCTCTGAATGACGGGCTGCACGACCGCCACCATCGTGTTCAGCGGGCATACCGAGGTCTGCGTGCTCTCCGGGCACTCGGGCACCGCGATCGGGTTGCCGAGGAATCCCGTCGGCAGTTCTACCGTGATGTCTTTGAATTCACCTGCTGGGACCACAAATCCCTTGGCGGAGCGAATGGTGTTGGCAAAGATCGCCGCGCTGGCGGAGTAGGGGTGCCCCCCCGCTCGCGTGTCGAAGTTTCCCTCGTCGTCGAAGGCACCCGCCGCGAAGGACTGGACCCCGGGCTTGGCCGGAACCGCACTCACCGTCAAGGGCAACTCGGCGGTCTCCGTTGGAGCGTTCCCACCTTCGACTTTCATATGAACGACCCCCGCGTCGGTTCCCGGCGAGGCCATGATCGTCGCGTTGATCGGCTGAGGCGTCAAGCTCGGCGCAATACTCTCGTTGACGGTGCAGATGATTTCGGATGGCGTGCTAGCACCGCACGCCCACTGAATGCCTTCGCTGCTCTTCGGGTTACCGGGCGTGCCCAGCGAGGTGAATCCGCTCGGCAGGGTCGCCTTGTAGGTAATCGTGCCCGAGCTTTCGCCGCCACCAATGTTTTGCACCATCAGAGCGAGGGTGCTGGTCCCCTGTCCGCCCCCCACTATAGTGTTCGCGGCGGCGCTGCCATTGGTCAGCGAACCGCCGTTCGGAGTCAGCTGAGCTACGTTCGTGTTGGCGAGGGAACCGCCAAAGACGACGACGTAAGGGTTCTCCGCATTGTGGCTCCCAGGACCGCCACTAACCGTTACGTTACCTGCGCCGACCGCGGGTAGCACTTCAAGTGCACCTTGGACTTCGGCTGCCGTGGCGTTGTACGGAAGGACAGTGGTGGTCGCAGGAGAGTCATAAGCCGCGAGCGGCACTCGTTTCGCCACTCCACTTGCGGCCTGGGAAAGGGTCGCCGTTCCTCCTCCGGCTTGAACCAGAGTCGTCCCGAGGGGGATCCCCACCCCTTCGATCGCCTGGCCGACTGCGAAGGCTCCACTCGACGTGATCAGGTTAGTAACCCCTTTACCGGTTCCCCCAACGCCAGGCGCACCCGGCCCTTCGAGGTCGCCAACGCCGACGGCCGCGAGGTGGCGTGCCGTCAACGTGAAGGTTCCCCCTTCGGCATCGATGAATACCTTCTGCACCTCGCTTTGAAGCGGCGGAATCACCGTCGGACCCGTCGCCGCCACCGGTGACCAAGCAGGCGACGAAGCGGAGGCAGGACCGGCGAGAACGGCGGAGGTAAGGCATGCCGTAGCCGCCAGAGCGCTGAAGAGTCGGCTGCGGGAAATCACTTCGCACCTCCACGGTTATTGTTGGCAGTTCGCTTGTGGCCATCCTTAGCGTTCTTCTTGCGGTGTTCCTTCTTCATGCACTTGCCTTGCTTCAGCACCTTGCCCTTCCCGCACTTCTTGATTGGCTTGGGCTGGGGCGGGTTACCTGGACCAGAGAATTCAGCACTCCCGCCTCCCGCAGGTGGCGAGGGCTGCGGCGCTGGCATCCCTTGGCACTGGTCCGCAGCCGGATCGCACGGCGTCGGTGCTTTCAGCGGCGGAGCGAAGCCCCCACCCGAGCGGAAGTCATAGATGTCGGAGTTGAAGTCGAAGTCCCGTGGGTCAAGCTGATCGTAGGTCTTGATGAAGACATCGCGGCCATTCCCATTCGGTCCGCCCATGTCAATCATTTCCACCTGCCCATAGGCCAGCAGCGCTATCTGACCCTGGCGCCATTCGTAGATACTCGCTTCGGTTGCATTGGGGTGAACGAGGGTCCCGGCTTGGCCCCCATGCCCTTCCACAGCGTTGGGAGTCAACGCGTCTTCGCTATTGAAGATCACCCGTCCGTCCTCGCTCAGAGAACGAGGGGTGTGGTTCGCGAAATTCGGATCCGAGGGAGCCTGCGAGATGACCTTCGGTCCGAACTGAAAGCGCTCATGAGGGGCGCGACCATCCTGTGGGCAGGACACACATTGGGCGGTGCCATTCGCGTGCGAGTAGAGGTAGGCTGATTCGACCCCTGCAGGGTTGGTACCGGTCATATTGTCGCGCGAGGCAAAGAGGAAATAGCTTCCGGTCTCGTTCGTCTGCGCGGTCCACGCGCCCTCGTTGTGAATCATGGCTTGACCACCCGGGAACGCGCTATTGACATCCACCCCGGTGATCGAGCCGACATAGGCCAGCGGTTCATCCTCGTGGTAGCGATAGACGTTGGCAAACCCTCCACCCTGCAGGTTTTGCGCGTAGGTGCGACCTTTGCCGAGCACCAACTGTCCGCGAGCGGCGAAGTAGACGGTGGATCCGTCCCCCGAGACGGCCATGACTCCCTGAACCGCCGCCCCCTGCGTGTTCGCGGCGTTGGGAGCGCTCGCCGAGAGGTCTACAAGTCCACCGTTATCGACGTCGTAGCCATAGAGATGGCACGCTTTGGTGCCAAAGCCGACGCTGCTGCAGTTTTCGATTGGGTCACTGGCCGGCGGGGTAAGCCCGTCGTTGGCCAAGAAAAAGACATGCGAGCCATCGGGGGAGGCAGCCTCGTACTGCGCGCCAAGCGTCGTATTGCCGCTGGTCGGCTTGGAGGCATTGACGACTTCGCCGGGGTTCGGCCCCTTGCGCACAAAGACCGCCTGTTTGCCACTATCGGCAATTTCGTTGCTGGTCGCCGCGAAGAAAAGGCGGCCGGCAGGGGAAACGGCGTTTTTCACTTCCCCTACCTCTGGCGCCAGGCCACCCGTGGGAATACTCCCATCCGGCCGTGCCGCCGCATCGCGCAGGATGCCGTTGTCCCATTCGTAGAGGCCACTTGACCCCGCGATGTAGGAGTAACCACCCGGCGACTGCGAGCGGAAGAAGATCCGTGAGCAGTCCGCCGACGCACCCGAGACCTGAAAGAAAGCCCCTTGATCGCCTTCGGCAGTCGGGTTCAGCGGAAGCCGGTTAGTGATCAAAGTATACGTGTCATCAGCACGGTTCCACCGATAGAGGTTGTAGACGCCGTTCTCGACGCCGGCCTCCGGAGTGTCTGCGGTCAGTGGATTATGAGTCTCTACGAGCGCGCATTTCAGATCCTCAGGACTGAAGTACCTGACTGCCCCAGACCTTCCGGAGTAGGTTTCGCCTGAGACCGGAGCGGGGATCAGGGACGGTGGCGTTACTTCTACGCTCGACCAGGTTTCCGCTGCCGCGGCGCGCGTCGCCGCGTGAATGGTTTCACCGCCGGCCTGGCTGTTAGCAAGGCCGTTGAGGATGATGTAGCCGAGCGACTCCCCGTTTTCTGCACCCTGGAAGTAGAGCTGATTGAAGCTGAAGGTTTCAGCGTTGCCGACTGGCCGCTTGTCGGCCGGCGAGACCAGCTCGATACGGCGGTTGTTCGGCAGGCCGACGCTATTGAGCGTGGTGAATTCACGATCGGGTCCATTGATGGTACCGGCAGAGCTGCTGGCGACCATACGGAAATGGTAAGTAGTGTTTTCCTGCAATCCGGTCACGGTAGCCGTCAACCTGATCGGCGCGGTACCCGAGCCGGCGAAGAGATCGGCGTCCGCAGGAATACGGATGCCATAGGAGGCACTGCTGCCCCACTCGAAGTGATAAGTGGTCGCAAGGCCCGAAGGATTCAGCTTCGCAACCAGGGTTGCGCTGTTCCTTCCGACAGGATCGGCGACCGCTTCGACCACCTGCGGTGGCCCAATCGTAGTGAATTCCCGATCCTCCCCTTGAATGGTTCCGCTTGCGTTGGTGACGACCAAGCGGAAGTGGTAAGTGGCGTTCTGATTCAGTCCGGTCACGGCAGCGCTGACAGCGTGCGGCTGAAAATCGGCTTCAATCGACCCGGCACTGGGGGAGCAAGAGGCGACTTTGTCGTAGGCGGTCGTAAGACCGTATTCGAATTGACAGCTGGTAAGAGCTTTCCCGACCGGGTTGACGGAGCCGTTCAGGGTTGCGGTTTTAGCTGCAATGGAGGAGGCGGATTCGGTTACTACCGTGCGACTGGTCGTAAAGGTTTTGTCGCCCCCATCGGTGGACCCAGCGGTATTTTTGGCGATCAGCCGATAGTGATAAGTCGTTTCGGGGTCCAAACCTGGAAGCGTGGCGGAGGCGGAGTGTGGACTGGAGTCCACAGGGAAGGTCTCCGTGCAGGGAACGGTCTGTCCGTAGGCGATGGTTTTGCCGTATTCGAACTTGCATTCGGTGATCGCGTTCCCCTCAGGGTTGACCGTACCGTTCAGCTTTGCACTGACCGGCCCGATGTTCGATGCCGCAGTGGTGACTACGGTCGGAGTCGATACGCGGGGACCGAAGACATCGATTTTGGCATTCCCGGAACGGGATACGTAGACATTGCCGGTTGCGGAGTCGACCGCAACCCCTTGGATCGCACTGAGCGCAGTGAGGGTCGATTCCGACAGGGCACTTGGCCCGGATGCATTGTATTCGGTGACGACGCTCCCGTTACTCACGAGTACGCGGCCATTGCTCGGATCGACGGCCAGAATCGTATTGCCGCTGCTCGGGGCGAACGTGTATTTAACTTCTCCGCTGGTGCTATCGAGCTTGTAGATCGTGCCGGTAGTCTGGCGAGCAAAAATGAATCCGTTGGTGGCATTCGCGCCAGCAGCGATGCTGCAGGGGGTGCTGACTCCACTGAAGTTAGCCGTGTTACCGCTGAGCGTGGGTGGATTGGTGGACGGGAAAAATTTATGAATCAGCGAGTCGGTTTTATCCCCCACATAGACGTTGCCGGCAGGGTCGACGCCGACGCCACAGCTTTCGCCAAAGGGCAGTGGCCCAATCCCGCCATCGTTCACCGGAGCAACGGTGCAGCTGCCGGTGCCGGTTACTTTCGCGCAGGTCAGCAGCCCGACGTTCACGTTGGTGAACTGGCCTTTGAAAGTGATCGTGGCTGGATTCGCGAGGAGCCCCAATTCGAAGTCGTCTTTGGTACCACCGCTGCACGCCGTCTCTAGGGCATTATTGATGTTGTTTTTGAGTGCAATTTGACCTGCAAAGCTGATTGACGCGGTGGTGCTATTGGTGCAGCCTACGGGCAGGTTGCCCAGGGTGAAGGTGTTGCCGTTGACGAAGCCGGAAAAAGAGAGTTCCTGTCTCTCGTTATGCGGAGTCGGTAGTTCGTATTCACTGAGCCGGCCCAGAAAGAGACCTTCGGAGGAAAAGGCAGCCACGAATTTTTTCGAGGCCTGGGTGACGTAGATATCGCCATTGGTGACGCTCCCCAGTCCAGCGTTGTCCACGGCGACTCCAACTTCCGTGGCCGGCCCGAACGTAAAGGCGTTCTGCGGCAGAACGGCATCGCATGAGGCCGCTTCTTCAGCGCAAGGCTTGCCGCCAGGGCCTGTTTTCGCGTCGATCGCATTGCTGCCGATGGCGGGAAAGGGCCTCGGTTCGCCATTGGATTTGAAGCTACTGAGAGTCTGCGCGCCGGCGTCCACGACGAGCAGAGCACCGCTGGCCTGGTCAACCGCGAGGTTCTGCGGGGTGGTGAAACTGGGCTGCGCAGCGGAGCCAAAGGGTTCCTTGAAGGGGTGCACCAGGACCGCGCCGGCCTGCCCGGCAAAGATCAGGGCACTGAGGACTGCAGCTGAGAGCAGCCCAAGGAAGGCCAGCGCCAGCGGCCGGAGCCTGAGCGAGGGGGCCTTGACGTTATCGGGTGCGTTCACCATTGCTCCTTAGTTCTGCGGTCAGAAGGCCGCTTGCTTGATCCTTATGGCGGAAGCCGAAGGGATCGCCGATCCCCGAAGTCCCTGCCCATCTCCCTGATAGGCCCTAAGCGCGATTCCCAAATCGCGCCGAGCAAAGATACAGGAACGCCTCCGTACTTGTCAAGGAACGATTCTGGAGGAAGAAACAGGGGCCGCAGACGCGGCCCCTGTTTCTGTCAAAACTGCTGACGACTTCTAACTAATGACTAGTGAAGGGTTACTGGGTCGCCATTAGCTGTCTTCAGTGTGAATGTACCGTGGATGGCTCCAGCGGTAGGACAACCCGGACCCGCACCAATCAGACCGCCCGCAATATGGATCAGGTCAGTTGTGGGGGTGTAGGTGATCGGCACCGTGCCGGAGAAGTGGCAGGTCAGCATGCCGGCTATGTCGGAGACGAATGTAAACGTAGCTTCGCCAGTGCCGCCGCCGTTGACAACTACTTCTTCAACGTTGATGACTGTGATGACGACAGGAGCACCATTCTGTGTGATTTTACAGTTTTCGGCTTCGCCCCCACCAAACAATTCCGCGGGAGTGCCGTTTGACACTACGGTCAGGTCGAGCTCGACCTTGGCGCAGCTCAGGGTTCCCGTGCTCGTTGTCGTCTCGGTGTTGCTACTTGTTGCGAACACTGTCGCGCCTGGCTGCAGTGTCCCGGAGCTATCTGTGAGAATCGTGGCATTGGCTGCCGCCGGCGCCACAAACGCGGCGATCGCGCCTACCGCCATGGCGAGCAGCGTGAGCTTCTTCGTCATGCTTATACCCTCCTGAGTAATTCCCGCCCGGGAGCTGACTATGCAGGACTGGCCCGGTCAGGTTGATTTCCGGAGTCCGGCAAACCGCCGGGGCCTCCGAACTTGCCTGGGCATCAATACCTGATGCGACCTCGATCGGTCAAGGAAAACCAACTATCCAAGATATGGCTCGATGAAAAGGCGGCGCCTATCCTTTTTTCTTCCTGCAAATGGCAGGATGTCAAGATCCCGCGTGCGCAGATCGACATAGCCACCGATCCATGTGGAGGTTTGTCGTTGCGCTGAAAACACCCGGCCTTCGGTCATGAGGGTCGGCCATGCTGGCGACCGTGACGATGCCCTGCTGCCCGATGCGCAGCAGGCCGACCCCGGTTCATGCTGTCTTTGCTAGTGAATGGTCACCGGATCGCCATTAGCTGTTTTCAGTGTGAATGTACCGTGAATGGCTGCCGCGCTAGGACAATTCGCGCCTGCGCCAACAAGACCGCCCGCAATATGGATCAGGTCAGTTGTGGGGGTGTAGGTGATCGGCACCGTGCCGGAGAAGTGGCAGGTCAGGACGCCGGCGATGTCGGAGACGAATGTAAACGTCATTTCGCCAGTGCCGCCGCCGTTTATAAGAATTTCTTCGATGTTAATCAATGTAATAACAATGGGTGCACTGTTTTGTGTGACTTTACAACCTTCGGCTTCGCCTCCGCCGAAGATTTCCGCGGGGGTTCCGTTTGACACGACCGTCAAATCGAACTCGACTTTGGCGCAGCTGATGGTTCCAGTGCTCGTTGTTGTCTCGGTGTTCGTGCTTGTTGCGAACACTGTCGCACCTGGCTGCAGTGTCCCGGAACTGTCTGTGAGAATCGTGGCATTGGCTGCCGCCGGGGCCACAAACGCGGCGATCGCGCCTACCGCCATGGCGAGCAGCGTCATCTTTTTACTCATGCTTGTACCTCCTGAGTATGTCCCGCCCGGTCAACACAGGAAGTGCTGCGGGCCGGGATGATTGACCGGGTACGGCGATTCGCCGCCTCCGGACCTGTCCGCGCATTCCTATCTCTCGGGGTATTGACTGGTCAAGAACTTCACAGGTTTACCGAGATCCGCGTGCGCAGAACTGCGCAGCTATCGATCAGCGAAAAACTGACTTGCCGCTGTGTCATCGTCCTTGAATACAACGTCACCCTCACTAGGACATCTGGTTCACTGCCCGCAGTACCCCTGCATAGGGCGTGCGCAGATCTGCGCTGCTAGCTCGCCGGCTCGCCGAAGAGAGCCAGGTGGATACCGGTGACGATGTCCATTGCCAGCTGCGGCCGGGCGCCGCCGATGCGCAGGTCCTCGATCTGGCCGTCGATGACGACGTCGAGCCAGGCGTCGGGGGTTCCGATTGCCCAGGTCTCCGGCTCCTTGGTGACCTGCGGTGCGCAGGAGACAACCCGGCCGCGCTTGATCTCAACGATCACGCCGGCAAGCCCGTCGTTCTCCTCGCTCGGCTCGCTCGGCTCGGTCTGCACCGCCAGCATGCAAGTGCCCTCCGCGTATCCCGGCAGCGGCGCCAAGGGAGTCGCGAGCATGAACGACGCCTCCACCTCGATCTCCGTGATCGGCCCGCTCGCGTCCTCCAGGTGGCGGCGCTCGCAACGACCGGCGACGCTGAGCGGCGCGATCGCGTGCCGCAGCCAGTTGGTGACGACGTAGGGAGTGCCCCTCCCCTCCTTCTCCACCGCTTCGATCTGTTTGGTCGACCGCATCCAGGAGATGCGCCGCTCCAGCGACGGGTAGCTGATGTGCGGGATCAGGCCGTCCAGCTCGGTCAGCGTGAAGGGACGGTTGGCGAGAGCCCGCATCAGGGTCGAGCTCCAGCCGCCGGACAGCGCTTTGACGACGCCTTTCGCCTGTTCGGCCTCGAGCGCGATCGGCCCGTCGGGGCAGAGCGCCAGCCAGGCCTCGACCGCGTCGGCGACCAGCAGCATCTCCTCTCCGGCCGGGGTCAGCTCCGTGGCCACCGCGTAGGGCGAGTTGCTCACCGCGATCTTCGTCAGCGCCCCGATCTCGCAGAGGTTGGAGATGGCGACGCGCACGGTCGTCTGCGCCGACCAACCGACCCGCTCATGCAGCTCGGCGAGGCGCTGGGGCCCGTCGACATGAGCGCGCAGGATCCGCGTGTTCAGGGGGTTCTCGAACACCGACAGCACAAGGCTGCCTGCCCGGACCTCCCCACCGATGGATGCGCTGGCATCGGACGTTGCCATCTGCTGCTCGGAGCCGCTCCTCTGGTCGACTGAAGTAGCTTCGTCAGCATCCTAGTTGAACACACGGGAGTTTTTTATAAGTAAGTTTTTTACTCTTAAAAAACGCCTTCACGGCCGGTCCCGGATCGCTCCCGTGGCTTCGCCTCGAGATGGACCGGAGCGGTCGAAAGTGCCTGCACCCGCAGGTCGCTCCAGGTCAGGCCCTCACGCACGAGGGCGGGCAGTCCGAGCGCCACCGCGGTGGCGATCTCGACCGCCTGCAGGATGACGCCATAGGCGAGCGCATCCGCCGTGCCGACGTCGAAGCCGGTATGCAAGACGCTGATCACGGCCAGCTGGAAGACCCCGATGTTCGACGGGGTCGCCGGCACGACCGCGGTGACGTTGACCGCAAAGAGAACCGCGGCCGCAGCGCCGATCCCAGCCTGGCCATCGAGCCCGAGCGCATAGAGCAGGGCCCAGCAGGCGGCGAGTTGGATCGCCCAGGCGCCGAGCTGCGCCGCGGCGGCTGCGGCCCCCCGGCGCGGATCGCGGAAGATGGCGAGGCCCGCCCGGACCTGGATCAGGGCCCGGTGCAAGGCGGCACCGAGACGGGCCAGGCGGCCGTTGCCGCCGCGGCGCATCAGCACCGGCGCGATCAGGACCACGACCAACAGCAGCAATGGCACCAGGCTGAAGACGAACAGCTTCTGGGTGCCGGAGTGGAAGAGCGACGTCGTCGTCACGATGATCACCCCGAGCAGCGCCAGCGCCACCAGGTTGAGCATGGTCTGGGAGACCAGGGTCCCGAGCAGGACCGGGAAGGTTTCCCGCATGCGCCCGGTCCGCCGCGCGAGAGCGAGGGCGCGCGCCGGCTCGCCGAGGCGGGCGGGCAGGGTCGCCGACATCAGCACCCCGATCATCGTCGCCGAGGTGACGTCGCGGCGACGAACGGGCCGGTTCGGCAGGGCGGCGCGGACGATCCAGTACCAGGAGGCGGCGCGGAAGAAGAGCGAGGAGGCCATCAGCGCGCAGGCGATCAACACCCAGGTGAGGTTGGAGCGGACGATGCTCTCGACGACCTTGTCGACGCCGATCTTCTCGGCGGCGAGCACGGTGAGGCCGACCCCCAGGGCGCCGGCGACGACCAGCCCCGCCCGCCGGGCGATCGCCCGGCCGCGATTGCCGGCCTGGGCTGGCGCCGGGTCCAGCGAGGGCAGCTTCTGGGCCGGTCGGCGGGGGCCGCCGTCGGCGGGGCGCAGGCCGGCCCAGTGGGCCGCCCGCTCGGCGGCACCGTGCGGCCGCGGCGCCGCGATCGCGCGCTCGTAGACCGCGGTCACCTGGTCGGCGACCCGCGGCCAGGCATAGCGCTGGGCGCTGCGCCTGGCGGCCTCGCCCATCGTCCGCAGCCGCTCGGGCTCGTGGTGCACCCGCTGCAGCTCCTCGGCCAGGCGCTGGGGGTCCCCCGGCGGGACCAGCAAACCGTCAACGCCGTCGGTGACGACGTCGTTGTAGCCGGCGATGTTGGAGGCGATCACCGGCGTGCCGGCGGCAAAGGCCTCGGTCAGCACCATGCCGAAGCTCTCCCCCGAGAGCGACGGGGCGCAGAGGACGTCGGCGCTGTGCAGCTCGGCCCAGAGGCTCTCGCCGGAGACCCGGCCGCGGAGGTCGATCCAGCGCAGCAGCTCGGGGTCGGCGACGTAGCGGAGCACGTCCTCGCGCTCGGCGCCGATCACGGTGAGGCGGCAGGGGACGTGCTCGACCAGGGCGCCGAACGCGGTCAGCAGGATCGGCAACCCCTTGCGCTCCTCCGGGCGGCCGACGAAGAGGATCCGCAGCTCCCCCTCCGGGGACGGCGGCACGCTCGGCGATGTGTCGACGTCGACCCCGTTGGGGATGATCGTGTAGTCGCCGCCGTACCAGCGCCGGCCGGTCCAGGCGGCCGCCTCGGAGACGGCGATCCGAGCCGAGAGGCGGTTGAACATGCGGCGGGCGCCGACCGCGTTGGCGATGTAGTTGGGCATCGCCTTGGTCGAGTAGGCATGGAAGGTGCCGACGACGGGCGCCCGTGCCCCCAGGGTCGCGTTCCAGCCGACCAGCGGCGCCAGTGGCTCGTGGACGTGAATCACGTCGAACTCGCCCTGGCGCACCGCCCGCCGCGGCGCCACGACTCCACCCGCCGGGAAGGCGGCGAGGTTGGAGACGGAGCCGTTGGCGCCGAAGCCGACCGTGCGCCCGAGCGGCGTCAGGTAGTCCGGCAGCTGCCGCGGTTCGGCCGCCGCCCGGTGCAGGGCGCGGCTGACCCGGCCAGGCGGGTCGCAGGGGGCAAGCACGCGGACGTCGTGGTCACGCCCGAGGAACTCCTCGGCAAGCGCCTCCACGTGCCGGTTCACGCCCCCCTGGTAGGACCAGGAATATGGCGAGACGAGAGCTATGCGCACGAACACCTAAGGGTAGGGCATCGACCGGCCCCGTCGTGGCCGCCGGACCGCCGCGGCATCGGGCTCAGACTCAGACCAGGCGAAGCCGGTGAAGACGAGCAGGTAGGCGGCTCCGATCTCCAGCAGCAGGGCCCCGGAGTCGTTGGCGAGAGTGCCGACGGCGGTGGCGGCGACGGCACCGATCAGACCGGCCCGCATCGCCGGACGGCCCACGAGCCAGTCGCCGATGCGGTCGCGGCGAACCGCCGCGAGGGCGGCGAGAAGAGCGATCAGCGGCAGAAAGACCAGGACTACCGGGCGGGCGAAGCTGCGGGCGGAGAGCTGGAGGCGGCGCTGGGCGACATCGCCGAGATCATCCAGCCCCCCGGCGTCCAGCACGGAACGGGTGAGATGGGCGTTGGCCCCGGAGACCAGATCGACGAGCGCGAGCAGCGCCAGCACCGCGAACGGCAGCGCCACGATCAGCAGCGCTGAGCGGCGGCGACGCGCCGCGACCGTCGCCGCCGCCACGGCGGCGCCCGCCGGGAAGACGATCGCCGCCCCGACGTCGGCCCCGAAGCGCCCGGCGGCGAAGACGAAGGCGGCAACCACCCCGACTGCCAGGAAGGCGACAGCGCAGCCGCGCGGCGAGGAGCGCGGGCCGAACCCGGTCAACCCAGCGCCCGTCCCGGCCACGATCAGCACCGCCAGCAGCGCCTCGAGCTCGTTGCCGACCCCGTAGAAGCGCACCCCCAAGCCGGGGTTGGGCCCGAGTAACGAGAGCGCCGTCAACGGCGAGCCGGCGATGACGTCGACCGCATAGGCGAGCACCGTCAGCGCCGAGGCGACCGCCAGCGCCCGGTAGCCGCCGAGGGCCGTCAAGGTCAGGGCGGCGAGTGCCGGCGCCCCCAGCATCACCAGCAGCATTTCCACCGTCTCCCCCGGCTCGGCCGCTGCACCGACCAGGAGCACCAGCGGCAAGTAGACGACGGCCAGCCCCAGCGTCCGCACGCCGGCGCGAGCCGCCGCCCCACCCATGACCGCGAGCGCCACTCCCAACGCAAGGACCCAGGCCAGCAGGCTCAAGCCGATCACCGGCCCCCGCCGCTCCGAGATCACCGCCATCCGCGCGCCGAGCGCCGTCACCTCGCCTGGATCGACCGCTCCCTCCGCCCTAATCGCCTGCCCCGACATCTGCGACGGGACGGCGATTCCGTAGCGCTCGAGAATCGTCGGCGCCACGTCCGTCGACAGCACGTAACCGTCCAAGCGAGTGCTGTCGGAGCTGAGGTTGCCGTCGAATCCCTTGCCCGCGATACCGATCGCGAGCGCCTGGTTCTTCTCCGGCGGCGGCCGCTCGATCGCGATCAGGAGGTCGTCGCCGCGCAGCCCGGACACGAGTCCCGGCAGCCGCGCCAGGGAAGCGTCGCGAACCGCGAACCCCTCCCCCGCCTTCGCCAGCGTCATCGCCAACAACCCGGGCACGATGTCCGCCGGCGCCGACTCCGCGCGCCGCCGCACCGCCGGGTCCGTCACCGGCCGGTTCACCGGCGCCCGCACGCCGCTCGGCAGATCGGAGCTATATAGAGAGCCGAAGACCCGGTTCCCCTGCCCGATGTCCAGGTAGGTCTGCCCCGCCGGCACCGACCCCAACCCCGCGCTCATCAACCCGGGAGACATCCCGGACCCGGCCAACTCCCGAACCGAAACCCCAGAGGGAAGCCAAGCGAAGGTGACCTCCGCACCCGCATCGCGCGGCTGGGACGGGGAGTGGGCAGCCCCCTGCCTGCTCCCCGTCCCAGCCACCACGGCAAGTGCCGCTAAGGTGACCCCGATGGCCGATCGCACTTTCGCCAAGTTCAGCTTTTTCAAGGTTGATCCAGCCTGGCGCCGTCGGGATCCGGAGCTCCGCGCCGCCGACAAGCGGGAGTTTCTCGCCGCCTGCGAGGACTTCGGCGTCGACCGCTCGCTGCGCGCCTACTCAACCATAGGCACGCGCGGCGACGTCGACCTGGTCCTGCTCAGCCAGAGCCCCAACCTCGAGGACATCCACACCTTCCACGTCGTCCTCGGCCAGAGCGGCCTGGCGAAATGGACCCAGACCCCCCACTCCTTCCTCTCGATGACCAAACGCTCGCCCTACTCCGAGGAGGGCGCGCGGCCGGAGATCTGCACCTCCAAGCGCAAGTACCTCTTCCTCTACCCGATGGTCAAGCAGCGCCGCTGGTACGGCCTGCCGCCGGAGGAGCGCGGGCGAATCATGAAAAGCCACATCGAGGTCGGCCGCCGCTACCCGGAGATCACGATCAACACGACCTACTCCTACGGAATCGACGACCAGGAGTTCGTCGTCTGCTTCGAGGGCGACGACCCGGGGATGTTCCTCGACCTCGTCAACGAGCTGCGCCCGACCGAGTCGAGCGAGTACACCGAGCTCGAGACCCCGATCTTCACCTGCGTGGCGATGTCGGCGGGCAAGGCACTCGACGCTCTCGACGGCGCGCCCGCCGCCGTATCCGTCGACGCGATCGGCTGAGCACTCTGGCCTGACCCGCCCCGCAAGCCGGATTCCCTATTCTTCCGCGTCCAATGAGCAAGATCGGCAGCCCCGAGAACCCCCTGCGCGTCGCCATCGTCGGCGCCGGCCCGTCCGGCTTCTACGCCGCCGAGCACATCCTCAAGGGCGAGGATATGCACGCCCAGGTGGACCTCTTCGACCGCCTCCCCACCCCCTTCGGCCTGGTGCGCGGCGGCGTCGCCCCCGACCATCCCAAGATCAAGTCGGTGACCCGGGTCTACGAAAAAACCGCGGCGCGGGACGGCTTCCGCTTCTTCGGCAACGTCAAGATCGGCCGCGACCTCGAGGTCGAGGACCTGGAGCGGCTCTACCACGCGATCGTCTTCACGGTCGGCTGCGAGACCGACCGCGCGCTCGGCGTCCCCGGCGAGGACCTGCCCGGCAGCGCCGCCGCCACCGCCTTCGTCGGCTGGTACAACGCCCACCCCGACTACGCCGACCACGACTTCGACCTCTCCAGCGAACGGGCGGTGGTGATCGGCAACGGCAACGTGGCGATGGACGTCGCCCGGATGCTGGCCCTGACCGACCACGAGCTGCGCCAGACCGACACCGCCGACCACGCGATCGAGCTGCTCGACGCGAAGAAGATCCGCGAGATCGTCGTCCTCGGCCGCCGCGGCCCCGTCCAGGCCGCCTTCACCAACCCGGAGATCAAGGAGTTGGGGGAGATGGAGGACGCCGATGTCATCGTCGACCCCGCCGATGTCGAGCTCGACCCGGCCAGCGCCGCCTTCCTCGAGTCCGACGAGGTCGACAAGACCACCCGCGTCAACGTCGAGACCCTGCGCGAGTTCTCTCAGCGCACGCCGGAGGGCAAGCACCAGCGCATCGTCCTCCGCTTCCTCGCCTCGCCGATAGAAATCAAAGGCGACGGCAAGGTCGAGAGCATCGTCATCGGCCGCAACGAGCTGGTCGAGGAAGGCGGCTCCCTGCGCGCCAAGGACACCGGCGAGCGCGAAGAGCTGGAGTGCGGGCTGATCCTGCGCTCGGTCGGCTACACCGGCATCCCGATCGAGGGCGTTCCCTTCGACGAGAAGCGCGGTCTGATTCTCAACGAGGGCGGTCGCGTGCTCGACTCCCACGATGCCGGCCACAAGATCGGCCACTACACCGCCGGCTGGATCAAGCGCGGCCCCTCGGGCGTGATCGGGACGAACAAGAAAGACGCGCTGGAGACGGTCGGGCACCTGCTCGCCGACGTCGAGTCGCAGACGCTGCTGGCGCCGGAGAATCCCGCCCCCGAGGCGATCGACGAGCTG
>Ga0164241_10002504_pt1 | contig 19722 bp, 16 predicted proteins | sample OricomyardsoilBY_FD_108780 | JGI IMG/M metagenome (GOLD analysis project Ga0164241, IMG submission 108780) | Backyard soil microbial communities from Emeryville, California, USA - Original compost - Back yard soil (BY) | ecosystem: Environmental > Terrestrial > Soil > Unclassified | place: USA... | reverse complement strand
GCGGCGGGCGCCGCCCTCAGCCCTTGGGCGGCGCGTACCGGTTGTGGAACATGAGCGCGTTGCCGTCGGGGTCGGCGAAGAACGCCATGTGGCAGACGCCGCTGTCGATCGTCTCGCCGAAGAACTCCACGCCCCGCTCCTCGAGCGCGGCGCGCGCCGCGGCGACGTCGTCGACGTGCAGCGCGATCGGGTGCGTGCTCGGCGCGAACTCGCGGCCGATCGCGGCGGCCTCGATGATCTGCAGCGTCAGGGATCCCGTCTCCCACTCGCCGCCCGGGATCCGCTCGTAGTCCGAGGACCGGTGGAGGCCCAGCGCCGTCCCGTAGAAGTCGACGGCGGCCGGGAAGTCGTTGACGAAGACCGTGACGAAGTCGACGCCGGTCACCGCGGGCTGTGTGCTCATCGCGCGATCTTAGACCGCTCACACGAGGTCTTAGAGCCGCCACACGGCGCGCGCCCACGATGGTCGTCATGACCACCACCAAGAAGACCGCCGCCGCGCTCACCGCCTCGCTGGCCGTGCTCGCCGCCGCCGTCCCGTTCGCTTCAGACGCCGCGACCTCGCCGGCGGCGAAAGCCCGAACCGTGGCCGTGAGGATCAGCGGCGGTCACGTGACCGACCCGCGCGACCACGGCCGCCCCGTCGTCCTCGTCGCCGCCGGCCTCGGCGTCCCGACCGAGGTGTTCCGCACCGCGTTCAGCGGCGTCACCCCCGCCGGCGCCGGCGAGGAGCCCGACCCCGGCCAGGTCGACGAGAACAAGCGCGCGCTGCTGAAGGTGCTCGCGCCCTACGGCGTCACCAATGAGCGGCTCGACCAGGTCTCCAACTACTACCGCTACAACGGCTCCGCGGGCGAGACGTGGAGGCACGTCGACGCGACCGGCCGGGCCGTGATCCGCAACGGCAAGGTCGTCTCGGTGACGATCACCCGCGCGGGCGCCGGCTACAGCTCCGCGCCGGCCGTGACCGTTCCCGGCCACCCCGGCGCGAAGATCGCCGCGACGGTCTCCTACGGCCGCGACCTCGCGACCAACGGCGGCCTCGCGACGCTGAAGGTGGTGCGCGGCGGCTAGCGCCGGGCGCCGAAGATCCGCAGCAGGCTGATGAAGAGGTTGATGAAGTCGAGATAGAGGGCGAGGGCGCCGAAGATCGCAAGCTTCTCGGCGTCCTCGCCGTTGGCGAAGCCCTCACGCCCCTGCGTCTTGATCTTCTGCATGTCGTACGCGGTGAGAACCGAGAAGAGCAGCACGCCGACGATGCCCAGGATCAGGTTGAACGTCGAGCCGCCGATGAACGCATAGGCGATCGCCGCGAACAGGAACCCGACCAGCGCGCCGACGAGGATCCCGCCGAGGCCGGAGAGGTCGCGGTCGGTGACGTAGCCGTAGGTCGCCATCCCGGCGAACACCCCGGTCGCCCCCGCGAACGCGCCGACCACCGAGCCGCTCGTGTAGATCTCCAGCAGGACGGAGAACGTGACGCCGGTCAGCCCGGCGTAGAGGCAGAACAGGAAGGCGGCCGTCCGGGACGAGATCCGCGGCAGCGCCCAGACGATCCCGAAGACGAGCCCGAGCTGCACGCCCAGCAGCACGTAGTAGGAGACGACGTGGTCGTTGAAGTAGCCCGTGACGTCGCCGGCCGAGCTGAAGTAGACCGCGACGGCGCTCGTCAGCGCGAGGCCGACGAACATCCACGAGAACACGCGGCGCAGATAGCTGCGCTCGCTGACGGCGATCGAGCTCGCGGGAGAGTCGAGGAAGGTGGACCGTTCCATGCCGGCGATCCTATTCGGACTGGCGGCCGAGAATCGCGACGAAGCGCTCGACCCGGCGCTGCTCCTCGTCGGACAGCGGGCCGTCGACCTCGACGAGCAGCGTCATCGGACCGCGACGCTGCGCCCACGTGCGGGTCTTCTCGCCGAACGCCGGCGCGAGCCACACGAGCGGCAGCGAGCCGGCGTGCTCGATCACGGTCTCCTCCTGGCGCTCGGGCGTGTCCTCGGTGCGCACGACCGCGACGGTCGGGGCACCGAGCCGGCGGGCGACGGCGTTGATGCCGTCGAGCCCGCTCGCGTCGGCCTGCAGCGAGAGGTGCCCGTCGCGGAGCATCACCTCGGTGAAGTCGTCGGAGACGCCGTCGAGGGCGGCGGGGACGCAGACCATGCGGAAGAGCGGAGTCACGCCGGAGAACCTAGCGTGAGGCGCATGAAGGTCGCCACGCATCCCGGGAACTTCCACGCCGACGACGTCTTCGCGGTCGCCGTGCTCGCGCTCGCGCAGGGCGCGATGCCGGAGGTCGTGCGCACGCGCGACGAGGCGCTGCACGCCGCCGCCGACGTGCGCGTCGACGTCGGCGGACGCTCCGATCCCGCCACCGGCGACTTCGACCACCACCAGAAAGGCGGCGCCGGCGAGCGACCCAACGGCGTCCGCTACGCGAGCTTCGGCCTCGTCTGGCGCCACCACGGCGCCGCGCTCGCCGGCGACGAGGAGTCGGCCGCGAAGATCGACGAGCGGCTCGTGCAGGGCGTCGACGCCAACGACACCGGCCAGACGATCTCGCAGTCGCTCGTCGACGACATCCGGCCGATGACGGTCAGCGGCCTGATCGGGGCGATGAACCCGTCGTGGGACGAGTCGCTCACCCCCGAGGAGGAGGACGCGCGGTTCGCGGAGGCGGTCGCGTTCGCGCGCGGGATCCTCGAGCGCGAGCTCGCCGGGTCGGCCGCCTTCCGGCGCGCCCGCGGGCTCGTCGACGCCGCGATCGCGCGCGCGTCCGATCCCCGCGTGATCGAGCTCGACCGCAACATGCCGTGGCGCGAGGCCGTCGTCGCCGGCTCGCCCGAGGCGCTCTTCGTGATCTACCCGAAGTCCGACGGCTGGGGCATGCAGGCGGTCCCGCGGGAGCTCGGCTCGTTCGACAACCGCCGCGACCTCCCGGCCGCGTGGGCGGGGCTCAGCGGCGCGGAGCTGGCGGCGGCGACCGGCGTCGCCGACGCGGTCTTCGCCCACACGTCGCGCTTCTACGCGTCCGCGGGCTCGCGCGAGGGGATCCTCGCGCTCGCCGAGCGGGCGCTGGCCGACTGACCGCGCCGCCTCCCCCGCGCGCGGATCGCTCCGCCGCGCGCCCGCGCTAGGCCGGCGTCGCCACGAGGCGCTGGGCCATCTCGGTCGTCTCGGCGACGACCTCGGCCATGTCGCGCTCGCCGTGCAGCATCCGCACCGCGGCGCCGACGAGGCCCTGCACGAGCTGCGCGGCGACGTCGGGCTGCGGGTGGTTCTGCGTCCGCAGCTCCTCCTCGAGCACGATCGCCGGCTGGTAGGCGAGCGCGTTGATCCGCGCGCGGGCGCCTGGGCCGAGCGGCGCCTCCTGGAGGACCTCGGCGAGCCGGTGGCTGCCGTCCATGACGAGCCGCAGCTGCGTCGCGACGTAGGCCTCCATCCGCGTCGGCAGGTCCGGGCACGCGGCCATCGCGGCCTCGATCTCCAGCAGCCAGCGCGGCATGTCGCGCTCGCACAGCGCGGCGACGACGTCGTCGCTCGACGTGAAGTAGCGGTAGACCGAGTTGCGCGCGATCCCCGTGCGCTCGCCGAGCGCACGGAAGTTCAGCGCCTCGTAGCCGTCCTCGAGGAGGAGCTGCTCGGCGGCGTCCAGGAGCGCGTCGTGCTGCTGCGCACGGTGCGCGGCGACGGTGTCGGCCTCGATGCGGGGCATCGGACCGAAGCCTAGAGCGTCGGTCAGCCGCGAGCGCGCTTCGTGAGCTCGACCGTCGCGGCGCGGAGGCCGTCCGGCGTGGTGCACGGCTCGGCGAACTCGACCCGCGTGTAGGCGGTGCCGCGCGGGGTCTCGACGGTGAGGTCGATGCCGTAGCGGTCGGCGCGCGAGCAGCGCGCGGCCGTCGCGTCGTCGTAGCCCGCGAGCGCGCGGGCGATGTCGAGCAGCGCGTCGGCGTGGTCGCCGTTGAGGTGGCGGATCGCGTAGGCGGCGCTCGGCGCGACAGGGTCGGGCTCGGCGTTCGCGTACTGGAACGGGTCGGCCGAGTCCATCCGGCCGAAGCCGCCGACCCAGCGCACGCGCTCGACGTCGAGGATCCAGAACGTGAAGTCGCCGAAGCCGCCGTAGAGCGCGGCGGCGGGCGAGGACGCCTCGCAGGCCGCGCGGGCGAGCGCGAGCTCGGCGTCGTCGGCGGCCTTGCGGAAGACGCCGGCGAGCGTGACGCGGCCGCTGTCGAGCGGGTCGCCCTCGTACTCGGCCTGGGCGACGACGATGCTCGCGCGCTGGTCGCGCACGAGGTTGCGGCCGTGCTCGGCGAGCGTCGAGACGCAGATCACCGGCGCGCCGTTGGCGAGCGTTCCATAGGTGACGAGCGACGCCCACGGCGTGCCGTCCTCGCTCAGCGTCGCGAGCGTCGCGACGATCCCGGTCTGGACGAGCGCGCGGGCCTCCTCGGCGGCGGTCCGCGTACGCGCGGGTGCGATGTCGTCGCGGAGGGGCGCCGGGAAGCGGAGCGCCTCGGGGGGGGCGACGTGGTCGGTGGGGAACGCGGCAGCCTCGGTCATGGTCCGCGGCATGTTAGCGACACGTGTCGCTAAATGCGATCTCGTTAGGGAACCCTAACAGATTCAGGCCACCCCACGGACCTCAAAATCCCCTGAAACCGCGGGTCACGACATACCATTGCTACTCATGAGCGACACGGAGCCATCGACCAAGCCCGGGTACCCGTGGCGTCCTGCGGTCGTCCTTCGAGAGCTCCTCCTCGAGACCCGAGTCGCCGCCACGCTTCTCGACGACCTCGCCGACGTTCGGGATCAACTCATCGAGGTCTGACGAACCGCACCGTGAAGCGCGCGCCGCCGAGCGGCGAGTCGGTGATCTCGATCGCGGCGTCGTGGTGGCGGGCCTGCTGGGCGGCGAGCGCGAGGCCGAGGCCAGAGCCTGGGCGGGTCGTGCCCTTCGCGCGGACGAACGGCTCGAAGACGCGGGCGCGCTCCTCGGGCGCGAGGCCCGGGCCGTCGTCGTCGACGTGCAGCGTCCCCGGGGGCTCGAGCGTCACCTCGACGCGGCCGCCAGGGCGCCCGTGGCCGACAGCGTTGAGGACGAGGTTCTCGACGATCAGGCGCAGGCCCGGCTCCCAGCCGCGGACGATCACCGGATCGTCGTCGAGCGTCGCGATCAGGCGCGTGTCCGGGTGGCTCGGCGCGACCGCGGTGACGACGGTGTCGACGACCTCGGCGAGGTCGACGTCGGTGCGCTCGAGCGGCTCGGCGTCGCCGCGGACGAGCGCCTGCAGGCCGTCGAGGAGCGCGACGAGGCGGCGCTGCTCGCTCAGCGCGTCGCCGACCATCGCGGTGCGGCGCTCCGCCGGCAGGTCGGGGTGGCGGCCGAGCGTGGAGAGCGTCGCCTGCACGCTGGTCAGCGGGGTGCGCAGCTCGTGGCCGACGTCGGCGGCGAAGCGGCGGGTCGCCGCGAGAGCCTGCTCGCGATCGCGGGCCGAGCGGCCGAGGCGCGTGAGCATCGCGTTGAAGCTCTGCGCCAGCGACCGCAGCTCGGTCGCGCCGCCCTGCGGGACGCGGTGGTCGAGGTTCTCGTCCCCGGCGATGCTCGCGGTCGCCGCGCGCAGGCGCGCGAGAGGACGCAGCACCAGCGACGCGAGCAGCCACGCGCCGAACGCAGCGGCGAGGACCGCGACGGCGGCAAGCGCGGCGAGCCGCCGGTTGAGCGCCGCGAGGCGGTCCTCCAGGCTCGCGAGGCTCGAGACGACCTCGATCCGCGCGACGCCGCCGAGCTCGCTCTCGCGCAGCGTCGTCACGTAGGAGCGGTAGTCGACCCCGTCGGCGGCCGTGAACGTGTGCAGGCCCGGGCGCAGCCTCGGCCCCTTCGGCGGCGGCGAGCCGGTGTCGAGCAGGACCGTCTTGCCGACCACGAGGCGCAGCGAGCTGCCGGTCGCCTCGAGGACGGCGTCGAGGCGCCGGTCGTCGTCGGGGACCTCCTGCTGGACCGCGGCCACCGCGGTCACGCGCGAGAGCTCCGCGGTCCGCTTCAGGCGGTCGTCGAACGCGGAGCGCTCCGAGTCGCCGACCTGCCGCGACGCGACGACGCCCGCGACCGCGAGCACCGCCGCGAGGGCGGCGACGACGCCGAGCGTGAGTCGGCCGCGGAGGCTGCGCACCGCGTCAGACTCGCAGGAGGAAGCCGACGCCGCGCACGGTGTGCAGCACCCGCGGCTCTCCCCCGGCCTCGAGCTTGCGCCGCAGGTAGCCGACGAAGACGTCGGCGACGTTGGTGCCGGGGTCGAACGTGTAGCCCCAGACCTCCTCGTGCAGACGCGGCCGGTCGAGCACCTCGCCGGGGTGGCGCAGGAACAGCCACAGCAGCTCGAGCTCGCGGCGCGTCAGCTCCAGGTCGCGCCCGCCGCGGTAGGCGACGTGGCTGCGCGGCTCCAGGCGCAGGTCGCCGAGCTCGATCACGTCGTCCTCGCCGGGCGGCCGGCGGCGCAGCAGCGCGTGCAGCCGCGCGGCGACCTCCTCGAGCGCGAACGGCTTGATCACGTAGTCGTCGGCGCCCGCCTGCAGGCCGAGGACGCGGTCGTCGACCTCGTCGCGCGCGGAGAGGACGCAGACCGGCACGTCGTCGCCGCGCTCGCGCAGCCGCCGGAGGACCTCGAGGCCGTCGAGATCGGGCATCGTCAGGTCCAGGAGGATCACGGCCGGCCTGATCCGCTCGGCCGCCTCGAGCGCCGCGTGGCCGCCCGACGCCGGCACGACCGTGAAGCCCTCGAGCTCCAGCCCCGTGGCGACCGACTTCCGGATCCCCGCGTCGTCGTCGACCAGCAGGACGACGGGACCCTCCGAGGTTTCAGCCACGTCTCACATTTTCGCAGTCCGGCGCGACGTCGTCCTCCGGGTCGGCGGTGACGCGGTCGCGGCCGGGGCCGCAGGTGACGTGGTCGACCTCGCCGTCGCGGGCGCCGATCGCGTCGTTGCCGTTGCCGCCGATCATCGTGTCGGAGCCCGGGCCCCCGACCAGCCGGTCGCCGCCGGCCCCGCCGAGGAGCGTGTCGTCCCCCGGACCGCCCTGGAGGACGTCGTTGCCCGTGTCCCCCGCGAGGAGGTCGTTGCCCGCGCCGCCCTGGAGGACGTCGTTGCCGGCCTTCCCGCGGATCGTGTCGTTGCCGCCGCGGCCGTTGATGCGGTCGTTGCCCGCCGTGCCGTTGAGGACGTCGGCGCGCGGACCGCCGGAGCGGGTCTGTGCGAGCGCCGGCGTCACCAGCGCGAGCAGGACGGCGAGCGAGGTGAGGGCGGTACGGCGGCGCATGCTCCAAGGATGCCGCAACCACACGTGCCTCCACGCCCATCGCGGGTGTCTCTCACGAACTCCTCACGATGCGTGAGAGCTGCTTGAGACCCGTGCCCCAAACCGGTCCCCAGGGGCGAACCTGCTCTCAGCACCTTCTGGCAAAACGGCAGGGAGAGGAACTCGAACCATCATGCATCTCCGCAAGATCAGCCTCGGCGCCGCAGCGGCGCTCGCGCTCGTCCCCAGCGCCGCGTTCGCGGCCACCATCACCGGCGGTCCCGGCAACGAGCACCTGCGCGGCACCAACGTCGCGGACACGATCGACGGCAACGCCGGCAACGACCGGATCCTCGGGCGCGGCGGCGACGACCAGCTCGTCGGCGGAGAGGGCAACGACCGGGTCTTCGGCGGTGCCGGCAACGACGTCATCCAGGGCGTCCAGGGCAACGACTGGCTCAACGGCGGCGCCGGCGACGACACCGTCACGGGCGACGCCAACGCAACCGGCGACCTCACCTCGTTCGACCGCATCTTCGGTGGTGCCGGCAACGACAAGCTCGCCGGCGGCGACTCCCGCGACCGCATCTACGGCGGCTCGGGCAACGACATGTCCGACGGCGGCAACGGCAACGACCTGATGGCCGGCGGCACCGGCGACGACAACCAGGTCGGCGGCCCCGGCAACGACACGATCTACGCCAACCTCGGCACCGACACCTCGTCCGGCGGCGACGGCAACGACAAGCTCTGGGCGCTCGCCCGCGGCGACGTCCACCCCGGCCCGAACGGCGAGGTCGACCAGGTCGGCGACACGCTCGACGGCGGCAACGGCAACGACGTCTTCCGCACCCGCGACGGTGAGGTCGACCGCGTCACCTGCGGCGAGGGCAAGGACACCGCGCTCCTCGACCAGGTCGACGTGATCGCCGACGCGACCGCCGAGAACCCGAACGGCTCCTGCGAGAAGGTCGTCCGCAAGGCGCCGTCCGCGACGGACAAGGACGGCACCACCAAGTCCGAGGACGCCCAGCAGGCGCCGGCCGAGGCGAACGTCCAGTCCTAGCCAGCCGGGCCGGCACTCCACCACGACGCCGGTCACGCGAGGCCGCGCGCTCCCTCCGGGGGCGCGCGGCCTCGTAATGTCTGAGGGACCGATGCCCGACCACCTCCGCCCGCTCTTCGACCAGGTCGTGATCAAGGAGCTCGAGCCCGAGCGCATGCGCAAGTCCGGGCTCCTCGTCCCGCAGGGCACGCACGACCTCCCGCCCAACGAGGGCATCGTGCTCGCGGTCGGCGACGGCCCACCCGACCTCGCCGACTTCAAGATGCCGGTCCGCCCCGGCGACCACGTCGTCTTCCCCCGCTCGGCCGGCGTCTGGGTCGAGATCGACGACGAGCGCCTCCTGGTCTGCCGCGTCCGCGAGATCCTCGGCGTGATCGAGTCGGCGCCGCGGGGGGATCAGGGTTAGCGGGGCGGGCGACGGGCCGGCGTCCAAGTTGGAGAACGACCCTCCCGGTCCACACGGCACACTCCCGACCGCCTGCATTCCGCCCAGACCCGGCGGCTCGAGCCCAAGCCCGTCAGTCAGCGTGACGCGCGCTCGCCTCGCCAGACGACTACGCCGATCGCGGCGAGACCCAAGACAAAACACGGCACTGAAACCACCGTGTGGTCATCCACGATTCCCCGACCGCTACGAGCCCAGCTCCGAGAGCCAGCAACAGATTGCGCATCATCTCGGTGGGCAGGGTTGCATCGCCGCCAGGCATCTCGATCATCCAAGATCCCGACTTACTCGTGGTGGGACCTGTCGCGGCGTCGAGCCCACCTAGCCATCGCCGTGACGACCGCGAGGATCACGATCGTGCCGAGGACACTGATCGCGATAGCGCCCCCAAGGCCAACTGACCCCTGGCCGAGCACGAACGAGAAGAGGCTGAGCCAGAGCAGCCCCGTCCCGGCTGCCAACGTCCTCATCTGTGCGGATGCTTTGTCGACCGTGGTCGTCGTGCGCCCAGGCCAATCGCTGAGACCTGAGACGGCACTCTCAGCAAGAGTGTCGCCGCTCTCCAGATCGAGCTCGGTCCGGACCCGTGGCGATGTGGTTGGGCCTCCGTCGGGCCCCTCCGCCGTCATCGCCAGCCCCGGATCTCGAAGACGGGCTCACGCGCCGTCCCGGACTGCCACACGGAGGCCAGGGCGAGGCCCCCATCGCGAACGGGTATGCGAGTTAGCTGGCCGTCGATGCGCAAGCTGAGTTCGTTGGCGTCAACCGGAGCGATTGCCGTAAGAGAGTGCACTGTGCTTTTCCACCCGCTCGCTCCTGGCGAGACGCTCATCGAGTCGACCACCTCCCAGTGGCTGTCTCGGAATCGGAGAAGACTCGCTTCCAGGTACTGACTCTCTCGATCAAGGAGTAGCACCACTAGTGCCGCAGCTGCATCAGGCGCGATTGAAACTGCTGCCGACGCCACTCCCGTCGAGGGAATATCACCCCGAGCGGCGTCGATCAGACTGGCATCCGTGAGAGTCATCACACCACCGTACATCGCGCTTTAACCGAAGCGAAAACACGCCCGTTTCCTCCGACCATTTGGATGACAATGCCAAAATCATCGCCGCGCTTGAATCCGGTTGGAGCTCCGTGCCAGTGATAGTTTACGCCGGAGATCTTCGAGTAGGGAGAAGGGTTTGGCTTGAAGTTGCGGTAGGTCGTAACCGTCGTTTCAACGCCGGGGCCGAGCTTTATCTTGCTCGCGCTGTTCAGCGTGAATCCCCACGCAACCCTCCCCCCCTTGCGTGTATCCATCGTAAGTGTTCCGGCCTCACCCTTGGATTCATAGTTTCGACAGGGGCTACAGCCATCTAGATCGAACTGGTTGATGGGGTCTTGGTTTGTGTAGTCGTAGGGGTTGGCTGATCCTCCGTCGACGGGGTCGGTTTGGAGGAATCGTCCGAGTTGGGGGACGTAGGTGCGGGCGCCCATGGTGATGACGCCGCTTGTGAGGCGGGTGGTGCGTTGTTTGGCGCCGAGCCAGCGGAACGGTCGGTCCGGGCTGGTGCTGGTGGTTGGGACGCCGAATTCGTCGTTGTCGTAGCTGGCGGTTGGTGCGGTGGTGTTGGTGGCGGGGCCGGCGTCGGCGACAGCGTCGCCGTGGATGTCGGTGAGGATCCTTTGGATCGTTCCGGTGCCGCCGGTGTTGGTGTAGGTGCCGGCGAGGTTGCTGTCGAGGCCGGTGATCTGCCGTTCGTAGCTTGTGGGGCCGGTGGCGGTCCAGCTGGTGGTGTCGGTGTCGTCGGCGTAGTGCTCGGTCCGGTTGTCGGTACCGGTCTTCTGCTGCAACCTGGGCCGCTTATTCGGGTCGAGTGACAGCGTGGTCGTGACGCCGTTCTGGGTGAGCGTGTGGGCGAGGTCGTTGACGTAGTAGGTGCTGTCGAGCCTGTGGCCGCCCGCGTCGGCGGCGGGGACGGTGAGCGTCCGGCCGAAGCGTTCGTAGGTGTAGCCGCTGTCGACGATCCGGTCGGCTTGGTCATAGGAGTGGTTCTTGACCGTCCCGCCGCTGCTCGAGCATGCGCCACCGGATCCCGGAGCGCGGCTGGTCAGTGATGTGCGGTTGCTGTCGTCATCGAAGCCGTAGAGCCGTGTCGTGCAGCCATCGCCGTCAGGGGTGTCCTGGGTCTGGGTGAGCCGGCCGACCTTGTCATAGACGTAGTCACGCGAGCCCAGACCAGAGGTGCTCTCGTGACGGATCTGCCCGGAACCGGACCGGCTGGCGGTCATATCGATCCACGGACTGCTCGCATCACAGGTCGACTGTCGCGTGTAGCAACGCCGCGTCAACGCACCCGTCTCGTCATAGCCCTGCCACAGGTTCAGGCCACCCGGAAGCGTCTCGTGCGTGAGCTTGCCGTCAGCGTCATAGCCGGACGCGAGGCCCCCGTCGACGTCGCCCGCGGTCATGGGTCCGAACTGGTGATCGTCGACCTTTGTCAGCAACCCGCGGCGGTCGTACGCGTACTCCGTCACCGCCTTGCCGTCATCGACCGTGCTCAGCCGGCCAAGGATGTCGTACGTGGTGGTGCTGTGAACGCCGTCGGCGTCCTTGTAGTCCGTGACCCGACCAAGCCGGTCATAAGCACGCGTGATGTCGCGTCCCCCGGACGTGGTCGTCAGCGTCCGGCCGGTCACGGTGTCATACGTGGTCTCGATATCCGGGAGCGGTGTTCCGAGGTCGTCGGGGAAGTACTTGTCCTTGAGGTAGCCCTCGACCGACTCGCGCTCCGTGTCGCTGAGTGGGTGGTCGTAGACGATCACCTCAGCGACATCACCGGTCAGCGGAGCGATCCCTGCCGGGTCGGAGTTCGCACCGACCCGAAACGGACTGGAGTTGAACACCGGCGCAGCACTCCCGGGAGTCGAGGCGTGTCCGGCCCCGTTGACCCACGACTCGATCGTCGCCTGGTCGTAACGCATCGTGTGCGCAAACCAGCCGTTATCGGTCAACCCGGTCGTCGCGTCGGCCGACGGGTACCCGGGTTCATTCGTACCTGAGCGCGCCTTGCCGGCCACGATCGCGGAGTAGTAGCCGTTGATCGTGTTCCCATCCGCACCCTTGCCAACCAAGATCTGCGTACTCGCCGCAGAACTCGACCGCGCGACCACGAACACCGTCGGCTGACCCACCCGCAGAATGTCACCGCCATCAAGCCAATCGCTGCCATCGAAATGCAGATACGGCCGACCACCCGCCCCACCGGTCTCATACGCCGGCATATGCGAACCCGTTGCCTGCGACAACGCATGCGCACCCGACGACGAATCACCCCACGACCCAACCGCATCACCATCATGCGCATCCGTGATCGCATCCGCCTTCCACCACCCCACAAGCCCCCCAACATCCCCCGGATCCGGGATCGCGGCAGCCTGACACGGAGCGTCCACCGACCCACCGATGCTGGTGCACCGAACACGACCGACTGTGTCATAGACCGTCCGGGTGATCCGAGTGGGACCAGACGGCACAGCGTCGGCCTCGGTGACGACCTGCCCGAGCGCGTTGTAGGTGTACGTCGTCGTCGGCAGCGCGGGATCGCCTGATCGCGCGTCGGTTGGCTGGGCGACAGGCCCGCTCGTGCAGAGCATCTGAGCCCATTCGGCGTGACCGGTGCACTCCGACGGCGCATCGGTCTGGTTCCAGTAGACGTATCGCTTCGTACCCGCCGTCGTGCCGTCGCCGTCCTTCGGCTGAGCGGACTTCGTCACGAGCCCCTGGTCGTTGTACCAGGTGCGCGTGGTCCGGTCATGGTCGCCGGTGTTCGTCACAACGCGCATCGACTTGCCGACCAGCCAGCCCGTCTTGTCCGTCCCGTTGTCGTAGTACGTCTTGGTCTCGCGCGCCTCCTGATCGGATCCGCCGACCTGGGTGTACGAGGTGGAGGTCGTCGAGAGGTGCAGGGCACCCGGCGGAAGCTTGAAGGTCCCTGAGTCCGCCGGGCGGTTCTCGTCGTACTTGGTGATCGTGTGCGCTCGAGCGTCGGCGGTGGTGCCGCCATCGAGGGTGACCTCGTGCTGCGGTCCGAGCTCGTCGATGAGATCGATGCCGTCGATGTCCGGTGAGCGATGTTCATACTCCGCGGCAACGTCATCGGTCGCGTAGACGCGCTGCGTGTCGAGCAACTCCGATCTCGCGCGCCGGACAGTCGTGTCGTGAGGGTCAGAGCTTGCAGCCAGCGCGCGCTCGCGGTTGCTTGCCGTCAGCTCGCGAGTCGTGTTGCCGAAGTGGTCGTGCTCGGTGGTCGTGATGTGTCCACCGGGGACGGCGTGGTTGACCTGCAGGCCGAAGGCGTCCAAGTAGTAGACGTCAGCACGGGAGTAGGAGCTCGGCGCGGTGAGCGAATCGGGGATCTGCTCGGCCGTGAAGACCGCCGTCGCGGTCTGCGGGAGATCGTCCTGCCCCCAGGCATCGGTCGCATCTGGGCTCAGGTCGTACGGCGCTCCGGTTCCGCTGCGCGGGACGTTGTAGACGACCGTCGTCTGCGCCGCCGTCGACGGATCCCCGTTGCTGTCGAGGGTCGGGCGAGTGACGTCCTGGAGTCGGCCCGCGGTGGTGTCCGATCCCTGCGGGCGGTAGTGGATCGTCCATGGGAGCTCGCACCTCGTGGGCGCCGGGTCGGTATCGGCACACGGCGGAGAGACGGTGCTCAGCAGCCCCGAGTCATAGGTGTAGGTGCTCTTGAGCGCGGGCGTCAACCGTGGATCCCACGTGCCGATCAGCCGGTTGCTTCCGTCATAGGCGTAGCGCGCGACCTGGACCGCGTGGCGGTCGGCCGGCCCCGAGGAGTAGTGGAACTCCACGCGATGCAGCAGTGCAGTCGGGTTGGCGGGATCCGCGTCGACGTCGGGGTGAGCGGGATCGCGATAGATGAGATGCAGCGCCCGGCACGCGTCGCCGAACGTCTCCGGGTGGTCGGTGTCGCAGGTCGACCACAACGGGTGCGGAGCGATCAACCAAGCCAGACGACGCGTGTGCTTCTCGTCGTTGAGCGTCGTGTAGCCGTAGGAGACGCCCTGGTCGCTGCCCGCCTGTTGGACATACTTGACGACGTAGACGCCGTTGCCGTCCTTGTTGCGGAAGCTCGAGACCGTTCCGCCGCCGTCGGTGAGGTCATAGCCGATGAAACCGTCGGTGGGATTGGTGATCCGTTTGAGGCTGAGGCTGCTGTTGAGATCCTCGGCGATGTAGTCATGCTCGCCGCTGGGGAGATCTACCGCAGCGAAGCTTGTCTCGCTCCCGTCAGAACGTTTGACGGCAACGTGAGCTGGGTGATAGTCGGGCAGCTCGTCCGGATATGGCGTCGTCGTGTAGTCACGCACCGAGACGAAATCCACGCCGGTGGTGGGAAGCTCGACGCCGAGCGACCAGCCCACGCCGAGAGGCCGGGCGACCGTGGTATCAGCATCGCGCGAGTTGTAGGTGCGCGTCAACGCCAGCTCGGCCAGCGGGCTGCTGATCGACACGTCGGTTGCCGGAACGGCGAGGTTGCCGGTAAGCAAGTCGACGGTCCCCGGGCCGATCGCGGCAGTGGCGTTCTTGGTCTTGACGCCCGTCCGGTCGACCTTGACCGTGATGTCCTCGGTGGTCCGAACGTCCGCGGGGAGGGCACCGGTCGTGCCGCCGGAGAAGACTCCTCGAACCGAGATATCGCCGTCGCCGATGTCAGAGACGTGCGGCGTCGCCGTGACATCCCACGTCACTTCGGGGCTGTCGTCGTCGGTCAACGGCAACGTGGCGCTTCCGACCGCCGCGTCGCGGCCCTGGGTGAGGTTGGCGATCGGGATGTCCTCCCAGCCGCTCGTCGACGTAGACCGATACTGCCAGCGAACGCCCGTCTGGGCCAGAGCATGACGGCCATGAGCCCGGAGCTTGACCATCCTGGACGTGTGCTGACCCTCGCTCAGCGTGGTCACGTTGCCCGTCCCCACGTAGATAGTGAGGTACTGAGGCGTCGCCTTGTTGTGGGCGCCGTCCTCGGTCGTCACGCGGATCGTCCACGGCCCGGGATCGTGGGTGGCAGGATCGAACAGGTAGCTCAGCGACGCGCCGCGTGGGTTGTCGCTGTGATCGTCGTTGCAGAAGCTCGCGTCGCAGTCGCGCTCCACCGGAGTGACCGAGTGCGAGTACGGGGCGCTCGAGTCCGCGTCCCCCGGCTTCTCGTCGATCCACAGCCCCTGCACTCCCGAGACGCCGTCAGAAGCGCTGGCGAACAGCGTGCTCTTGTGCCCGATCGTCCGACCGTTGCGATCGGCCAGCGCGCCGGTGAGCTTCTCGAGGTTCGGGCCGGCGTTGTCCAGACGCAGGTGCTGAGTCATGGTGGCGACACGATTCTGAGGATCCAGCGCGCCATAGACGATCGTGTTGTCGCCCTGACGCAAGTCGCCCAAATCTGCCCTGAGTTCAAACGGCTTACTCATCGATCCAGGACACGCGCTCGACGAGCCGCCATCGCACTCATCCATGACCGGATCATCACCAGGGATCGTCTTCCGGAGATCACCATCGACCGAGATCTGAACCTGCTTGACGCCAAGGCCGGCGTCGCTGGCGCTGATTGTCCCGACGAGGTTCATCGGATCGTGTCTGCGCCACTTGCCGTCGACCGGGGTGGCGGTGATGGTGGGGTCGTTGTCGTCGCCGATCTCGACGACCGTGTCGCGCCCGTACACCGAGCTTCCAAGCGTGTCGAACACCGAGTTCTGAGTCCAGATCATCACCCTGGCACGAACATCCGGATAGCCGCTGGGACGAGCGCAGCCGGGCATTGCGCAGTACGACGCGGGCTGGTTGTGCTCGATCAGCTGGCTGGTCGCCGTCGTCGGGTTGCACCGGAACACCGGGCCGCTGCCACCCATCCAGTTGGCCCCCTGCGTCATCCATCCTTGCTGCGCGTTGGTGAGCCCGCCGACGTAGCACTGTCCTTTGCCGATGTCCCAGTTGCTGATGCTGGTTCTCCACTGGATGACGTACGAGCTGCGGTTCGAGCTGTAGTACCACTCGTTGCTGTCCCCGGCGTTGCGCTGCTGATAAGGGGCGCCCCCCAGGTACTGTCCGTACTCCCAAGCCCCGTACTCGAAACGGCCCCAGTAGTTCGCGTTAGACGTCCAGAACCAACCCCATCTGTTGTAGCGCGGGTCCCCTTGTCGTGCGGGACCACCATCAGAGACGGTGATGACCGGATCGACCAAGATCGGATAGGCGAAGCTCTCAGCCGTCGTATCGACATGAACGGTCATCCTGTGGCCGTCGAGCTCATAGGTGACCGGCACCGATCGGCCCTGCGCATCAGCCGCACTGGGTGCGCCAACCGTCGCGACCACCTGATCGCCGCGGAAGACCTCGACCCCGTCCTCGGGGTTCGACGCACGACGCACGTCGGCATCAGACGGGATCGCGAGGTCGAGCCCGAGCGACGTGGCGGCCGCTGGCGACCGCAGCTGCCAGAACGTCTCTGCGCCCTCCGGCAGCGGAGCGATCATCCAGTCGGTGTCGGTCGCGACGTTGGCGAAGAACGCCCGGCCGCCGACTTCCTGCGCCTCGGCCTGCGCGTCCACGCCGACCGGCTTGATCGACACATCGGCGTCCGCGAACCGCACGCCCTTGACCGGGTCCTTTGAGATCGCCGTCTCGACCAGCGGGTTCTCCGGGACCAGCGACGATCCATCGTGGCGAAGCTCCATCGACACCCGGTCTGCATCGCCGTGCTCGTCCGGCGCGAACAGCGGCACCTGCGACTCGATCAGGCTGCGCCTGCCTTCAGCGTCAGCGATCCGCATGACGTGATCGCCGTTGTAGCCAACCAGGTGCTTGCCGCGGCTCGGTGCCGCCGGCGTCCACAGCGGCGCATCGATGCCGAAGCTCTGCGTCGCGGCGTCGAGGGCCGCATCGTCGGACAGGCCCCGATACGCCGTCAGCGAAGCGGTGCGCTGCGCGACGGCCTGCGGTCGACTCAGGGCCGCCTCCTGCTCGGCAAGCGCCTTCGCGGCAAGCCGACGGGTCTGCGCCACCATCTTCGGCGACATCGTGGCGTCCTGACTCGAGGCCGTCGGCACCCCGAGGTCGAACGGCGAGTACCCCTGGACGAGCGACTGCGCGCTGCTCGGAGCAACCGACGCGCCAGCGGCAACGCCGATACTCGGGGCCAGGCAAAGCGACGCCATCGCGGCGCCGAACAACCCGGCCAACGGCCGGATGCCAATCCATCGCATCACCATCAGGACTTCTCCTTCGCTCAAAGCCCTGAGGCGCGAACTGGTCGTTTCCGCGCCACGGCGACGCGAAGGGCAGCATGGAGCGCAGACCACGCCAGTGGCAATCAAACATATGTCCGTTTCTGGACACGTTGCCTGACTGATCTGTGTTATCGCTTCGCTCGAGATAGCGGCGAGGGCAGCAGAACGCCGGTGCCTAGAATCCCATCGAACGCCGCTCAGACTAAGTATCGAGCCGACGTGAACAAGGACGACAGCTTCCGGGGAGGGCTTCGCGCCCTCAACGAGTGTTTAATCCCTTCTCATGGGCCACATGAGCCGATCCGATAGGTTCGGCCGCATAGCGATAGGCGCCTTTGGTTTCGCCGCGTTGCTCAATCTCGTCGAGGCGATTCTGGATCCTGATGGCTGGCTCTGGACAGTCTGCCGGGCAACCGCAGGCGCCACCTTTGCGTTGACGCTCCTGGCTTGTCTAGCGCTACGACCATGTAGGTCAAGACCCCGTCAACGCGTATGACCTCGGCCGTCTTTCAGGAACATGGGGTATAGAATCGCCCATGCCCACCAGCGGATCGCATGAGTGATAACACCCATCTAGTTCTCAAGGCCGGCCGTACATTGATATCCACGCTGGTAGCGATCGTCATCGCGATATCACTCGCTGCTTCCTGCGAGTTGGTTTGGCCGGACATCAGCGAGGGCGTGCGTCTCCTTCTCACGATTCCGGTTGCTCTCGCTGGCAGTGCTGCCTTGGGGCGATGGTGGCTATCCCGATACCAGAAGCAACCGCGGAGCTAGGCGTGTTCGTGGCAGACGCCGAGACACCGAATCGGGGGCTAGGACGAGTGATCCAGCTTCTCGGCTCGAACGAGTGCAGATGAAGCGCATTTCGCCAAGCACTCCGTCAGGCGTCGACCACGCAATCAGAATCGGACGCGCCTCATATGAGGATTTCCTGCACCTGGTTGGTCGTCACGAGTGCGACGCCGCACGTGAACGACATTTGGCTGCATCTACCCGGCGCGTGCAGCGACGGCTCGGCGGATGCGAGGTACTCGCCCCCCGGCAAGACGGACGATCCCATCCCGACAGACGACAAGTCGATATCACACGGCTTCTCGTTCGAGGGAAGACGGGCGTAGTCGACCGCCTCCGAACCCGGCCGTATGGTCAAAGACCTACGCCTCCGTCTTGAAGTCCCAGCTGCGCGCGGCCGCGAACTTCGTCGCGTCATGTAGCGACCACGATCCATCCGGGTCGTCAAGCTTTCTGAAGGGCGACGAGTCGAAGAGCCGATCCTCGGAGTCGTAACGGTCGAGGCGCGACTGTCCGCTGGTCCAGACGAACACCCCACGCAGGTCGGGCGGCTCGCGCGTCATCTCCTTGGTTGCTCGATCGAGAACGACCAAGAGCCCAAGCCCTCCGAGGATCTCATCTTTGATCGACGGGGACCGTGGAGCAGCTCCAAACGGTGATATTGCGCATTTCGCTTACCGCAGCGTTCATCGTTGGTGTGGTCGTACTCGCGATCGTGTGGTCGTGGTGGTTTCTCCTGGGCCTAGTTGTGCTGGCCGTTGTCGCCATTGTCCGCATCGATCGCCGTGACCGGCGGCGTGCCGAGGGGTATCGGGTGGATTATCGACCGCGGCCATCAGACCCGGGCGATCCGCGAGGTGGAATCGGTCCCACAGGTCTGTGACGCTCGTAGCTTCCATGTACGTCAGAGTGCAGCAGGCCAAACGCGATGGCGATGTCGAGACGTTGGTCGAGGCGCTGCAAGACGATGTCGAAGGCCATCTTGCCGCCAGGTACCTCGGAGACCTCAGAGCCGTTGCAGCGATTCCTGCCCTGATGCCACTCCTCAACTCGGGGGATCCTCATCAGCGGGCCTCCAGCGCAAGGGCGCTGGGGTTGATGGATGCCTCGATCAGCTGCTCGAGGCTGTCAGAAGTAGCCAGGACCGATGCTGTTCCATGGGTGCGTGCCTGCGCAACCGAGGCGGTCGGGCGTCTCTCGGATCACGGTCGTGTCGATCTCCTCGTCGAGGCTCTTGACGACAAGGACATCCGCGTCCGACGCGTGGCGGTCGTTGGTCTGATGAACGCCGGGCGACCCGAGTCGATCCCCGCGCTGCGCGAGGCACGCAAGCGAGAACACGTGTACTCCCGTCGGATCTACAGCAAGGCGATCCGCCGACTCAACCGACACTGAGGTCCGGGACCAGACGGGGCCGGGCACGCCGCCGCCCGCCCTCACGACACCCCCACGACCACCCCACCCACCTGCTTCGCCTCGTACAGCCGCCGGTCGGCGCGCGCGAGGCAGGCATCGAGCGGCTCGTCGACCGGCCAGCGCTCGAGGCCGTAGGACCAGGGTGCCGGGTGGGTCTCGGTGAGGCGGTCGATGACGGACTCGGCGGTGTCGCGGTCGGTGTCCGGGAAGAGGATCACGAACTCGTCGCCTCCGAAGCGGGCGAGGAGGTCGGCGGGCCGCAGGGCTGAGCGCCAGGCGGCGGTGAGCTCGACCAGGACGCGGTCGCCGGCGGCGTGGCCGTTGCGGTCGTTGACGAGCTTGAAGCCGTCGAGGTCGATGAGCGCGATGGTGATCGTGGCTCCCGTGCGGCGGGCGATCGCGCGCTCGCGGAGGGCGGCG
>Ga0164241_10002503_pt1 | contig 19729 bp, 22 predicted proteins | sample OricomyardsoilBY_FD_108780 | JGI IMG/M metagenome (GOLD analysis project Ga0164241, IMG submission 108780) | Backyard soil microbial communities from Emeryville, California, USA - Original compost - Back yard soil (BY) | ecosystem: Environmental > Terrestrial > Soil > Unclassified | place: USA... | reverse complement strand
TCCTCCTGGTCGTCGGCCGCGTCGGCAAGCCCCACGGCCTCGACGGGTCGTTCCACGTCGCCGAGGCGGCGCCGGGCATGCTCGACTTCGACACCGTCGTGCACCTCGGCGACGAGGCCACGAAGGTCACCGGCGTGAAGGGGACCGCCGCGGACCCGATCGTGCGCGTCGCGCTCGCCCGGACCCGCGAGGCCGCCGACGCGCTCCGCGGCCGCGCCGTGCGGGTCCCGCGCTCCGCCGCGCCGCCGCTCGAGGAGGACGAGTACTGGGCCGACGACCTCGCCGGCTGCTCCGTGGTCGCAGACGGCGGCGCACGCGTCCTCGGGACCGTGCGCCGGATGCTGCCGTACCCGTCCTGCGAGCTGCTCGAGCTCGACGGCCCGCTCGCGGGCACGCTGATCCCGCTCGTCCGCGACGCGATCGTCGCCGTCGACATGGACGCGCGGCGGATCGAGGTCGACGCCGCGTTCCTCGGCATCGCGCCCGAGGAGGCCTGATGCAGCTCGACGTCGTCACCCTGTTCCCCGAGTGGTTCGAGTGGTTCCGCACGCAGCGCCACGTCGCCAACGCGATCGCCCACGGCCACGAGGTGCGGACGCTCAACCCGCGCGAGCACACGCCGCTGAGCGGCGGCCAGGTCGACGACACGCCGTTCGGCGGCGGCGCGGGCATGGTCCTGCGCGTCGACGTCATGGACCGCGCGCTGCAGGCGTTCTACGGCACCGACCCGGTGCTGCTGAAGAACCGCCGGCGCGTGATCGCGCTGACGCCCGGCGGGCGGGTGCTCGACGACGACTACGTCGACGAGCTCGCCGCCGAGCCCGACATCACGCTCCTGTGCGGCCGCTACGAGGGCTTCGACGAGCGGATCGTCCAGCACTTCTGCTCGGACACGCTGAGCATCGGCCGCTACGTGCTGGCCGGGGGAGAGCTCGCGGCGATGGTCGTCGCCGACGCCGTGCTGCGCAAGCTGCCCGGCTCGCTGGGCCACGCGGAGTCCGCCGCGGAGGAGTCGTTCAGCAAGGCGCTGGGGGGCAATCCGGAGTACCCGCACTACACGCGGCCCTCCGAGTACCGGGGCTGGAAAGTGCCCGACGTGCTGCTCTCCGGACACCACGAGGAGATCCGCACATGGCGCCGCGCACGCAGCGACGAACTGGGCGCGAGCGAGTAGCCGGCACGGCTTCGCTACCATGGACTGCCCGCCGGGGCGATACCGCCCTGGCGTTTCTCTGAGCCGAGTCCATGAGCACTGTCATCGAAAGCCTCGAACGCGCGCAGCTGCGCCGCGTTCCCCAGTTCCAGTCCGGCGACCGCGTGAAGGTTCACTTCCAGGTCATCGAGGGCACGCGTCGTCGTACGCAGGTCTTCGAAGGGGTCGTCATCAAGCGTCAGGGCCACGGTGCTCGCGAGACCTTCACGGTCCGCAAGACGTCGTTCGGCGTGGGCGTGGAGCGCACGTTCCCTGTGCACTCACCGAAGATCGAGAAGATCGAGGTGTCTGCCCGCGGTGACGTCCGGCGCGCCAAGCTCTACTACCTGCGTGACCGCGTCGGCAAGCGCGCCCGCGTTCGCGAGCGCCGCTACACCGGTCCCGAGGAGGCGGTCGTGGGCGGTCTGCTCTACGCCCCCGAGGAGGCGACCGACGCGAGCGGCCAGACCGCGGACGAGGTCGTGACCGACCAGGGCGGCGTCGATCTCGCCGCTGTGGCCCCGGTCGACGGCGAGGCCACGGAGGCCCCGGTCGCCGAGGCCCCCGCCGAGGAAGCCGCCACGCCCGAGGCCGAAGCGGCCCCGGAGCCTGAGGCCCCCGCCAAAGACGCCTGACCGTGGCGCTCCTGCGCCGCGGTGAGCGGCCCGACAAGCCGCCGAAGAAGGAGAAGACGGGCACCGCGTCGTTCATCGAGCTCGTCGTCATCGTCATCATCGCGCTCGGGCTCGCCCTGGGCATCCAGGCGTTCCTGGTCAAGCCGTACAAGATCCCGAGCGAGTCGATGGTCCCGACGCTGCTGATCGGGCAGCGGGTCCTCGTCAACCGGATCGGCACCCACTTCGGCGATCCGTCGATCGGCGACATCCTCGTCTTCCATCCGCCGGCCCCGGCCAACCAGGAGGCGCCCGGCAAGGGCCCGAACGGCCAGTGCGGCGTCGAGCCGGCCAAGGGGCAGCCCTGCCCCAAGGAGTATCCGCAGCGCGCGAACACGAACTTCATCAAGCGCGTGGTCGCCGGCCCCGGCGACACGCTCTCGATCCGCGGCGGTCACGTGATCCTGAACGGCAAGCTCCAGAAGGAGCCGTTCATCAACCCGTGCTCGCGCGAGACGGCGGACTGCGACTTCCCGACGACCATCAAGGTTCCGGCCGGTCACTGGTTCATGATGGGCGACAACCGTGGTGAGTCCGACGACAGCCGATACTGGGGTCCCATCCCCAAGAAGTGGATCATCGGCGGAGCCTTCGCCACCTACTGGCCGCCCAAGCGGATCAACATCTTCTAACGAGGTGTCGACCGCGGGGACGCGCCGGGCCGCTCGCCGCCGCAAGGCCGGGAGCCAGACCGGCAGCAGGCTGTTCCGCTACGACCGCGAGCTCGGCTCGCGCTGGGTCGCCGGCGCGGACGAGGCGGGCCGCGGCTGCCTCGCCGGGCCGCTCGTCGCGGCCGCGGTGCTGTTCGACGTCGAGGCGCTCGGGATCCGCGAGCGCCGCGCGCTCTCCGCGCTCAACGACTCCAAGCAGCACACGCCGGAGGGCCGCGAGGAGCTCTACCCAGTCGTGATGCGCACCGCCGTCAAGGTCGCCGTGATCTCGCGCTGCGTGCGCGGCATCGACGACCGCGGCCTGCACGTCACGAACCTCGCGGCGCTGCGCGACGCCCTGATCCGGGTCGCCCGACCAGACGCGATCTGCCTCACCGACGGCTTCCCGGTGCCCGACTTCGGCCACGACCAGCGCGCGGTCGTCGGCGGCGACGCCACGAGCGCTGCGATCGCCGCGGCCTCGATCGTCGCGAAGGTCACCCGCGACCGCTTCATGCACCGCGCCGACAAGCTCCACCCGGGCTGGGAGTTCGCCGCGCACGTCGGCTACTCGACGCCCGAGCACCGCGAGGCGATCATGCGCCAGGGAGTCTCGCCCCTCCACCGCATGTCCTTCGCCTCGACGGCGTACCAGCAGCTCGCGCTCTAGCGCGTCGCGTCGCGTTCTCGCCGGGTGCACCCGCGCCGCGGCGCCCGTCGCGCTCGCCGCCCCGCCCCGACTGCCTGCGCGGCCCGGCTCGGCGCGGTCCCTAGAACGCGCCCTCCAGGTGCTCCAGGGCGACGAGCTCGCCGCGGGGGGAGATGGTCACGCCGATCGCGTCGAAGCGGATGTCGCGGACGCGGGGGCGGTCGTCGGCCTCGGCGAGCCAGGCGCGGGCCATGCGCTTGACCTGGTCCTGCTTGCGGGCGTGGAGGCTCTCCCAGGGCCGGCCGGGGCGCAGTGAGCGGCGCGTCTTGACCTCCACGAACACGAGCGTGGTGCGGTCGCAGATGATCAGGTCGAGCTCGCCGTGGCGCGTGCGGTGGTTGGCGGCGACGAGGCGGTAGCCGAGCCGCTCGAGGTGCTCGAGGGCGAGGCGCTCGCCGAGGCGGCCGAGCTCGTGGCGTGCGTTGGGCATCCCGCGAGGGTGGGTGCCAGGGCGTGTCCGATGGCCCGCGAACGGCAACGACTCGGCCTCGGCGCCGCGGCCTTCCGGCCACCGGGCGAGTCCTTCCACGGATCCCGAGCGTCCTTCGCCACACCCCGGGTGCGGTCGCCCGCGATGGCGCTCATACGGTCGCCGCCATGCTCGCTCACGTCACCACGTTCGCCCTCCGCGGGATCGAGTCGCTGCGGGTCGCGGTCGAGGTCGACATCCGCCCGGGCCTGCCCGCGTTCGCGATCGTCGGGCTCGGCGACAAGGCCGTCCGTGAGGCTCGCGAACGCGTCCGTGCGGCGCTGCAGAACTCGGGCTTCGAGTTCCCGCAGCGGCGGATCGTCGTCAACCTCGCGCCTGCTCACGTGCGCAAGGCCGGCGCCGGGTTCGACCTGGCGATCGCGTGCGGGGTCCTCGCCGCCAGCGGCCAGGTCCCCGGCGAGGCGCTCGAGGACGTCGCGGTATCCGGCGAGCTGTCGCTCGGCGGCGAGCTGCGGTCCTGCCGCGGCACGCTGGCGATCGCCGAGGGCGCGGCGCGCGCCGGCGTCTCGCGGCTCGTGGTGCCGCTGGCCAACGCCACGGAGGCGGCGCTCGTCCCCGGCGTGGAGGTGTCGGCGGCCGGCTCGATCGCGGTCGTCGCCGAGATCCTGCGCGGCGAGCGCGCGGGGGAGGACCCGCCGCCCCAGCTCGACGACGCCCCCGAGGACGAGCCCGACCTGATCGACGTCCGCGGGCACGCCGGGCCGATGCGGGCGCTGGTGATCGCCGCCGCGGGCGGGCACAACCTGCTGCTCTCCGGGCCGCCGGGCACGGGGAAGACGATGCTCGCGCGGCGGCTGCCGTCGATCCTCCCGTCGCTCACGCGCGCGGAGGCGATCGAGGTGACGCGGATCCACAGCGTCGCCGGCTTCCACACCGGGCGCGGGCTGGTCGGCCGGCGGCCGTTCCGCGCGCCGCACCACACGATCTCGCCGTCCGGGCTCGTCGGCGGCGGCGCGGTGCCGGTTCCGGGCGAGGCGAGCCTCGCGCACAAGGGCGTGCTCTTCCTGGACGAGCTCTCGGAGTTCAACCGCAACGCGCTCGAGGCGCTGCGCCAGCCGCTGGAGGACGGGCGCGTCGTCGTGGTCCGCGGCCAGCGCGCGGCGGTGTTCCCGACGCGGTTCGTGCTCGTCGCGGCGACGAACCCGTGCCCGTGCGGCTACGCCGGAACGCAGCGCTGCCGCTGCACCGACGCCGACCACGCTCGCCACCGCCGCCGGCTCAGCGGCCCGCTGCTCGACCGGATCGACCTGCTCGTCGACGTCCGCCGCCCGTCGGCGGCCGACCTCGCCGCGTCGGCGCTGACGACCTCCGCCGCCGCTCGCGACGCCGCCGAGGCCGCGCGCGAGCGCCAGCGCGCGCGCCTCGCCCGCAGCCTCGCCGACTGCAACGCCGAGATGACGCCCGGCCTCGTCCGCGAGCACGTCCGTCTCGACCCGCCCACGACCGCGCTCCTGCGCACCGCCTACGAGGCCGGCCGCCTGAGCGCCCGCGGCCACCATCGCGTGCTGAAGGTCGCCCGCACGGTGGCGGACCTCGCCGCCCGCGAGGCCGTCGAGATCGACGACGTCCGCGCCGCCCTCGGCTGGCGCCTCGACGAGCCCACGGAGATCGCGGCATGAGCGCGGGGGAGAGCGACGCCGCGCCGGTCGGCGACCCGGCCGCGACCGGCGACGGCGACGCCTCGCCGGCGTCCGGCGGCCGCAACGTCTCGCGGGACGCGCCGTCGGGAGCCCTCGCGGTCTCGCCGTGCGACGCGTGCCTGCGACGGACGCGGACGGTCGCGATCGTCGCTCCGTTCGTCGAGCGGGCGCGGCACGAGCGGCGGCTCGGGCAGCTGCTCGCGCTCGGAGAGGACGACCTGCTGGCCGCGGTCGGCGGCGGACGGCGCGACGAGCTCGCGGCGCGGCTGGAGCGGTTCGACGCGGCGGCCGAGCGCGAGGCCCTCGCGCGGGCGGGCCTCACCGGGATCTGCCGGCACGACGCGCGCTACCCCGCGCGGCTGCGCGTGGCCGACGACGCTCCCGCGATGCTCGCCGTCGCCGGCCCACCCGCCGCGCTGGCGGCGCTGGCGGCGGAGCACGAGATCGCCGTCGGCATCGTCGGATCGCGCCGCGCCACCGGCTACGGCCTCGAGACCGCTCGCGCGCTCGGCCGCGGGCTCGCCGCCGCCGGGATCACGGTCGTCAGCGGGATGGCGCTCGGCGTCGACTCGGCGGCGCACACCGGCGCGCTCGAGGTCGGTGGCCCGACGATCGCCGTGCTCGCCGGCGGCGCCGACCGGCCCTACCCGGCGAGCAAGGCCTCGCTCTACCGGACGATCGCCGGCGGCGCGGGCTGCGTGGTCTCCGAGATGCCACCTGGCTTCACGCCGTTCAAGTGGGGGTTCCCGGCGCGCAACCGGATCATCGCCGGCCTCGCCGACGCGACGATCGTGGTCGAGGCCGCGCACCGCTCCGGCTCGCTGATCACCGCCGACTTCGCGCAGGAGCTCGGCCGGATCGTCGCCGCGGTCCCCGGCCCGGTCTCGTCGCTGACCTCCGCGGGCACGAACGCGCTGCTGCGCGACGGCGCCGAGCTGATCCGCGACGCCCAGGACATGCTCGACACCCTGCTCGGCCCCGGCGTCGTGGCCGTCCAGCGCGGCCCGGACCTCGCCCGTCTCAGTCCGCGGCTGCGCGCCCTCGTCGAGCGTCTCGGCGGGCGCCCGCTCAGCCCCGGCGCGCTCTTGCGCCCGGGCGACGACGTCGACGCCACCCTGGCCGCCCTCAGCGAGCTCGAGCTCCTCGGCTACATCCACCGCGTCCCGGGAGGGACCTATGTCCGGACCGCTTCATGACCCTGCCCATCTCGACCTTGCCGGACGTCGCACAGCCGCAGGCGATCGCGCTCGGAGTGACGATCGGGTCGCTCGGCGGCTACTGGTACGCACGGCTCAGGCGGCACCCGCCGGAGCGCATCCAGGTCACGGTCATGCACGCCGCGGCATGGGGCGGGACCGTCGCGACGGCGGCTTGGTCCGTCCGGGCCGTTGGTTTACTATGAGTGCCATGCCGTATCTGAAGGAGGTCTACGAGTCGCACCTGCCCACCCGCCACCTGCTGCGCGGGCCGATCCTCGGGCTGGCGGTCCTGGTGGCCTTCTGGGTCCTGGCCGATCTCGTCGGCGAGGACCGGATGGGCCACACCGCGTACGTCGCCCAGGGCTTCCTGGCTACGATCGTCTCGATCACCGTGACGTTCGCTCTCATCCGCCGTTCGCGGCCCCGGCACCGCACGAGGAACCACTGAGCGCGCGCCGTCGCATCCCGGTCGTCCTCGCGATCGCCGGCTCCGACTCCGGCGGGGGCGCCGGCATCCAGGCCGACCTGAAGGCGTTCGCTCGCGCCGGCGTGCACGGCACGACCGCGATCACCGCGATCACCGCGCAGAACACGGTCGGGGTCGACGCGGTGGAGGGCGTCTCCCCGGAGCTGATCCGGGCGCAGATCCGCGCGGTGGCGCGCGACCTCGGCGTCGACGCGGTGAAGATCGGCATGGTCGGCGGCATCGGGGCGATCGCGGCCGTCGCGGCGGCGCTCGACGAGCTGCCGGAGGGCACGCCCGTCGTGCTCGACCCGGTGATGATCGCCGAGTCCGGCTCGCGGTTGCTGCCGACCGAGGCCGAGGAGGCGCTGCGCGCGGAGCTGCTGCCGCGCGCGACGGTCGTCACCCCGAACCTCCCGGAGGCGCGCGTCCTCGCGCGGTCGGGGGGAGGCGCCGTGGACGACGCGTCGGCCGAGGAGCTCGCGCGGGCGATCCACCGCCTCGGCCCGTCGGCGGTGATCGTCACCGGCGGGCACCGCGACGAGGCCACCGACCTGCTGTTCGACGGCTCCCGGATCCTCGAGCTGCCGGGGGAGCGGCACCCCGACGGCGCCGCGCACGGGTCCGGCTGCACGCACTCCTCGACGCTCGCGGCGCACCTCGCGCTCGGGTACGACCTCGCGGACGCGGCGCGCGCGGCGCGGCAGACCGCGTCGGACGCCGTGCGTGACGGGCTGCGCGAGCTTGGCGCGGGGCCGGGCCCCGTGAACGTGTTGGGGCTTGGAACGGGTGCCATAATCCGCTGACCATGAAGTTCCTGCGGATGAAGCCCGGACACGGTGAGGTTCTCCTCGCCGAGGGCGACGTCGAGGTCCGCGACGAGGAGCAGCGCCTCGTGGAGGCGTTCCGCGAGCAGCTCGACCAGGGCATGTGGGCGGCGGTGCCGACCACGGCGGCCGCCGGGCGCCGCGCAGCGCAGATGGTGAAGTCCTTCGACGAGGTGCCCCGGGACGCGGAGCGCGTGATCTTCTTCCCGCGCGCCGCGGGCGGCCGCTAGAGCCGGACGGGGAGCGGCCGGCCGATGCTCCTCGCCCTCGGCGCCACCCTGATCGTGATCGTCGCCCTCCTGTGGGAGGTCGCGGCGCCCGCCGTCGCCGAGCGCGTGCGCGGCATCCGCGCCCGGCGCGCGCTCGTCACCGGCTGGGAGGACGTCCCGGGCTACGACCCCGGCCGCGAGCGCCGCGCCGAGCAGAAGGCCCGCTCCCTCCTCAAGTCGTGCGTGAACGAGGAGGAGTGGGCGATGTACCGCGACCTCGGGTTCATCCGCGTCTGGGGGCGCCTCGCCGAGGCGCCGGAGCCGGGCGCGGAGCCCGCCGCCGAGTGCGGCGCGCCCTACGCCTACCTCGTCTACCCGCACAAGCCGATCGTCTGCTTCCTGCCGCAGACCCGCCGGCTGCTGAACGAGTACTGCGTCGCGTTCCCGGACGAGACGCGGCCCTACGGCAGCGCGCGGCTGCCCGACTCCGACGACGTCCTCGCCAAGTGGATGGCCCTCACCGGCGACGAGCGGCGCCTCATCGGGACCGCCAACATGCACCTCCCCGGCCGCCAGGTGGACCCGAAGGCGGTGCGTCGCGACCTGTGGCGCCTGAGCCAGTGGGAGCGGGCGCGGCTCGTACGCGAGCGGCGCCGGGCCGGTAGCCTGCCCGCCTCGTGAGCACCGAATTCGACCTCAAGCACAAGAGCCGGGCCCTGACCAACGGGCCCGAGCGCGCCCCCGCCCGCTCGTACCTGAAGGCGATCGGGTTCGACGACGAGGCGCTGGCCAAGCCGATCATCGGGGTCGCGTCGACCTGGATCGAGGCGATGCCGTGCAACTACCACCTGCGCGCGCTCGCGGCGAAGGTCAAGGAGGGCATCCGCGCGGCCGGCGGCACGCCGATGGAGTTCAACACGATCGCGATCTCCGACGGGATCACGATGGGCACGAGCGGGATGAAGACGAGCCTCGTGTCGCGCGAGGTCATCGCCGACTCGATCGAGCTCACCGCCCGCGGCTACCTCTTCGACGCGGTGATCGCGCTCAGCGGCTGCGACAAGACGATCCCCGGCACGGTCATGGCGCTCGCGCGGCTGAACATCCCGAGCGTGATGTTCTACGGCGGCTCGATCAACAAGGGCCGCTACCAGGGCAAGGACATCACGATCCTCGAGGTCTTCGAGGCCGTCGGCGCGCACGCCGCGGGCAAGATCACCGACCAGGAGCTGGCCGACATCGAGGCGGCCGCGAGCCCGGGCGTCGGCGCCTGCGGCGGCCAGTTCACCGCCAACACGATGGCGATGGCGTTCGAGATGATGGGCATCAGCCCGATGGGTCCCAACGGCGTCCCGGCCGAGGGCCCGACGAAGGCCGAGGCCGCGGTCGAGGCCGGCAAGCTCGTCGTCGACGTGCTGCGCCGCGGCCTGCTGCCCAGCGACGTCATCACCAAGGACTCGATCGAGAACGCGATCGCCACGGTCACGAGCTCCGGCGGCTCGACCAACGGCGTCCTGCACCTGCTCGCCGTCGCCCACGAGATGGGCATCGAGCTGAGCATCGACGACTTCGACCGCATCAGCGAGACCACGCCGGTCCTCTGCGACCTCAGCCCCGGCGGCCGCTTCACCGCGGTCGACATGTTCCACGCCGGCGGCACGCCGGTGCTGGCGCAGCGCCTGAGCGAGCTCGGCGTCCTGCACCGCGACGCGCCGACGGTCGGCGGCACGACGATCGGCGAGCTCGCCGACGCCGCGGTCGAGACCGAGGGCCAGGAGGTCGTGCGCCCGCTCGACAACGCGTTGAAGTCCACCGGCGGCATCGCGATCCTGCGCGGCAACCTCGCGCCCGAGGGCAGCGTCATCAAGCTCGCCGGCCACGCGCGCCGCGGCCACACCGGCCCCGCCCGCGTGTTCGAGGGCGAGGAGGCCGCGATGCACGCGGTCACGCACGGGGAGATCAACCCCGGCGACGTGGTCGTGATCCGCAACGAGGGTCCCTACGGCGGCCCCGGCATGCGCGAGATGCTGGCGGTCACCGGCGCGATCAACGGCCTCGGCCTCGGCGAGGAGGTCGCGCTGATGACCGACGGCCGCTTCTCCGGCGCCACCCACGGCTTCACCGTCGGCCACGTCGCGCCCGAGGCGGCGCGGGGCGGCCCGATCGCCGCCGTCCGCGAGGGCGACACGATCGTCATCGACGTCGACAACCGGACCATCGACGTGCAGCTCTCCGACGAGGAGATCGCCAAGCGCGTCGCCGAGTACGTCGTCCCGGAGAACCCGGACCGCACCGGCGTGCTGCTGAAGTACGCGAAGCTGGTCGGCAGCGCCTCGCAGGGCGCCGTCACCAGCTAGCCGCTACTGCGGGTCGCCGGACCGCACCGTCTCGGCGAGGAACGCCTCGACGTCGGCGTTGAACCGCGCCGGGCGCTCGAGCATCGCGACGTGGCCGGTGTCGGCGTAGACGATCTTGCGGGCGTTGGGCCCGATCGCGTCGACGAAGCGGTCGGCGTCGCGGACGGGGACGAGCTTGTCCTTGTCGCCCCAGAGGACGAGCGTCGGGCACTCGATCCGCTCGAGCCGGTCCTCCAGCGGGTACGTGCCGAGGGCCTCGAGCGCGTCCAGGAAACCGGGCTTGCCGGAGCCGCGCAGCTGCTCGGCCGCGAGCGCCGCGGGCAGCCGCGAGGGATGCGCGGCGACCACCGCGAGCAGCTGCTTGCGCAGCCCGGGACGCGTCGCGAAGACGTCGGCCTTGCTGGCCGACCACGCCGTCGCCATCCGCAGCACGTTGTCGATCTTGCGCAGCGCGAGCAGCGCGTAGTCGTTGTGCATCTCCTGGCTGGCGATCCCGGCGGCGGAGACGAGCACGAGCTTCTCGACGCGCGTGGCGAACTCGATCGCCAGCTCGGCGCCGACGAAGCCGCCCATCGAGTTGCCGACGACCGCGGCCTGCTCGACGCCGAGCTGGTCGAGCAAGGCGTCGACGACCGCCGCGTAGCCGTTGATCGTGATCTTCTCGCGCGGCATCGCGGAGCTGCCGAAGCCCGGGAGGTCGAGGGCGATCACGCGCCGCGTGGCGGCGAAGTGGGGGATGTTCTCGAGCCAGTTCTGCCAGCTGCCCGAGAGGCCGTGGACGAAGACGAGCGGAGATGCGCCATCTTTCGCGGAGCCGACGTCGACGTAGTTGACTGCCGACCCGTCCACGGTGGCCCAGCGCAGGTGCTCGCGCCAGTCCACGTCGAGCCAGGCCGACCGGCCCTGCGGCCCGTACGCGTCGAGATCGGGGGTCGTCTCGGGGGTGATGACGGTGGATGCGGCCATGGTGCGTAATCTAGATGCCCGGATGCGGATCGCGATCGACATCGACTCGACGCTCCATCACTACTGGGACCGACTCTCCGACGCCGCCTGCCGGCGCTTCGGGATCGAGCTCCCGTACGAGGAGCAGTTCACCTGGGGCATCACGCGCCTGAAGCCGGAGCAGCTGAATCTCTGCATCGAGGAGACCCACTCCGAGCAGGCGATCATGGCCGGCTCGCCGTATCCGGGGGCGGTGGAGACCGTCAACGCCTGGCACGAGGCGGGCCACTACATCCACATCACGAGCCACCGCGCCGAGGGCTGCCACCAGGCGACGTCGGCGTGGCTGGACCGGATCGGCCTGAGCTACGACGACCTGCACTGCTCCTACGACAAGGTCAGCCGCTGCGTCGAGCTCGAGATCGGGCTGCTGATCGACGACAGCCCCGTGAACATCGAGCAGGCGATCGAGGCGGGCATCGCCGCCGCGACGATCATCCACCCCTGGAACCAGGACGTCTGCGAGACCGAGGACGTGGTCCACGCGCGCGACTGGGCCGAGCTGAAGGCGAAGCTCGCCCCGATCGTCGGCGCCGACCGCCAGGCCGCCGCCTGATGGCCGACCGCACGACGCTCTCCAGCCGGAAGAGCGAGGAGCTCGTCCAGACCGACCTGCGCGAGCTGCTGCCCGGCGTCGAGCCTGAGCGCCAGCTCGACGACTGGGGCCGCTCGGAGCGGATCGAGGGCGCCTTCGACAAGACGCTGATCGAGTTCTTCTACCGGCTCTGGTTCCGCTGCGAGGTCGAGGGGATCGAGAACGTCCCCGACGAGGGCGGCGCCCTGGTCGTCTCCAACCACTCCGGCGCGCTGCCGCCCGACGCGGCGATGATCGCCAAGGCGATCAAGGAGGAGCACCCGCGCTCGCGGCGGCTCTACCTGACCGTCGAGCACTTCTTCAAGGGCTACCCGGGCTTCAGCATGCTGCTGCCGAAGATCGGCGCGGTGCCCGCCCACCCGGCCAACGTCCACCGGCTGCTGTTCGACGAGCAGCAGCTCGTGCTCGTCTTCCCGGAGGGCCGCAAGGGCACCGAGAAGCTCTACAAGGACCGCTACCGGCTGCGGCGCTTCGGCCGCGGCGGGTTCGTGGAGGCGGCGATGCGCGCGCACGTGCCGATCGTCCCGGTCGCCGTCGTCGGCGCCGAGGAGGCGCAGCCGATCTTCGCCCAGGTCCCGCTGCTGCAGCGCCTGACCGGGCTCATCTACTTCCCGATCACGCCGACGTTCCCGCACTTCGGGCCGCTCGGGATGCTCGGCTACCTCCCGGCGAAGTTCAAGATCCGCTTCCTGCCGCCGGTCCGCACCGACGACATGGGCGACGAGCCGTGGGAGGACCAGGGGCTCGTGCAGACCGTCGCCCACGACATCCGCGCGACGATCCAGGAGGAGCTCTTCGACATGCTCGGCGAGCGCCGCTCCGTGTGGATGGGATGACCTCCAAGCGGATCCTCATCACCGGCCTGTCGACCCACTGGGGCGGCACGCTGGCGCGGGCGCTGGAGAGCGACCCGAGCGTCGAGACGATCATCGGCGTCGACCGCACGCCGCCGAAGGTCGAGCTCGAGCGCACCGAGTTCGTGCAGGTCGCCGACTCGCACTCGCTGATCCGGCGGATCGTCGAGGCGGCCGAGATCGACACGGTGGTCGACACGCGCCTCGTCGTCGACTCGATCGTCACCACCGCCCAGCGCGCGCACGAGAACAACGTCATCGGCACGATGAACGTGCTCGCGGCGTGCAGCGGCGTCAAGAAGGTCGTCTTCAAGTCCTCGGCGCACTACTACGGCTGCGAGCAGGACGACCCCGCGTTCTTCACCGAGTCGATGCGCCGCCCGCACGCGCCGCGCACGCGCCTGGAGAAGAGCATCGTCGACGCCGAGCGCTCGGTCGAGGAGTTCCGCCACCGCAACCCCGACACGGCCGTCACCGTGCTGCGCTTCGCGCACGGGATCGGGCCGCGGCTGCGCACGTCGGTCAGCGAGCTGCTCGGCCTCCCGCTCGTGCCGATGATCCTCGGCTTCGACCCGCGCACGCAGTTCATCCACGAGGAGGACATCGCCAACTGCCTCGAGCACGCGGTGCGCCACGACCTCGACGGGATCTACAACTGCGCCGGCGACGGCGTGCTCGCGCTGTCGGAGGTCATCGGGCTGCTGGGCAAGACGCCGGCGCCGATCCTGTCGCCCTGGGCGACCGGCCTCTCCGCCGCGCTCGTCCGCCGCGCCGGCCTGCGGTCGCTGTCGCCGGAGCTCGAGCGCCTGCTGCGCTTCGGCCGCGGCCTCGACAACCGCAAGCTCAAGGCGACCGGCTTCCGCTACCGCTACACGACCCGCGAGACCGTGATCAAGCTGCGCGAGCACCAGCGCCTGGCGCCGCTGATGCGGGCGACGGGGGAGGGCTACCGCTACGAGCGCGAGCTCGAGGAGTTCCTCCGCTACAGCCCGAGCGTGCGCGCCGCCAACGCGGCGCCGGAGCTGCCGCGCAACGTCGTGCCCGGCGGCGCCACCGTGCCCGAGGAGAGCAAGCCGCGCGCGAAGCCCGCGCCGGCGAGCAAGCCGCGGCGCCCGCGGGCGGTCGCGGCGTCCGCTCCGGCTCCCGCCACGCCGCCGCCCACGCCGGACTACGCCGACCTCGAGGCCGAGGAGATCATCGCCCTCCTCGGCGAGCTCGACGCCACGGCGCTCGCCGCGCTGCGCGCCCACGAGGCCGCGAACGCCGCGCGCCCGTCGGTCCTCGACGCGATCGACGGCCTGCTCGCGCGCTCCGGCGCTCCGGCCTAGCCCGCCGCGTCGTACATCGGTCCGCGGACCGGCCTTCGCGCGCCACGTTCGCGCCAGCGCCGTTGCACGGCTCGACCCGGAAGGAACCCTTGCCTAAACTCGTCGTCGGGGTGAGAACCCCTGCTCGTCATGCGCTCCCGGTCATTCATCGCCATCGCCGTGGTCCTCACGGTCCTGCTCGTCGGCGCGGTGGCCGTCTACGCGTACGACCAGACCGGCAAGAGCACGATCGCCAACGGCGTCCGGATCGCCGGGATCGACGTCGGCGGGATGAGCGTCGCGCAGGCCCACGCCAGCCTCGACGCCGAGTACCTCGCGAAGCTGCGCCAGCCGATCGTCGTCCGCGACGGCGACAAGGAGTTCCGGCTCACCGCGAAGGAGAGCAAGGTCGCCGCCGACGTCGGCACGCTCGTCGACCAGGCGCTCGAGGCCGGGCGCAAGGACGGGATCCTGACGCGCACGTGGCGCCGGATCCGCGGCGGCAGCCTCGACCAGGACCTGGCGCCCCAGGCGACGTTCGACAAGTCCGCCGCCGTGCGGCTCGTCGACCGGGTCCGCCGCGCGACCGACCGGGCGCCGGTCGACGCGACCGTCAAGTACGCGGTCAGCGGGCTCGACCAGACGAAGAGCCGCGACGGCGTCCAGGTGATGGCCTCGCAGCTGCACGCCGCGATCCGCCGCGCGATCGTCGACCCGCACGCCGACCACACGATCGCCGCGCGCACCAAGGTCGTGGCCCCGAAGGTCTCGACCGCGACGCTCGCCGAGCAGTATCCGGCGATCCTGATCGTCAACCGGGAGAAGTTCCAGCTCTCGCTCTACAAGGGCCTGAAGCTCGCCAAGACCTGGAGCGTGGCGATCGGCGCGGTCGGCCGCGACACGCCGCAGGGGCTCTACCACATCCAGAACAAGGCGGTCGATCCCGCCTGGACCAAGCCGAACTCCGACTGGGTCAAGGAGGACGAGCGCGGCGACGTCGTGCCCGGCGGGACGCCGGAGAACCCGCTGAAGGCGCGCTGGCTCGGGATCTTCAACGGCGCGGGGATCCACGGGGTCGACCCGTCCGAGTACGGCTCGATCGGCCACGCCGCGTCGCACGGCTGCGTGCGGATGCGGATCCCGGACGTCATCGAGCTGTACCCCCAGGTGCCCGTCGGGGCACCGATCTACATCGCGTAGCGCCCGGCTACGGCGCCGGCGCCGCGATCTCCGCGATGGGCACGTCCTCCCAGCCGCCCGCGAGCAGGGAGGCATGGTGCGTGCTGTGTCGAAGAGCCAGCGTGCCGATGAAGATGCCCTTCTCCCGCTTGCGCATGACCGAGTACCACATGGTCGATGCGTCACCCGTGCCCTGGATCCGCAGCCACGGACGGGCCGGGAAGACGGCTTCGGAGGCGATGCCGGCGGCGATCAGCTGGTGCTGGGTGGCCACCTGACCGGATGACGTGTCGATGAAGAACAGCCCCATGAGCTCCGAGCCTAGCCCGCCGCCCACCGCGGTCGAGGCGGCCTGGCTCGAGGCGATCGCGCTGCTCGACGCCGACCTGCGCCGGCGCGGCTCGGCCGACCGCACGCGGGCCGCGTACGCGTCGGATCTACGTCAGCTCGCCGCCTGGGCGTCAGCGCGCGGACAGGGACCGACCGAGCTCGACCTGCGCGCCCTGCGCCGCCACGCCGCCGAGCGCTCCCAGGGCGGAGACGGCCCGGCGACCGTCGCGCGCAAGCTCGCGGCGCAGCGCGCCTTCTACCGGGTCCTGCGCGAGCACGGTCGCGTCCCGCAGAACCCGGCCGAGCTGGTGCCCGGCCCGAAGCGCGCGCAGCGGCTGCCCAAGACCCTCGACGCCGACGTCGTCGCGTCGCTGCTCGACCGGATCCCCACCGGCACGCCGCTCGAGCTGCGCGACCGCGCGATGTTCGAGCTGGCCTACGGGAGCGGCCTGCGGGCCGAGGAGCTGGTCGACCTGGACCTCGATGCCGTGGACTTCGACGCCGAGGAGCTGCGGGTCGAGGGCAAGGGATCCAAGACGCGCGTGCTCCCCGTCGGGGAGTCGGCGATGCGCACCGTCGTGCGGTACGCCGAGCGCGGGCGACCGGCGCTGCGCCAGGCCCCGGAGGTGACCGCGTTGTTCCTGTCCAAGTCCGGGCGTAGGCTCTCGACCTCGGACGTCCGGCGCCGCTTGCGGGTCTGGACGCGAAAGCTCGGTCTCCAGGGAAGCGTCTCACCCCACGCCTTGCGTCATTCCTTCGCCACCCACCTGCTCGACGGAGGTGCCGATCTGCGGGCCATTCAGGAGATGCTGGGCCACAGCTCGATCGGCACGACGCAGATCTACACTCGGGTAGAGTCCGCCCGGCTCAAGCGCGCCTACGCGGATGCCCACCCGAGGGCGTAAGAGCTAGAGACCCCGTGGAAACCAACGTCAAGGCCATCGAGCTCAAGGACCTCTGGAAGCGCTACAAGTCCAGCGGTGACGAGCACGCCCGCGAGCGCCTCGTGGTGGCGTACTCCCCGCTGGTCAAGTACGTCTCCGGCCGCATGGCCTCGGGGCTCCCGGCGCACGTCGAGGAGTCCGACCTCATCTCCTACGGGCTCGTCGGCCTGATCAGCGCGATCGAGCGGTTCGAGCCCGAGCGCGAGATCAAGTTCGAGACCTACGCGATCACCCGCATCAAGGGCGCGATCATCGACGAGCTGCGGTCCCTCGACTGGGTGCCGCGGTCGGTTCGCGCGCGCGCCCGCGACATCGAGCGCGCGAACTCGAAGCTCGAGCACCAGCTGCAGCGCGCCCCGACCGACGACGAGATGGCCGCCGAGCTGCACATGACGGTCGAGGAGTTCCAGGACGCGCTCCTGCAGATCTCCAACTCGACGGTGGCCGCCCTCGACGAGCTGTGGACGGTCAGCGACGCCAGCGGCGACAGCGTCTCGCTCCTCGACACGCTGCAGGATCCCGGCGCGCCGGACCCCGCCGCGGTGATGGACGCCACCGACCTCAAGGATCGGATGGCCGACGCGATCGCGCGGCTGCCCGAGCGCGAGAAGCTCGTCGTGGCGCTCTACTACTACGAGAACCTGACGCTCCGCGAGATAGGCGAGGTCCTCGGCGTCACCGAGTCCCGCGTCTCGCAGCTGCACACCAAGGCCGTGCTGCGGCTGCGGTCGCGCCTTACCGGCGAGTAGCGCCCGCTGCGCCACGCCGCTTGCGCGGCTTGTTACGTTTCACACTTCCCGGTATTCCGAGGAGAGGAGAGACGGCATGCACCACGCTGCGGATCGCATTCGCAACGTCGCCCTGGTCGGCCACCGTGGCAGTGGCAAGACCTCCCTGTTCGAGGCCCTGCTGTACGAGGCGGGAGTGACGTCCCGGCTCGGGAGCGTGCTCGACGGCACGAGCCTGTCCGACGCCGACGCGGACGAGCAGGCCCGCGCGATGTCGATCTCGCTGGCCCTGAACTCGTTCGAGTGGCAGGACCGCAGGATCAACCTGATCGACACCCCCGGCGAGCCGAGCTTCGTCGCCGACGCGCTGGGCGCGCTGCGCGTCTGCGAGTCGGCGGTGTTCGTGGTCAACGCCGTGATGGGCGTCGAGGTCTCGACGCAGCGCCTGTGGGCGCGGGCGGCCGAGCTCGACATCGCGCGGATGGTCTACGTGAACATGCTCGACCGCGAGCGGGCCGACTTCTTCCGCGCGCTGGAGTCGCTGAAGGCCGCCTTCGGGCCGCACGTCGTGGCGACGGAGATCCCGATCGGCGCCGAGCAGGCGGTCCGCGGCGTGATCGACCTCGTCGACATGACGGCCTACGAGTACCCCAACGCGGACCAGGGCGCGTGCCGCGAGATCCCGATCCCGGACGACCTGCGGGCGCTCGCCGAGGAGTACCGCGAGAAGCTGATGGACGAGGTCGCCGAGGTCTCCGAGCCGCTGATGGAGCGCTACCTCGAGGGCGAGCCGATCTCGCACGAGGAGATCGTCGCGGCGCTCAAGGACGGGACGAACCACGGCGCGATCTTCCCGGTCGTGTGCGGCGTCGCCACGCGCAACCTGGCGACGAACCGGCTGCTCGACGCGATCGTCGAGGACCTCCCGTCGCCGGTCAAGCACGGCGGGCTGGAGCTGCCGGAGATCACGATCGACCCCGCCGACGAGGACGCCGACATGTTCGCCTACGTCTTCAAGACGCGGGCCGACCCGTTCGCCGGGCGGATCAACCTGTTCCGCGTCTACCAGGGCGTGATGGACCACGACACGCACGTGCTGAACACGCGCACGCACTCCAAGGAGCGGATCGGCCAGCTGCTGCGGTTCGCGGGCAAGGAGACGCCGCACGCCGACGAGTTCGGCCCCGGCGACATCGGCGCGGTCGCGAAGCTCAAGGAGACGCGCGCCGGCGACTGGCTCGCCGCCCGCGATGAGCCGATCTCGATGCCGTCGATCAAGCTCCCGGCGCCGGTGATGGCGTTCGCGATGGAGGCCAAGGGCGACGAGGACAAGGTCTACAACGCGCTGCGGCGCCTCCAGGAGGAGGACCCGACGCTCGACCTGCACCGCGACCCGCAGACCGGGGAGCAGATCGTCGCCGGGCTCTCGCAGGTCCACGTCGAGGTGATCGTCGACCGCCTGAAGTCGCGGTTCGGCGCCGAGGTCGCGCTGAAGCCGCCGCGGGTGCCGTACATGGAGACGATCCGCGCCGCCGCGAAGGCCCATGGGCGCCACAAGAAGCAGACCGGCGGCCGCGGGCAGTTCGGCGACTGCCACATCGAGATCGAGCCGCTCCCGGACGGAGACGCCCTCGAGTTCGTCGACCGGATCAAGGGCGGCGTGATCCCGTCCGGGTTCATCCCTGCCGTCGAGAAGGGCGTCCGCGACGCGATGGAGCATGGCCCGATCGCCGGCTACCCGGTCAAGGGCGTGCGCGTGCACCTCGTCGACGGCAGCTACCACACGGTCGACTCGTCCGAGCAGGCCTTCCGCACCGCGGGCTCGATCGCGATGCGCGAGGCGCTGGCCGACGCGGGCGCGGTGCTGCTCGAGCCGATCATGCTCGTGACGCTCTCGGTGCCCGACGAGTCGGTCGGCGACGTGATCGGCGACCTCAACTCGCGGCGCGGCCGGCCACAGGGGATGGAGCCCTCCGGGCAGATGACCGAGGTCAAGGCCGAGGCGCCGATGAGCGAGATGCTCACGTACGCGCCGGACCTCCGCTCGCTCACCGGCGGACGCGGCGAGTACACCATGGAGTTCCTGCGCTACGAGGAGGTCCCGGCCCACCTCACGAGCAAGGTCGAGGCCGTGGCGACGCATTAGGTGCGCCCTGCGAACCACTAGCCTGCGGCGGGAATGACCCGCAAGTCCATCAGCACCTCGCACGCGGTGATCACCTGCGCCGTCTGCGGGCGGACGCTGCTGCGCGGCGAGCACGCCGAGCTGTTCATCGCCGGCGGCGAGCGGCGCAGCGTCTGCGAGCTCTGCACGTCGCGGGCGGCCCACGAGGGCTGGCTGCGCGAGGGGCTCGACGACATCGGCGTGCGCCGCAAC
>Ga0164241_10002502_pt1 | contig 19738 bp, 16 predicted proteins | sample OricomyardsoilBY_FD_108780 | JGI IMG/M metagenome (GOLD analysis project Ga0164241, IMG submission 108780) | Backyard soil microbial communities from Emeryville, California, USA - Original compost - Back yard soil (BY) | ecosystem: Environmental > Terrestrial > Soil > Unclassified | place: USA... | reverse complement strand
TCGCGAGGGGCTCGCCGCGGTGGAGGAGCGGTTCGAATTCGAACTGAGGGTTGCGGTTCGCGAAGGCTTCGGTGGGTGTATGAGCGGCGCGGGGATTTTTACGGGAGGGGCTTTGGGCGATCAGGTTTGGGGAGCCATTGAGAGCTACGGGTCGGTGCTCACTCGTCCGCGACGCCGAAGGCTGGGTGCTCTGGGCTGTATTGCTTGACCATCAACAAAATACTTGGATGAACGTCGTTGATTGGACGCTTTGGGAGTGTTTGGGCGATTTCGATGACAGCGGTGCCGTCTCGCGCACGTCGCGTTACGGCTTGTCGTCTTCGACGGCGCGACAGTCGAGCGCGGGGATCCAGGGTTGGGCGTCTGAGGTCATTTGGTCGTGGACGCCGAGGATTGATTTGCATTCGTCGGCGTTTTCGCAGCCGATGTATTTGCAGAGTCCGGCTGCGCAGGTTTCGGTGACCGCGCATTGCGAGTCGTTGTCACAGGGGATGACGCATTTTCCGACGCCAGCTTCGGTGTGACAACGCAAGAGACGCGGGTCGAAGCCGGCTGCGAGCTGAAGTGCGTTGACGTCGGGGACCAGCGCGCACTCTCGATCCGAGCGACAACCGACGTTGATGCATTCGCCCGCTTGGCAGGCTTCGAATAGGCCGCAATTCGTGTCGTCGTGACAACGAGTTTCGCAGTTGCCCGAGCGGCAGATCTTTTCGAAGGAGCAGTCTGCGCTGTCGGTGCACTCGACGCACTCGCTATTCACGCAGCGCGGTTTGGAGCCGAAGCAGTCGTCATCAGTTCCGCATTTGGTGGGGATGACGCAGCGCGAATCTTCACAGGTCCATTGGCAGAGGCCGTCGCAATCGGGGTCGGTGCATACCGGCAGCGTCGGCACATAGGCGGGGTTGGCGCAGTCGCAGCTTCCGCCGCCGCAGGTGTTGGCGGTGCAATCTGCATCGGAGCTGCAGGTGGTGAAGTTGATGCTGCACGTCCCGCTGAGGCATTTGTTGGCGAGGCAGTCTGCGTTGCCGCTGCACTCGCCGGATGAGACGAGGCACTGCCCAGTGCACACGCCGCCGCCCGCGCAGTCGCTCGAGCGCGTGCAAGTCGTTGCCTCGCAGCCGGGCAGGGTTTTGGTGCATGCCGCCGCGCGATTTCGGCATTTTTCCGGAATTTCTGTGGGCAGGTTGCCGCAGCAGTCAGCCGAAGTTTTGCAGTCGATTTGGACGCATTCTTTGCCCGTCGGTGCGAGCCCGAAGCTCGCGGGCTCGCACAGGCCGCGCACACAGGACAAGCCGACGGCGCAGTCGTTTCGCACCGAGCAGCCGCTGCCTTGGCGCCCGCGTACGATGTGTGAAGGCTTGACTCGAGCTGGGGTAGACGCGCTCGGTGCGGGTGCGGTGCCGCCAAGACCTGCGGCGCCCGGTGCCGCGCCTGCTTGTGCAGAGTCAGCCGGCGCGGAGTCGTCGTCGCTGTTCCAAGGCCACACCGAGCAGCCGATGAGGGCACTCGCTGTTCCGAGCAAGAGCAGCGCGCGTTGGCGGAGGGCGAGCGCGCCGCGATTCATGGCGCGGCGGCGTCCTCGGCCTCACATACCGCGGTGGTGGTCCAGGGGCGATCCGGCGTCGGCGCGGGCAGGTTGTGCAGCCCGGCGATGGTCGTGCACTCGCTATCCGTCGCGCAACCGATGTACTTGCAGACTCCGTTCAGGCACACCTCGGTCGAGGCGCATTGTGCGTCGATATCGCAGGGGAACACGCAGGTTCCGAGGTTCTTTTCGATGTTGCACTTGGCGAGCCGGGGGTCTTGCGCGGGCGTCGAGGTCGCAGTGCGAGCTTGCAGCACGCATTCGCGATCCGTGCGGCAGCCGACGTACACACAGTCGCCCGATTGGCAGGTCTCGAATAGAGCGCATTGCGTGTCGGACTTGCACTTTGGACCGCAATGGCCGGAGATGCACTTTTCGTCCTCGCAGTCATCGTCCGTGCGGCATTGGTTGCATTTGCCGTCCGCGCAGTAAGGCGTGGTTGCCGTGCACTGAATATCCGAATTGCAGCTGACGTCAGTGACGCAACGCTCGTCCGTGCAGGTGAAGGTGCAGATGTCTGTGCAATCTGGGTCGGTGCAGATCGTGCTCGTGGGCAGGTAGTCCGGATTCGTGCAATTACAGCGCGGAGACACGCAGGTGTTTTGGGTGCAGGTGGCGGTCGTGCAATCCGTTCCGCTGAGCGAGCAGTAGTGGGTCGCGCTCGTGCCCGTGCCGGTCGTCACGCAGGTATTCGCCTGGCAATCCGTCGCGGTCGTGCATTTGGTGGCCGTATTGTACGAGCAGTAACCCTCGCACTTGCCACCACCACAAGTCGCGGCGGTGGCGCATGTCGTCACGGTGCAGCCCGTGAGCGTGGGGCGATTGCAGATGCTTTCGCGGTTCTTGCACTTGTCGGGGGCAACGATCGGCTTTTCACCGCAGCAATCGGCCTTGGCCTTGCAGTCTTTGACGTGACAGCTCTTGCCGGTGCCCATCAACCCGTCGAAGTTGGACGGCTGACACGATTTGTTGGCGCAAGCCACGCCGGTCGGGCAAGGGCCGGTGACCATGCAAGACAGCCCATCTTCGCAATCATTCGTGGAGTTGCACGAGGAGCCGCGCTGACCCTTGCGCACTTTCTCGTCGTCCGGTGCGCCTCCTGCGTCACTCGCATCCGGCGTGGTGGTCATCGAGGTGGTGCCGGCGCTGGTGTTCGCGCTGCCGCTGGCTCCCGCGGTGTTGTTCGCTTGCTCGGTGTCCGTACCGGCTTTTTCCTGGCAGGCGAGGGTGACCCCGAGTGCCAAGAGCGACAAACACAATGTTTTGATGTGCTTCATGATTAAGCGAAGTCCCTTCCCGAAGCGCCAGCGTGCGCTACTCACCCATCAACCCGACCTGTGACGTCGTTTACCTCAGACGACCGCGCACTGCCAGTATTCACAGCGAATGAACGGCTTCAGCGGACCGAAAGTGCCGATTAGGTGTCGGAAAACACTCGACGTCTTTCGGAAACCTCGATTGCTCTCGGCATTCGAAAATTGCACTCGGGTCGGTGAATCTTGGCGTCTGATGACTCGACGAGAGCGCAAGTAGCTGACAAGCTAGCCCGGTCTTTGGGAGGTTTACATGACAAGCACGTTCGCGGGCAGGTCGGTTCTGCTGGCTTCTTTGGGTTTCGTCGCGCTGTGGGGGTGTCAAAAGGCGTCGGACAAACCGGAGGTCGTGCACGACAAGCCGATGGAGCCCAGCGAGCCCGTTGCCGACGCAGCCACTCCCTGTGAGCTGGCCTTCGGCAAAGCGTGTGGTGCGGACTGCAGTGTCGATACCGACTGCAACGTAGGCCTCCACTGTGACGGCGCGGCCTGCGTCGCGGACTGCCTCAAACATGCCGACTGCAAGCAGGGTGAGAAGTGCACCGATACTGGCCGCTGCGAAGTCTCCGACGGTATTTTTCTAGACCCTGCAAAGACTGACCCGACTGACACCACGGAGCCTCCGAAGTGTGTCGAAGGCCAAGTGGAGTTCAAAGCGGTCGTGCCCCAAGTGTGGCTACTGCTCGATCGCTCGGGCAGCATGGGCGATACGCTGAACGGCACCACGACGCGCTGGGCCGCGCTCGGTAACGTGCTGTTCGGCGATCCGCTCGTCGCGACGGACAAGGGCGTGGTGGGTGCGTTCTCGGATCGCATGGCCTTTGGAGCCGTCTTCTTCACCTCGGGCTCCGCGACCACGGGCTGCGTTTTGGACCTGGAATCGGTCGCGCTGGCAGCCAACAACTACCGGCACATTCGCGAGCGGTACAACAAGCTCGGTCCGACCGGCGGCACGCCCACCGCGGAGTCGATCGCCGCGACGGTAGCGGTCGCAGCGAATAGTGACCTGACCGGCGGTCCCAAGCTCTTGGTGCTGGCGACCGATGGTGCGCCCGGCAGCTGTGCGCCGAGCAGCGGGACGCCGACCACCGAGGTCGAGAATGAAGTGACTCAGGCCTACAGCAAGCAAATCAAGACCTTCGCGATCAGCATCTCGACGGGCACCGACATCGTGCACATGCAACGCGTCGCAAACCTCGGTGTAGGCCTCGACGCCACGGCGACTCCGCCCGCGCCGCTCTACACGGCGAACAGTCAAGACGACCTGAAGACCGCGTTCAGCTCGATCCTCACGAACCTGCCTCGAAGTTGCGTCTTCTCACTGAACGGCACCGTCGACGCAGACAACGCCGATCAAGGCACGGTCGTGCTCAACGGGCAGACGCTCGTCTACAACGACCCGAACGGCTGGAAGCTCAAGCAATCCGACGAGGTCGAACTCACCGGCAGCTCGTGCACCCAAGTGCAAGAAGGTGATGACCGCCTCAAGATCGACTTCCCGTGCGCGGTGTTCACGCCCGTCATTAAATGAGCCTGGCGAGCCAGAGTTAGCGTCGCCCGCGAGCGACCAAAAAGACTAGCGTCGGCGCGCCCAACGCGGCGGTGACGATCCCTACGGGGAGCTCGCGGCCGGGCACGATCAGGCGAGCAAAGGCGTCACAGGTGACGAGCAACGCAGCGCCCACGAAGAGCGACATGGGTAAGAGCACGCGGTAGCTCGAGCCGAGCACGCGACGCACCAAGTGCGGCACGACCAGGCCGACGAACGCGATCGGTCCGCACCAGGCCACGCACGTCGCGACTCCGAGCGAACCGAGACCGAGCGCAAACAAGCGCAAACGCGGCACGTTCACGCCCTGGCTGTGCGCCAAGTCCTCGCCCAATGCGAAGGCCTGCAGGGAGCGGGTGAGCAGCACCAGTAACGCGCAGGAGAGCGCGCACAGCGGCGCGAGCAGTAGCACGCCGCGATAGCCCACTTGCGGCAGTTGTCCGAGTGACCATTGAGTAGCGGCGAACAGCGCGCGGCTGTCTGAGATGTATTGAATGCCGGATGCGAGCGCGCTGGTGGCCAGGGTGACGGCAATACCAGCGAGCAAAACATCGCTCGAGTGCGCGCTGCGCGACGAAGCGAAACTCGCCACGAGCAAGCTGCCCGCGAGCGCACCGACGAACGCGCACACGGTGACGAGCGGCAGCCCTTGCACGGTACGCGAGCTGTCCAGCGCGAGCGCGAACAGCGCGCCCACCGTAGCCCCTGCGGTCGTGCCCACGGTGTCCGAGGTGGCCAGCGGATTTTGAAATAGCGCCTGAAATACGGCTCCCACGAGCGCCAGCGTGGCGCCGACCAACATGCCGACCAACACCCGCGGCACGCGCAATTGCCAAATGATGAACTGACCTTGCGCGCCTTCGAGCCGAGGGCCCACGAGCACGGCAGCGAGCAAGAGCAGCACGCAGCTTACCAGGATCGACAGCGTGCGCGCTCTCAAGGCTTACTCCGAGTGCGCGGCATGATGAAGCGCTGCTCGCTGCCCTGCACCGAGTCCATCTCGACACCGAACAAGCGCCCCATGTGTTCTGGCAAATCTGGTGCGTCGAACGGCGCGTCGAACATCACTCGCCCCGCGCGCAAGCCGACCACTCGCACGCGCGTGGCATCACCCACTTGGTGCAGCAAATTCACGTCGTGATTGATGCACAGCACACTGCGCCCTTCACGCCAGAGCTCACCGAGTAAGCGATACACGTCCAGTTGTTGCCCAGGATCGAGGTGATTCGCCGGTTCGTCGAACAGCAAAATTTCCGCCTCTTGCGCGAGCAAACAGGCGAACGCGACGCGCTGCCGTTCGCCGCCGGACAGCTCGGTGACACGGCGATTGGCGTACCCACTCGCGCCCAGGCGCTCGAGCGCGCGTTCCGCGGCTCGTTTCGATTGAGCATGGCTCTCGTGGAAACGATAGCGCGCCGCGGCGACCGATTCCAGGCCGGTCAGCGGTTCCTCGGCGCGGATGTGTTGCGGCAACCAGGCGATCAGCGCGGCGCGTCTGCGCGCGTCGAGCGCGGCAACCGGCGTGCTCGCGAGCTGCACGCTGCCGGAGCTCGGTGCACGCAGCGCGAGCGCGGCTTTCAGCAGCGTGGTCTTACCGGCACCATTCGGTCCAATCAGCGCGACGAAGTCGCCGCGCGCGATGCGCAGGGTGACCCGATCCAGCAACGTGCGACCTTTGAGCGTCACGCTCAGTTCGTTGAACTCGAGTTCGGTCATGGAACTCGGAGCGCCGAATCTCGGTTCGAAAAGAGCCGAGCGAGTTCGCGCTTCAGCGCTTCGGCCAGATCGAGGATGCGCGGCCCATTGCTGAACGCGGCGTCCGATCTCAACGCAGAAATGCGATTATTTTTGCGCGCCGTCAACGGTTCGAGCGCTTGGTACGGGCGTAAAACCTGCTCGTCGTTCGGCGCGCTTTCACCGTGCGCGACGAGCACGATGATGGCGTCGGGGTCCAAGCGCAAAAGCTCTTCGAGCGAGAGTCGCGGCACGCCCGCGACGTCGGTCGCGACTGCGTTGCGGGCGCCAGCTGCGCGCATCACCGCACCGTGAATCGAATTCTGCTTGATGAAATACAGCTCGCTCAGCTTGCCCGAGGTTTCCCCCAACACGACCAACACGCGCGGCCCGTTCGTCGCCTCGGCGACGGCCAAGCCGTCCCATAGCTTGCGCGAGAGCTCACCCGCGGCTTCGGCGTGTCCGGTCAATGCGCCGAGCAAGCGCGTGCTGGCCACGATGTCCTCGAGCGATAGCCACGGCAAGAATTTGGTTACGCCCAGCGCGCTCAGCTCCCGCCGCGGGGCGCTGTTTGCGCCTTCGGTCAAAATCAGCGTCGGCCCGAGTCGAACGATTGCTTCATACCCAGGGGTGAGAGCCGTGCCGGTATGCGGCAGTTTTTTCGCTTCTTCCGGGTAGTCGCAATAGTCGCTCACACCCACCAAATCCGGCCCCGCACCGATCGCGAACAGCGTTTCGGTGATCGCGGGGGAGAGCGAAACCAAGCGCTGCTTGCCCGAATGTGTCGCCGCGCGTCGATCGGGCCGATCACAACCGAATACGAGCCACGCACTAGCGGAGAGCGCAGACTCGAGCAGTGCGCGGCGCTTCACCGCGGTCGCTCAGCACGGCGCTTGGCGGCGCTGGCTTCGGCCGCTTCCACCGCGCTGGCGTTGCGCTCGTGCAACAGGCACAGGCCGTCGAGCGTGAGGTTCACGTCCACCTCTTGAATGCGCGTCGTGTGCTTGGCGATCAACGTGGATAGCCCGCCCGTGGCCATGATGTGACACGAATAGCCGAGCTCGGCCTCGAGCCGTGCGACCATGCCATCGATCATCGACGCATAGCCGAAGACCACGCCAGATTGCAGCGCGTGCGTCGTGTTGCGCCCGAGCACGTGCGGCGGCGCGGCGAGTTCCACGCGCGTCAATTTCGCCGCGCGCGCCAAGAGACCATCCAAGCTCACCTGCACGCCCGGCACGATCACGCCGCCCAAGTACTCGCCCTTCGGCGAAATGCAGTCGAACGTCGTGGCGGTTCCGAAGTCGACCACGATCACCGCGCCCTTGACGCGCTCGTACGCCGCCACCGCGTTCACGATGCGATCCGCGCCCACGTCACGCGGGTTCTCGTACAGCACCGGGACGCCCGTTTTGAGCCCCGGGCCCACCACCAGCGGCTCGCGCGCGAACGCATGGCGAATCGCTTCACTCATCACGTCCGTCAGCGGAGGTACTACGCTCGCCACGATCGCGCCGTCGATCGCGTCATTCGGCACTTTGCGTAGCGCGAGCAGCTGCTGGAGCATCACTCCGTATTCGTCCTCCGTTCGAGTGCGCACGGTGGAGACGCGGAAGGTTTGCTCCAACGTGCGTCCGCGGTACAGCCCGAACACGATGTTCGTGTTTCCGATATCGACGGCGAGCAACATGATTCGCGCTTCTACCACTTCTGGTTTTAGCGGGGGAGGGCGAGGAAATGGGGCTGCCCCGCGCGCGAAACGGCGCGAGACGGCGGGCGTCCTCGCGCTCCGCGCTGCGGGCGCCCGGCTGCCCAAGCGCTGGCCTCTGGCCAGCGCGGTGCGCCAACGGCGCTCCGCCGCGCGGCCCGCGGCCCCGACTACGGTTTGATCGGCTGGCGCTGTGCGGGATCGTAGAAATAGCGCTCACTCACGATCTGATCACCGCGCCACACTTGGTACGCAATCTCGTCCATGCGCAAGCGGTCGCCGGTCACCGTCGTCATTTCGAACACGTAGTTGATCGCGACTCGGTCGCCATCGACCAAATACGACACGGCTTTGATCGAGTCGAAGCGCATGCGCTTCAGCGCGGCTTCTTCATTGGCCATCTGCGCGGCGCGCCCGACACGAGGCGGCAGATTGTTTTCCTGCGCGGTCATGTCTTCGGCATAGAACTTGGGCAACGCCTCCATGAACTCTCCGCGTTCAATCGTAGCAATGAAGTCTTCGACGACGGCTCGGCTCGGCATGATGAAGGTCCTTTCGCGGGCTGCTCGGCGCCCCGGGCGGTCATGGAGCCCGCGGTCAGCTCCGTCGAGCCCGCGTCGCTCGGCGCTCGACGAGATGAATGGCTCCTGACGCAATCGTGACGGCGTTCCAGGGCGCGTCCATCGGCGGCTGCGGCTCAGGGCACGGCGCTGATGCGCGCGCGCACGATGCGATCGCCGGCCGCCACGCGGTCCCAGCCCGGTCCCGCCTCACCGAGCCAGGCGTATTCGCCGTCCAAATGCGGGTACCGACCCAGAGTCACGAATAGCTGGCTCGCGCCCGTATCGCGGCCCGAAAGCGCAATTCCTACCGAGCCGCGGCCGAACGCAATGGGCGAAGTTTCACAGCGCAGCGGCGGCTGATCGTCACCGCCGTAGCCGTCGCCGCCCGGGTCGCCGAACTGTGCCACGAACCCCGGCACCACCCGGTGCACCAGGATGCCGTCGTAGAAACCATGCTCGACCAGCGCGCGTACGCGCGCGACCGCGACCGGCGCAGAGCGCGGATCGAGCTGCAGCGTCAATGTCCCCGCGTCGGATTCGAGCGTGAGCAGGCTGGGCCTTTCGTCGGCGGAGCGCGGCGTGACGTTGGTCGCGCTGGGCTTGAACTCGTCACAGCGGCGCGCTTGCTCACCGAGCAAGCGCAAGGTCTTCTGCGCGTGCTCACGCAATGTGGGGTTGTCGCTGCTGCACGCGAGGTTCGCGCTGTCTTTCAGACTCAAGATTTGCAGGGCGCCAATCGCGTCGAGCAAAGCGCTTTGCACTTCTACGCTGTTTCGCGCGATGGCCGCGGCGTACGCCTCTTTCAAGGCTTGGATCACGCTCGCGTCTGGGCGCGGCGCGGCGTGCGCATCGCCGTCTTCGTCCAGCGTGCGTGCGGCGCGCTCGGGATAGCTCGCGAGCAGGTGCGCCGCGCTCGCCGCGACACCCAGCGACTTCGCTCGCAGCGCCTCGGCCAAGATCGCGTATGCCTCGCGCAGCTCGGGGTGCTCGGCCAGACGCTCGATCGCCGCTTCTCGGACGATGCTGTCTTCGCCCTGTGCTTGGGCCAAGAACGCTTTTTTTCGCGCCCCTCGCAGCCGTTCACGCACCAGGACCCGCAGCACGAACAGCTCGCGCGCTTGGCTGGTTCGTGCGGGATCACAGGAGAGCAAGCGCGCGCTCTGGTAGTTGGCGCCTGCGAGCAACGCAGCCGCGCTGCAACGCAAATGCACTTTGCGGCGCTGAAGCATGATCGAATCACCGTCAGCGATGGCCAATTGCGTGAGCGCTTGCAGCTTCGCGGGCGCGCCCAAGATCGGCAGCGAAAGCGCATCGATCAGCGCGGAGAGTGGGCCGTACGTTTCGCCTTGCAGCGCAGCGTCGTCGGGCACGGTTGCGAATGCGAGGTCGAATGCAGTCCAAAGTGGCTTCTGCCCAGCCGCGCCTTGTGTTGCGAGTTCACGCACGGCTTCGGCGCGGAGTCCGGGGTCGAAATCGCGTTGTGTCGCAAACGCGCCGAGCGCTTCGCGGCCCGGGTCGCCGGTGCGACCGAGCACGCGCAGCGCGAACTCGCGACCCGGCGCGTGCGCGCCGATCAAGCGCAGTGCGAGAGCGTGCGTGCGCTCCGCGCTGGAGGCATTGAGCGCGGCTAAACGAGTGAGTGGAAATAGCGCCTTTTGTAGCGGATCCTGTGCGCGATCGGCGGCGTCGAGCAGCGCGACCAGGGTCGGGTCTTCGAGCTTGCCTTGATGCGACGCGACTCGTCCTAGCGCGAGTGCGGCGGCCTCTGCGCGCGGTCTCGGTCCGCGCAGCCACGCGCGCAGGGTCGCTTCAGCTTCACTGCTCGCGCAGCGGCCCAGCGCGTCGGCGATGGCCTCGTTGGGGCTTTCGAGCAGTGCTGCGCTCGAACCCTCGCTCGTCCGCGACGCGGCGCGCGCGACCAGTGCGCGCACGGTTTTCAGCTCGCGTCCGCGACAAGCATAGCCGAGCCCATACGCAGCCCACGTGTTCACCTCGGCATCTTCATCGGCGAGCGCGAGCAGCAATGAATCTGCGGCTCGCGCGTCCGCGATGCGGGCGAGCGCCCGCGCCGCCTCGCGGCGCACCCTGACGTCGCGGCTCGCGAGCACTTCGGCGCCGATCGCGGCCGAATCACGCCGCTGTTCGGCTTGGAACAGCTGTTCGCGATTGGCGCTCGCCGCGCGGGTCGTGGAGAGCGCGCTGCTCGCGGACGGTGCCGCGCGCGAACTCGTCGCGCCGGGAGGATCGTGGCAAGCCGTGAGCAACACCAGCGCGCCGAGGAGCGATGACTTGCGCATCAAACCCTCGAGAAACCTCGCGTGGCGAGCGCGTCCAGCGCCAAACACACGCGTTCGCGCGCGCTGCGCACGAACTGCGCGCCCATTGCGATCGCTGGTGACGCCGCGGGCAGCGGCTCCGGCTGAAAGCCCGCTCCGGCGAAACTGCGCAGCGCGCGCGGCAGGTGCCAATCGCAGGTGACGAGCCAAATGCGCGACACGCCGCGGGGCAGCAGCAGCTTTGCTGCGAAATGGGCGTTCTCGCGCGTGGAATGCGAGAGCGATTCGCGTTCCAACGCGTGTTCCGGAACGCCTTGCTCGAGCAAGAACGCGCACAAGGCGTCGCTCTCGCGCACGCCATTCCAGGCTTTGCCACCGCAGGCGAGGATGTGACTCGTCATGCCCGCACGCTGCGCTTGCGCCGCGCGGAGCGCGCGCCTCTGTGCCGGTGGCGAGAGAGCAGCCGGTCCAACGACGCGACAGCCGAGCAAGACCAGCGGCAGTGACTCCACGATTTGGCGACCATAGCTCGATCTCGGGGGATGATGGTCACGAACTGCGCGGCTCGGCGCGGCAGCCTTCGGCGTCACATGCCGAACGCTACTGAACCTGAACAACGTGCGCTCGGGGCTGCGATGCTGGACCTCGATCGCCCCCACCAGCAATAAATCCGTGCCCACGAGGTGGCCAGACTTGCGCGGGCCGAGGCGCTCCCGCATGCTCTCGTTCATCTTGGCGAACTGCGCCGGCCATGCGTTTTTCCGAATCGCGCCGCTCGCCGCGCTGGCGACGCTCGCCGCTTGTTTCGGAAGCGCCGCCTGTCGCAACGCCTCACGACCCGAAGACGCAGCGCATTCGGGACGAGAGGCACCCATCGCGCCCTTCGGGTCGAGCGCTTCGCCCATTTCGGCAGAAGAAAAGCTCGCTGACGAGCGCCCGCTGAAGGTTCCAAACGGAGACCCGCCGCGGCTCAGCTGCGCCCAGGCTCGCTCGATCGTCGCCGAGGTACGACGAAGGTTGCCTGCAACGCCACCGAGCGTCTCTCCTCAATTGTTCGCCGACTTGTGGACGGACTGGTTCGATCCGCATGGGCTGTGGTCGGCCGCACCGGACGCGCCGCTGTCGGCGGCCGTGCACGCGCGCGCCGAAGCGCTGTTGGCGGAGCTCGAGAGCGGCAGCGCGCCGGCACCTTGCTCGGCGGCGTTGGCGCTTGCTCGTGACTCGAAACAGTGGGTCGACGGGTTGCGTGCGGTCTTCGAGCAAGCGCGCGTGGAAGCGCCGCGTGCGCATTTTCAGCGCGCGCTCTCCGGCATCAATGAGCCCGCGTTCGAGGACGACTCGGTGCTGCATCCAGCTCGACAATTGGCGGCCGATCTCGGCGTGCGCATCGGGCAATTCACGCTCGCTGCGCCGGAACTCGCGGATGGTCCGGCGAGCAGCGCGCTCTCTCGTTTCTTTCCGGATCTGAGCCCAGAAGCATGGTCGGAAGTCGCGCTCGCGGCCGCCGTGCGCGCCTATGTGCCGGCGATCGATCCGCACGGCGAATGGGCGCCTTTGGAAGAAGAATGGGCGCTATTTGCCGGCGATCCGTTGGACGGCGAGCAGCCCAGTCTGTGGGGCAACATGCTGCGCACTCCGCTCGGCGTGCGCATCGTGGAGGGCCCACGCGCCCCGCTCGAGATTGACGATTTGGTGCTCGCGGTCGATGGCACCGAGACCGCGGGGTTGAGTGTCGAGCAAGTGGAGCAACTCGCGCGCGCCGAGCCGCCGCAAGGGCACACTGCGCGCACGGTGCGCGTGCTGCGCGGCCCGAGTGCGAGCGTGGTCGATCTCGCGGTCGCGTTTCCACAGGGTGAAGAAGAGTTCGAAAACGCGTTGCCCGCCGCCGGTGTTCGCTACGGTGACGGCTGGGTCAACGTGATCACGATCAGCGAGGTGGGCGATCGCTTGGGTGAAGATTTGGCGGATCGCCTCGTGCTCGCGCAGAAAGAGGACGAACCGCCGCTCGGCGTAGTGCTCGACTTGCGCGGTAACGGCGGTGGTTCGACGGACGGCGCGGCTGCGGCGATCGGTTTGTTCTTGCCCGGCGTGCCCAGCTTCCCGCTGATTCATCGCGGCGTGGTGAGTGAGATCTTGCGCGCTGGCACGCCTGAAGCCGAGGCCGTGTGGAAGGGTCCGGTCGCGGTTTTGGTCGATGGCTACACCGCGAGCGCCGCCGAGATGATCGCCGGCGCGATCGACAGCTACGGTCGCGGTCCGCTACTGGGCGCGCACACCTTCGGCAAGGGCTGCGTTCAGGAGTACTTCGACGACCATTCCGGTGCGGGCGTATTGCGGTTGACCACACTGCTGGTCGCGCTGCCCGACGGGAGCGCTTTGCAACAGGTCGGCCTGGAGCCCGAGTGGTCGCTCGGCCTGCCCGCGGTCGACGAGCACGAGGCCGATCTGGACGGGTCGCCCAAAGGGGCTTCCGGGCCGGACATTCGAAATCGGGCCGCGATGGGCGGGGTTGCGTGGCCCTCGGCGCACGGACGGGTCGGTCCGTGCGAAGATCCGGTAGTTTGTCGGGCTCTGGCCCGGCTCGGAACCGGCGTCCCGGTCCGGCGCGGACGAGCAGGAATTCCGGCTCCTTCGCATACCCGCCGCACGCCTCGCCCGCAGCCTGTGCTAGGAGACACGGAACATTCGGCCCATGGTTTTACGCAGTCCCGCGAAGGGCGGGGCACGAGCCCCAGATGACGCGCTTCGTGACACCCGAAGGCGTGAGCCGGTAGATCCGGAACTCAGCCACGCGTCTAGTGGTTTGGAAATGAGCGACGCGAGCAACGACGACTCGGAACCCGAGTCCGAGCCGCCAGTGCGTCGCTTTGGTCGCGATGGCGGGCCCGAACCCGAACAATACGTAGTCGAGTTCGAGGAAGGGCGCATCGATCCGGACGCTGCCAAGGTCGTGAAGCGGCTGACGCGCGCGGGCTATGAGGCGTACTTGGTCGGCGGCGCGGTGCGTGACTTGCTGATCGGCCGTTCACCAAAAGACTTCGATGTGGCCACCAGCGCGCGGCCCGACGACGTGCGGCGGCTGTTCCGCAACTCTCGCATCATCGGCCGGCGCTTCCGGTTGGTGCACGTGCTGTTCGGCGGCGGCAAAGTGATCGAGACCGCGACCTTTCGTCGTCCGCCCGAAGAGAATCAGCGCGAGAACGAAGATCTGCTGATTCGCAACGACAACGTGTTCGGTGAGGCTCACCAAGACGCGTATCGCCGCGACTTCACCATCAACGGCCTATTTTACGATCTGGATCACAATCTGGTGCTCGATTGGGTGGGCGGCATGGCCGACATCGAGCGCCGCGCGGTGCACACCATCGGCACGCCCGTGGTGCGTTTTCAGGAAGATCCGGTGCGGATTTTGCGCGCGATCAAGTTCGCCGCGCAGCTCGATCTCGGTGTTACGCCCGAGGTTTACGACGCGATGGTGCTGTGCCGCGGCGCGCTGCGCAAAGCGGCGCGCCCGCGCCTGTTCGAAGAGGTGCTGAGGCTGCTGCGCAGCGGCGCTTCACGGCGCGCTTTTTGGCTCGCGTGGGAAACCGGCGTGCTCGACGTGCTGCTGCCCGAGCTCTCGACCTACCTCGCGGATCTGCCGGAAGACGACAACAGCGTCTGGCGCATCCTCCAAGAGGTGGATCGCACCACGCAGGAGCGCAAATCGCCGCTCGATGACACCGTGCTCTGGGCCATGCTCCTGCTCGAGCCGATGCGCGAAGCCTGCGCGGGCGAGAAAGATCGCGTGGAGGCCGCGTACGGTTTCCTCGAACCGATCGTCGATCGCTTGAACGTGCCGCGTCGCATCGCGGATGCGGTGCGACGCATCGTGGCTTTGATGCCGCGCGTGGAAGCCGGCAAGGGTGGCCGCTTCGCGCGCACTACCCTCTACCCGGCGCTGCGCGACGTGGTCGAACTGCGCGCTGCCGCCCTCGGCGAACGCGAGCCCATCGAAGGCAACGAACTGAGCGCCGCCGGCACCAGCGCCGCAGCCGAAAAGCCAGCCCGCAAACGCCGCCGCCGGCGCAAACCGCGCGTCGAAGAGAGCTGACTCGCTTCCCGCGTCGAATCGCGGGCTGTTTGGGTTGGGTTGATGGTCAATCAACACGTCTCAGCACACCCAGCCTTCGGCGTCGCGGACGAAGCGAGGGGGACCACGGCTAAAGTGCCGAGGAGAGGGGGCGACGGCCGCGCTGCCGAGCAGAGGGGTTCGCGTGTTTGATCAGTGTCGGGCGCCGGGCATCGACGGCAGAGTCGCGGAAAGCTGCCCGGATTTGCGCGTCCGTCGTCAGCGGCGTACTTCGTGCACGAAGTACGTTTCACGGGTTGGTGCGAGGTGCGGGGCATTCTGTGTTCGCTGCGTAGTTCGTGCACGAAGTGCGTTTCACGTCCGCGCCCCGCACATCGCCTTCACCAGCATCGGCGTAGTTCGTGCACGAAGTACCGTTTCTCGGTTGGTGCGACGGTGCGGGGCATCGCGTGGTCGCTGCGTAGTTCGTGCACGAAGTGCGTTTCACGTCCGCGCCCCGCACATCGCCTTCACCAGCGTCGGCGTAGTTCGTGCACGAAGTACCGTTTCACGGTTGGTGCGACGGTGCGGGGCATCGCGTGGCCGCTGCGCAGTTCGTGCACGAAGTATCGGTTCCGCCGCTCGCGGGCGGTCGCCGCGAGCGGCGGGTTCAGCGCCTCCTGGGCTCGACCTGCGCGGGGAGATTGTGCACCACGAATCCAAAAACGCGGTTCGAATTCGACTCGCTCCGTGGCGGCCGAAGGGGCGAACCGCGTTTTGGACTGTACCCCGTCACCCGACGGGCATTCGCCGCTCAGTTGCTGTTGAGTTCGACCCGCAGGAGTTTGCGGCCGATGAAGACGTAGTCGCCGTGGGTGAGGGCGGTGTCGGTCTTGATGCGGAGGTAGGTGCCGTTGCGGCTGTCCCAATCGGTGAGCACGAATTTGGTGTCTTTTTCTTCGACCGTGCAGTGTTTGCCGGACAAGAAGACGTCGCTTGGGAAGTTGAGGTCGCCGTCTTCACGGCCGATTTGCAACGACGAGCCGCGCGCGCACACGGTCATGCCGATCGCGCCGCCTTCCAGGATTTGGTTCAGCCGGAACGCGCTCGGGTACTTGGGTGACGAATAGAAGAACGTGCCGTCGGGATCGGCGCCGTCGGAGGCTTTGGGCGTCGGGTCGAGGCGGAACAATTGCTCGCCCGCGAGGAACGTGTCGCCGGGGGAGATTTCGACCGAGCCGCGCACTCGGAAATACACGCCGTTCAGCGAACCTTCGTCGCGCACGATGAGGCGATTGTCGCGATAGAAGAAATTCGCGTGTTTCGGCGAGATGAACGGGTCGTCTGGGAATTCCAGTTGCCCTTGGCGACCGAGCACGTGTTGGTCGGCTTTGAGGTGGTAGCTGAGGCCGTCCATGCCTTCACCGCGGATCAGGATCAGGCGCGCCTTCGCCGCGTCCTGCATGTCGCTGTAGAACGACGGAGCCATGTGCAAGATGGTGTCCGGTACGGGTGCGCCGCAACGCCCACAGAACTTGTGCCCGCTCGGCACGGGAGTCATGCATGACTCGCACACGTAGTACCTTGCCTGATCCATCTGCTCCTCCTGAGACTCGGCGGGCGGTTCTGAGCGACCGTCGCCCGTTAGACCTGAGAATCCCCTAAATTCGCCCGATTGGGAACGAGCTTTCTCGACCAGCACGAGCGGCGGCTCGTTTGGCGGCACGGGCACGCTCGACGGCCGGCGCGGACTCGGTTGTTCGGCCGAAAAAAGCGACAAGTCGTACCCGCATGCAGTGCAGCGGGCTTCACCCATCAGTGAGAAGGTTTCGCACCGACCGCAGACAATGCCAACCTCCAGCGCAGCGTGACCCATCGAGACCCGTGCCACGCTACCACTCGCGCCAGCAGAGGCTCAAGATCTGGCTCCTTCCGCGCTCAACGGATCAGCGTGAAACGATTGCCCACATCGAAGAAGCCGTCCTTGCTCACTAGTCGGAAGATCACCGTTTCTACGCACGTGGATCGCTCGGCAGGGCCGAAGTCGCGCGAGTCCCACGGAAACTGACGATTGTCACTGACCAAGTAGAAGTGTTGGGGCGGCACTTCGAGGTCCGCCTCACCGGGCTTGGCCAACGACGCCACAGGCTCACCGCGCAAGTGCGTGCGGCTGCCGAGCACTTCACGGTGGCAACCTTGCGTGACCTCTTGTCCGGTATCCGGATCCTTGACGGTGAAAGCGTCACAGCCGCTCTCGGTTTCGAAGCCGTGTCCATTCAGGAGCACTTGTTCGCCCACGTGAACGCGATAGCCGCCCTCCGCGAGAACGCGCCCGATCGTGGCGCGCCCAGTTTTGGGCTCGGGACAAAGCACGAGCGCGCCTTGAATCGGCGCGGTTCCGCGCCACAAAAGCACCCAATCCCCACCACGCAGCGTGGGTGCGACCGATGCCTCGAGGACCGGATCACCGAGCGGTACTTGCCACCAACGGATCACCGTCAGCCGCAAAATGCCGATGAGCACACCCGCGATGACCAAAGTCCAGGCCACGATGCGCAGGAACTTCGACATTTTCCCTGCAATGTAGCGCGGCTCGCGGGCGTCTGACAAATCAGCGTTCGCGTACCGTTACTTACATTCGATGGGCGGCAGCTCCATTGGGCTCGTGCCGCTCGAAACCAGGTCGGCATAAGCGAACAGGGTGCGCCAGCGATCCACGCGCACGAACTCGGAGCGATCCCGCGTGCGTTCGTCGCCGTCCATCGCGCTGGCGGAGATCACGCCGACGATTTCGCCGTTCTCGCCGGCGACGGCGGGACCGCCCGAATCACCGGGGCAAATTGCAGCCGAGAGCCGAAACCTGCCCTCTGAAAATTGCTCAATCGTACCACCCGCGCGGTGCTTGCGATGCACACCATCAGCCGACAGCGCGCAGCGCCCGAAGCCAATTGGCTCGATTTCGTCGCGCTTGTCGGGTGGCGCTTCCAACCGCGCGGCGCGCGTCGCCACGCCGATCAGCTTTCGCTCGAGGACCAACACCGCCAAGTCGCCCTCGCCCGAAACATAGCCACAGCTCGGCGCGAGCACGGCGCGCACGCCCACTTCACCCCACGGCAGATAATCCCCACCCAGCTCGACGCGAACCTGCTCCGGCCGCACATCGCGATTGAGCGACGCTCCGTCGCGATCGCGGGCCGCCACGCAATGATGCGCCGTCAGCACCCGATCTTCTTGAATCAACGCGCCGGAACAGGTGACCGACCCGACCACGATGCGGACGACGTAGTCGTCGTCTTTGGCCAATGCGGGCGGCATCGCCTCGTCCAAGATCGGCGCGGACTGGTTGCCCAGCGCGGCCGGAACCTGCGCAGGAGCCGCTGCCCGCCCGGCGCCCGAAGTCCAGCGCGTGCACCCTGACATCGAGAGCCCGAGCGCTCCCCCCACGACGCAAACTGCCCAAGTTCGACCGAATGACAGCACGTGTTTTTTTCTGACAGCTCGCGCGCCCGAAAGTTCTGACAAAAGAGATACGCCCACCCTTGGCTATTTTTCTGCCGAGCGGGCGACACGGCTCGCATTTGTCGCAGGTTGTCGTACCTGGCGCCGCTCCAGCCGTGAACTCACGGGTGATGGAAGGCGGCAAAGAGGTTGGGGCGATCGCAGGTTCGACCACGCACCTCGCAACCGGCCTACTGCCTCACAGCGAGACGACCAGATCGTCCTTGTGCACGACCAAGAGCTCGACCGCGCCGTCGCCAAAAACCGCGCTGAGCTCGGCGCCCTTTTTTCCGGCCGCGCGAGCGACGTCCGCCGTGCCCAGCCGCGTGAGCCCCCGGGCCACCTCAACGCCGTCGAGTCCGACCAAACGCACCGCGTCGCCCGCGTTGAACTCCCCGCTCACGCCGACCACGCCGATGGGCAAAAGGCTGCTCTTGCCCTCGCGCATGGCGCGCACGGCGCCCGCGTCCAACAGCAAGATCCCTTTCGGACGCAGCGTAAAAGCAATCCAATGTTTGCGAGCTTTGAGCGGGGTGCCCAATAGCGGAAACAGCGTACCCACGTCGGCGCCCGCGACGATCTCGTTCAGCACGCCCGGCCGCGTCGCTGGCGCGATCACGACGGATGCGCCGGAGCGCGTCGCTTTGCGCGCAGCGCCGACTTTACTGGCCATGCCGCCCGACCCCATGCGGTCGGATTTCGGCGCGAGCACGACCATCTGCTGCTCAGGCGTCATGAGCGGAATTCGCTGGCCATTTTCGTCGAGCACGCCTTCCACGTCCGTGAGCAACACCAGCAAATCAGCGCCCACCAGCGGCACGACCATCGACGCGAGCTGATCGTTGTCACCGAAGCGGATTTCGTCCGTGGCCACGGTGTCATTCTCGTTGATGATGGGCACTGCGTTTTCGTCGAGCAGCGCACCGAGCGCCGCTCGCGCGTTGTTCAGTCGCTCGCGATCGGCGAGATCCGCGTACGAGAGCAACACCTGCGCCGGCGTGAGTCCGACCGTCGCGAACGCTTCGTCATAGCGACGCATCAACACGCTTTGTCCGGCTGCGGCGGAGGCCTGCAGTTGCGCGACCTCTTTCGGCTTGGCTCTGTAACCAAGTCGGTTCCACCCGAGCGCGACTGCGCCGCTGGTGACGACCACCGTGCCGCACTTGTTCTGTGCCAAGTCCGCGACCTGCCGCGCGAGCCGCGCTGGGAAATCAGGATCGTTCGCGATCGTTCGTGAGCCAATCTTGACGATCAGTCGTCGGGTTTTCAGGAGTTCGGGACGCGCGGTCACGAACGCTCCTTAGCATAAAGGGATACTCGAAGCGGCCACTTGGCCGCGCCCGTCCCGTGGGCCGTGCCGGCGCCGTTGCCCCGCGACGCGAGGGCTGTAAGGTTTGGATGGGCTCGGGAGTTTCATAGGCAAAATGATGCGATTCTTATCGTTCTGCGCGCGGCGAGGCG
>Ga0164241_10002501_pt1 | contig 19740 bp, 16 predicted proteins | sample OricomyardsoilBY_FD_108780 | JGI IMG/M metagenome (GOLD analysis project Ga0164241, IMG submission 108780) | Backyard soil microbial communities from Emeryville, California, USA - Original compost - Back yard soil (BY) | ecosystem: Environmental > Terrestrial > Soil > Unclassified | place: USA... | reverse complement strand
TGCCCCGCGCCTCCACGTCCACGTCCACGCCGCGCGTGTGTGCGGATGGGTGGACGTGGACGTGGACGCGCGCGGATCGAGCGGTCCGGGCGCGGGGAGCGGAGGCGGAGGAAGAGCGCGGGCCCAGCGGCGAAGCGAGGCAATCTAGATGACGCGCGCCAGAGTGAGGCGGAGCCGAACGCGGCGGGCGTCGCCGAGCGGAGCCGCGTCCGCGCTCTGGACGGAGCCGGAGCGCAGCGGAGGCGGAGGAAGAGCGCGGGCCCAGCGGCGAAGCGAGGCAATCTAAATGTCCCTCGCGGCGGCGTTGACGGTCCTCGCGGAGGCGCAGCACGTGCGCCTGCTGCGTGTGCTCGCGCACGAAGAGCTCGGGGTCGGTGAGCTGGTGCGGGTCGTCGGCTGGCCGCAGTCGACGGTGTCGCGCCACCTCAAGGCGCTGGTCGTGGCGGGCTGGGTCGCGCGGCGCACGGTGGGCACCACCGCGCTCGTGCGGATGGCGCCCGAGGCGCTCTCGCCCGAGGCGCTGGCGCTGTGGGCCATCATCCGCGACGACCCCGAAGCCGCGACGGAGACCGCCGCCGATCGGGATCGCATCGCGCTGGTAATCGCCGAGCGCGCCGCCGACGCCGGCACCTTCTTCGGGCGCGTCGCGTCGGGCTGGGACGCGCTGCGTGACCAGCTGTTCGGGCGCGCGTTCGTCGTGCCGGCGGCCCTGGCGCTGGTGCCACCCGACGCGACCATCGCCGACCTCGGCTGCGGCACCGGCGAGCTCTTGGCCCGCATCGCGCCCTTTTGTGAACGGCTGTTCGGAATCGACCGCGAGCCGTCGATGGTCGCGGCGGCGGCGCAGCGGGTCGTGGCCGAGTCCCACGTCCAGGTCCTCGAGGGACCGCTCGAGGCGCTGCCGCTCGGCGACGCCAGCGTCGATCTGGCGCTGATGGTGCTGGTGCTCCACCACCTCGCGGAGCCGAGCGCCGCGCTGCACGAGGCCGCGCGTATCCTGCGACCGGGTGGTCGGCTGGTGGTGGTCGACATGCAGCCCCACACCAACCGCGCCTGGTCGGTGTTCGGTCACCTGCACCAGGGCTTCGCGCCCGCCGACCTCGACGCGCTCGTCGGCCCGGCTCTCTCCCGCGAGCGGCACGTCGCGCTGCCCAACGACCCGGACACGCAGGGCCCGCCGCTGTTCGTGGCCTCCTTCACGCGATCGACCGGAAAAGAGACCCCAGCCTTGCAATCGGCGCGGCGAGGGTCTATCCGTCCATCCGAAACAACGGATGGACCTTCAACAAGGCCGTCCAGGACGGCCCAAAAGCCGCGGAGCAAGAGATGAGCACGTTCCTCGATACCAACCTGCCGCTGTTCGCGAACCTCCCCTACAAGGTCCGCGACGTGTCCGCCGACACCATCCGCTTCGGCAGGAAGGAGATGGAGCTGGCGCTGTACGAGATGCCCGGCCTCGCCTCGCTGCGCGAGGAGTTCGGCGCGAGCCAGCCGCTCAAGGGCGCGCGCATCATGGGGTCCTTGCACATGACCATCCAGACCGCGGTGCTCATCGAGACGCTGACCGCGCTCGGCGCCGAGGTCCGCTGGGTCTCGTGCAACATCTTCTCGACCCAGGACCACGCCGCCGTCGGCGTCGCGGCCGGCCCGCACAGCGACTTCAAGTCGGGCGTGCCCGTCTTCGCCTGGAAGGGCGAGACGCTCGCCGAGTACTGGTGGTGCACCATGCAGGCGCTCGAGTGGCCGGGCGCCGCGAGCGGTGGCCCGAACATGATCCTCGACGACGGTGGTGACGCGACCTTGCTCGTGCACCTCGGCCGCGAGCACGAGCAGGCCGGCACGCTGCCGAACGTGGACGGCGCCAGCAACGAGGAGGAGCGCATCATCCTGCAGCTCATCGTCGACGTGCGTAAGGCCAAGGGCGACCGCTACTGGACGAACATGGCGGCCGACATCCGCGGCGTCACCGAGGAGACGACGACCGGCGTGCACCGCCTGTACGACCGCGAGAAGGCCGGCACGCTGCTCTTCCCGGGCATCAACGTGAACGACTCGGTGACCAAGTCGAAGTTCGACAACCTCTACGGCTGCCGCCACTCGCTGGTCGACGCCATCATGCGCGCGACCGACGTGCTCATCGCCGGCAAGAAGGCGCTCATCTGCGGCTTCGGCGACGTGGGCAAGGGCTCGGTCGACTCGCTGCGAGGCCAGTCGGCGCGTACGGCGATCACCGAGATCGACCCCATCTGCGCGCTGCAGGCGTGCATGCGCGGTATCGACGTCATCACCATCGAGGACGCCATCGCCCAGGAGTTCGACATCTACGTCACGGCGACGGGCAACAAGGACATCATCACCGCCAAGCACATGGCGCAGATGCGCCACAACGCCATCGTCTGCAACATCGGCCACTTCGACAACGAGATCGACATGGCCGGCATGGAGGCGATGGCGAAGAAGGGCGAGGTCGAGAAGATCGAGATCAAGCCGCAGGTTCATGAATGGAAGTTCAAGAACACCAAGCACGGCCCCGGCGGCAAGGGCCACTCGATCATCATCCTGGCCGAGGGTCGCCTCGTGAACCTGGGCTGCGCGACGGGCCACCCGAGCCTCGTCATGTCGGCCTCGTTCACGAACCAGACCCTGGCGCAGATCGAGCTGTTCAACAACGCCGAGAAGTACGGCAAGACCGTCTCGGTCCTCAGCAAGGAGCTCGACGAGAAGGTCGCGCACCTGCACCTCGGCAAGTTCGGCGCGAAGCTCACCGAGCTGTCGAAGGACCAGGCCGCCTACATCGGCGTGCCGGTCGCGGGTCCGTTCAAGAGCGACGCGTACCGCTACTAATCCGCGCGCACGCGTGAACCGACGGCGCGTCTCCGCGAGGGGGCGCGCCTTTTGTCATTGCAGAGGGCAGCCTCCCCGCGTGACGGCGAGCACCCGAACATTAGCGCGCGGTGCCGTGAACGTGGACATGGACGCGCGAGGGGGGCGGGAGGCGCTGCCGGTGGCCGCGCGCGCACCCGCGACGCGCGACCCGCGCGCTTCCACGTCCACCTCCACGCGCGCCCTGCCGCGCGCGCAATTCTTCCGCAGAAGGCCTGCGCAGAGAACCGGCCTCAGCGCCCACATCGGGCGCTCGCCGGTTCGCGGAGCAGGCTGCCCTGCAGAGTTCCGCGCGCGGTGCCGTGAACGTGGACGCGCGAGGAGGGCGGGAGGCGGTGCCAGTGGCCGCGCGCGCACCCGCGACCCGCGACCCGCGCGCTTCCACGTCCACCTCCACTCGCGCGCTGCTGCGGAAGAATCTCAGCCTTCGGGATCGCCCTCGTCGTTGCTCGCGGCGGCGGCGACGAAGAACAGGCTGACGAAGATGGCGAACCCTCCGAGCGCGCTCTGCTGCTTCGCGATGCCGTAGATGCCCAGTCCGATGAACGCCAGCGCGAGCATGATCCAGAGCGCGCGACGCGAGGGCGGTGGCAGCTTGTCGGGCATCGGCGCGGGCGCCTTCACCGGCGTCGCGGACGCCTCCGGGCGCGCCAGCGCCGCGCGCAGCTCGGCCAGCGCGCGCGCGGCGGTGGGGTAGCGCGCGTTGAGGCCGAGGCCGACCATGCGCGCGAGGATCGGCCGCACGGCGGGCGGCAGGCCCGGGATGGCGCGCACGTCGATGGTCGCCGTCTCCTCGTCGACCGGCAGCTTGTCCGGACCGACACCGGCCGCCGCGCACAGGATGCTCACCCCGAGCCCGTACAGATCGCTGGCCGGCACCGCCAGCCCCCGCAGCTGCTCGGGCGCCATGAAGCCGAAGGTGCCGACCGAGGTCACCGTCGTGCTCGACACGAGCGACGCCTTCACCGCGCCGAAGTCGATGAGGCTCAGGCGCGCACCGTCGACCAGCAGGTTGTGGATGGTGACGTCGCGATGCAGGACCTGCGGCTGGCGACCGTGTAGGTAGACCAGCACCTCGAGCCCCTGCACGAGCCACGCGACGAGCTCGTCGGAGGTGACGCTGCGGATGCCGATGCGACGCGACAGCGGCTCACCTGGCGCCTCCTCCATGACGAGCACGAGGGTGACGTCGTCGATGACGAAGTGCTCGATGTAGTCGGGCACGTTCGGGTGCGCGAGCGGCGGCGTCGAGGCGAGTGCTTGGGATCCCAACGATTGGGATCCCAACCACCTGGTCTGCTATGACCACCCCGTGAACGGCCTGCCCGACATCATCGCGCCCGACCTGCTGCTCCTGTTCGTGGGCATCAACCCGGGGCTACGCTCGGCGGAGATCGGCCACCACTTCGGCGGCCGCACGAACCCGTTCTGGCGCCTCTTGGCCGCCTCCGGGCTCACGCCGACGCTCATCGCGCCGGAGGACGATCGCCTGCTGCTCGACCACCGCCTGGGGCTCACCAACCTCTGCGCACGACCGTCGCGGGCGGCCAGCGAGCTGACGCGCGACGAGCTCGCGGCGGGCGCGCGCGCGCTCACACGCAAGGTCGCGCGCTACCGTCCGAGCGCCGTCGCGCTGGTCGGCATCACGCTCTATCGGCAGGTCTTCGTGCACGGCGCGACACCAGGCGCGGGCGCGAAGCCCGAGCGCATCGCGGATCGACCGGTCTTCGTCGTGCCGAACCCGAGCGGCCTCAACGCCAGCTTCCCGGGCTTCGCGCCCAAGCTCGTGTGGTTCGAGGCGCTGCGCATATGGCTCGACGCGCTCGTGGTGCTGGTCGACTGATGAGCGCCCGCGCCTTCTCATCAGCTGCGGAAGTGCGTAGCCTGGGTCACGTGACCACGACATCCGCCCCAGATTGGACCACTGTGAGCCCTGAGCAAGCGCAGGACTTCTGGGACGGGCTCGCGTTCTCGGAGCGATTCTTCATGGGCGACGGCGAAGTTCAAAAGGCGATGCGCAAGGTCTGTGCGGCCCTCGACAGTGACGGCATCCCGTACGCCGTCGCGGGCGCCATGGGACTCAACCTCGCGGGGTATCGTCGCGTCACCACCGACGTCGATCTGCTGCTCACGCGCGATGGCCTCGCTGCGTTCAAGAAGCGCCACCTCGGGCTCGGTTGGGTCGAGCGATTCGCCGGCTCGAAAGGCGTGCGGGACACCGAGTTCAACGTCCCCATCGACTTCCTCATCGCGGGAGAGTTCCCGGGTGACGGCAAGCCCAAGCCGGTGGCGTTTCCCGATCCGTCGGTCGCGAACAACGTCGGTGGTGTGCGCGCGCTGCCGGTCGCGAAGCTCGTCGAGCTGAAGCTCGCGTCGGGCCTCTCCGCCGAGCACCGCCAGAAAGATCTCGTCGACGTGCAGGAGCTCATCCGCGTTGCCGACCTGCCGCTCGACCTCGTCGACCAGCTCGACGCGAGCGTGCAGGACGAGTACCGCAAGCGCTGGGACCTGGCGCAGGTGGCCAAACGCGACGAGCACTGACAACGTTGCAGTGGCGGTCGTTTGATCGCATCCTCCACGGCCGCTGTGGAGGTCCCGATGCGTCTGTTCCGCCGTCTCTCGCCCATCCTCGTCGCCACGCTGCTCGCGGCGTGCGGCTCCAAGAAGCCCGCCGAGCCGACCGCTCCGCCCGCGCCCACGTCCGCGCAGCCGACCACGCCGCCCGAGGCCGACGCCGACGTCGTGCCGACCGACAAGCCCGTCGAGGCCGACGCGGCCACGCCGCCCAGCGAGCCCGACGCCAAGCCCACGACCGACAGTGAGTTCAAGGTCATGACCGAGCAGTTCGCCGACCTGCGTATCCTGCGCTACCGCATCCCCGGCTTCGAGGCGCTGCCGCTGAAGACCAAGCTGCTGGTGCACGCGCTCACCGAGGCCGCGCTGTCGGGCCGCGACATCGTCTGGGACCAGCACCACCCCGACGGCCTGCGCGTGCGGCGCACGCTCGAGGCGATCGACAAGAGCTACAGCGGCGACAAGAGCGCTCCTGAATATGCCAAATTCATGGAGTACCTGAAGCGCGTGTGGTTCTCCAACGGCCTCTATCACCACTACTCGAAGAAGAAGATCGCGCCCGACTTCTCGGCCGAGTACTTCGCCAAGCTCGTCGCCGGGAGCGACGCGGCGGCGCTACCGCTCGACCCGAACGAGACGCCGGACGCGCTCGTGAAGCGCCTGACACCGCTGCTCTTCGACCCGACCGTCGACCCCGAAGCGGCCTCGTCCGACTCGGACAAGGACCTGGTCGTGCACTCGGCCAACAACTTCTACGAGCGGGGCATCACGCAGAAGGAGGTCGACACCTATTATGCCAAATTGAAGGATCCCAAGGACACCGAGCCGGTGATGTGGGGCCTCAACTCCAAGCTCGTGAAAGACGGCAACCAGCTCGTCGAGCACCCCTGGAAGGTCGGCGGCATGTACGGCGCGGCGCTCGACAAGGTCGTCTTCTGGCTCGAGAAGGCCTCCGGCTACGCCGAGAACGACGCCCAGAAGGCGTGGATCGACGCGCTCGTCGCCTTCTACAAGAGCGGCGACCTGAAGCAGTTCGATGCGTTCAACATCGCCTGGGTCAAGGACACCAGCTCGGTCGTCGACAACATCAACGGCTTCATCGAGACCTACGGGGACGCGCTCGACATGCGCGGCACCTACGAAGGCGTCGTGCAGATCAAGGACGAGGAGGCGAGCAAGCGCATCGCCGCGATCTCGTCCGAGGCGCAGTGGTTCGAGGACCACTCGGCCATCGATCCCAAGCACAAGAAGTCCGACGTGAAGGGCATCTCGGCGCGCGTCGTGAACGTGTCGGTCGGCGCGGGTGACTCGGGGCCGTCCTTCCCGATCGGCATCAACCTGCCGAACTCCGACTGGATTCGCCGCGAGCACGGCAGCAAGTCGGTCAACCTCGGCAACATCGTGCAGTCGTACGAGGAGGACAAGAAGGCCAGCGGCGTGCTCGAGGAGTTCGCCGCGAACCCCGACGCGCTCGCCCGCCTGAAGGAGCACGGCGACCTCGCGAGCCGCCTCGAGGTCGACATGCACGAGGTCATCGGGCACGCGTCCGGCAAGCTCGAAGACGGCGTCGCGCCGGGCAGCGACACGCTCAAGAGCTACGCGGGCACGCTCGAAGAGGCGCGCGCCGACCTGGTCGCGCTCTACTTCATCATGGACCCGAAGCTCGTCGAGATGGGGCTCATGCCGAGCCTCGACGTCGGCAAGGCGGCCTACGACGAGTACGTCATGAACGCGCTGCTGGTGCAGTTCGCGCGCCTGTCGCCGGGCGCCGACCTGGCCGAGGCGCACATGCGCAACCGCCACATGATCGCGCAGTGGGTGCTCGTGAAGGGCGGCGCCGACGTGGTCGCGCAGATCGAGCGCGAGCCGGGCAAGACCGCGTTCGTCGTCAAGGACTACGACAAGATGCGCGTGCTCATCGGCGAGCTCTTGAAGGAGGTCCAGCGGGTGAAGTCGCAGGGCGACTACGAGGCGGGCAAGGCGCTCGTCGAGGACTACGGCGTCAAGGTCGACCAGAAGATCGCCGACGAGGTGCGCGAGCGCTACGGCAAGCTCGGCATCGCGCCCTACCGCGGCTTCATCAACCCGCGCTTGGTGCTGGTCGAGAACAGCAGCGGCGAGGCGACCGACGTGAAGGTCGAGTACCCCGACGACTTCGCCGATCAGATGCGCGAGTACGCCGCGAAGTACTCGTTCCTGCCGACGAACAACTGAGCGAACGTCAGGCCCGAAAACTTCTCTCGGCCTGACGCGTACCCGTGCGAGCCGGCCCGGCCGGCTCCCCATCACGAGGTCAGCATGAAGCCGTTCGCCATCCAGAGTCCGTGTCACGAGAGCTGGGACGCGATGCGTCGCGACCAGGGCGCGCGCCACTGCGCCAGCTGCGACAAGCACGTCGTCGAGCTGGCGACCATGACCGAGGCGCAGGTGCACGGCCTCATCGTGCTGACGGGCGGCCACTTCTGCGCACGCCAGACGGTGCGCGACGGCGCGGTGGTGCTGCTGCCGACGGTCGCGCCGCGCGGCCGCTTCCCGCTGCGCATGGCGCTCGGTGGCGCGGTCGTGGCGAGCGCGCTCGCGGCCTGCGCACCGGCCCACGCCGCGGGCCCGACGCCACGACCCGATCCCATCGAGCTCGCGGGCAGCGACCCGCACCCCCAGCCGACGCCCGCGCCCGTGCCCGTGCCGGCGCCGCCGCTCGAGCGAAACGAGCCAATGATGGGCGACGTCGCCTACGAGCCGAGCGTCAGCGACTACGCGGTGCGCTTCAAGAAGGGCAGCGCCAAGCTCGACGTGCAGGCGCTGGGGTCCGTCGCCAACGCCGCCACGGCGCTGCAGGCGACGCCGTGGATCGCGCACGTGCGCATCGAGGGTCTGGTGGCGGCCGACGAGGGCAGCGGCAAGAAGGCCACGGCGCTCGCGCAGGGACGCGCCGACGCGGTGCGCGCGGCGCTCATCAAGCGGGGCATCGAGGCGTCGCGGCTGCGCGCGGCCGTCGCCGGCGTCGCGCGCAAGAGCGGCATCAGCGCCGCCGTCGACAACGAGCTCAATCGCACCGTGACCTTCACGGTCGAGGCGAACTGACGGCCGGTTGGCCGATCGCGTCGAGCCTGCTAGCCTCCGTCGGTCGACTGGACCACCACGGAGCCAAGCCATGACGCGACTCATCGGAACCTGCCTGTTGCTCGTGTCGCTCGCCGCCTGCGGAGGCGGCTCGGGCGTCGCGGGTGAGCGGCCGCGCGACGGCGTCGCGTTCCTCGGTGGCCGCGAGGTCAGCTACGCCATCGACCACGACCGCATCCCCGTCGGGCGGCACGCCGGGCGCTTCAGCGCGCTGCGCATCGAGGTCCCCGACGGCGCGCTCGAGATGTACGACATCCAGGTGCACTTCGCCGACGGCTCGACGTTCTCCCCCGAGACGCGCCTGCAGTTCCGGAGCGGCGACAGCTCGCGGCGCATCGATCTGCCGGGCGGTGATCGCCAGATCACCTCCATCGACTTCCTCTATCGGAGCGATCGGCCGCGCGAGGGTCGGGCCAACGTGCGCGTCTACGGCGTGCGCTGATGATGACCTTGCAGCGCCGCATGTTCGCGCTGCTGGCGCTGGCGGCCGCGTTCGCGTTCGCCGCGGTCTCGCGGCGCGCGGGCATCGTCTTGCCGTCGCTCGACGTGATGCCGATGTTCGTAGCCGGCGTGACCATCGCCGCGGTGCTGGCGGTGCGGCTCGCTGATCGACGGCGCGCGCGGCGCGGCGCGTTCGAGGAGTCGCGGCGCGTGAACGAGGCTGCGCGTGTGCTGCCCGAGCTCATCGAGGTGTGGCTCGACGCGGGTGACGACGCCGACTCGCCCGAGGCGAGCGAGCTGCACACGGGGCTCGTGCGCCGCCACCGCGCGCTGGTCGAGGCGTGCGCCGCGCACCGCCAGGGCCTCGATCCGGCCGACGTCGCGGCGGTGCTCGAGCAGACGACGCCGATGGAGCGCGCGTCGGCGCGCGGCGTGATGCTGCTGACGACGCTCGTGACGCTGCAGCGTGAGGCGCTGGTCGAGGCCGGGCGGCGCGGCTGGCTGGCACCCGAGCGGGCGATGGTGATCGAGCAGGCGCTGACGACGCTGGCGCGTGAGCCGATCCAGCCCGACGACGATCGCCTGACGCGCGTGATGCACCTCGCGACCGCCATCTATGCGGCCTTCCTGCCACTCGGCGCGGCCCAGCGGCTCACCACGGTGGCGTTCGGGGCGCTGGTCGGTGGTTTCTTGATCGTGCTCGACGGCATCGCGGCGAGCGGGGACTGAGCCGGCCGCGCTGCGCCACGACGCCCTCAGCGGACGATTGCCGCTCGGCCCCCGATCAGCTAGTCGGTAGCGCGATGTCCGACGCGACCGACCCGACGTCTCCCTCGAGCGCCCCCAAGCCGACGAACTTCCTGCGCGAGATCATCGATCAGCACCGCGCCGAAGGCCGCTACCAGCGTATCGTCACGCGCTTCCCGCCCGAACCGAACGGCTACCTGCACATCGGCCATGCCAAGAGCATCTGCCTGAACTTCGGGCTCGCGCGCGACTACGGCGGCGTGTGCCACCTGCGCTTCGACGACACCAACCCGACCAAGGAAGAGACCGAGTACGTCGACTCGATCCAGGCCGACGTGCGCTGGCTCGGGTTCGACTGGCAGGGCCAGCTCTTCTACGCGAGCGACTACTTCGAGCAGCTGTACCAGTGGGCCGAGCTGCTCATCACCAAGGGACTCGCCTACGTCGACTCGCTGTCGCGCGACGAGGTGCGCCTGGCGCGCGGCTCGTTGTCCGAGGCGGGCCGCGAGAGCCCGTATCGCACCCGCACGGTGGACGAGAACCTCGACCTCTTCCGCCGCATGCGGGCCGGCGAGTTCGGCGACGGCGAGCACGTCCTGCGCGCCAAGATCGACATGGCCGCATCCAACATGCTGATGCGCGACCCGCCGCTCTACCGCATCCTGCGGGCGCATCATCACCGGACCGGCGACGCATGGTGCATCTACCCGATGTACGACTACGCGCACTGCCTGTCCGACGCGAAGGAGGGCATCTCGCACTCGATCTGCACGCTCGAGTTCGAGAACAACCGCGAGCTCTACGACTGGGTCCTCGACCAGGTCGGCTTCACGGAGCCGCGGCCGCACCAGTACGAGTTCGCGCGGCTGAGCCTCGACTACACCGTCATGAGCAAGCGCAAGCTGCTCCGGCTCGTGAAGGACAAGATCGTCGACGGCTGGGACGACCCGCGGATGCCGACCATCGCCGGGCTGCGCCGCCGCGGCGTGCGCGCCGAGGCGATCCGCGCGTTCGCCGACATGATCGGCGTGGCCAAGGCGAACTCGGTCGTCGACATCGGCAAGCTCGAGTTCTGCATCCGCGACGACCTCAACACGATCTCGCCGCGCGTCATGGCGGTGCTCGATCCGCTCGAGGTGGTGCTCGACAACTGGGACGAGGGCGGCGAGGACTCGGTGGAGTGGCTCGACGCGAGCTACTGGCCTGCCGACGTGCCGCGCGCGGGAAGTCGCAAAGTTCCTTTGGCAAAGCGCCTCTTCATCGAGCGCTCCGACTTCATGGAGTCGCCACCCAAGGACTTCCACCGCCTGTCGCCCGGCAGCGACGTGCGCTTGCGCTACGGCTACGTCATCACCTGCGTGGGCGTCGAGAAGGACGGCGAGCGCGTCGTGCGTGTGCACGCGACCATCGATCGCGACACGCGCCACGGCAGCGACGGCGCCAGCAAGAAGAAGCCGAAGGGCACCATCCACTGGGTCGCGGCCGCGCACGCGCTCGACCGCGAGGTGCGGCTCTACGATCACCTGTTCACGGTGCCGCAGCCGGACCGCGACGAGCGCGACATCCTGGAGCTGGTGAACCCGCTCTCGAAGGTGGTGGTGAACGCCAAGGTCGAGCCCTCGCTGGCGGAGCTGGCCAAGGGTCAGCACGTGCAGTTCGAGCGGCACGGCTACTTCTTCTCGGACCCGATCGACGGCGCGTTCAACAAGGTCGTCGGCTTGAAGGACAGCTACGCGGCCAAGCCCGAGCCGGTGGTCGCGACGCCGAAGGCGAAGGCCGACAAGGCGCCGTCGACGCGACCGGACAAGCTCACGCGCGCCGAGGTGCGCGAGCGCCGCTTCGCCGCCGACCCGACGCTGTCGGCGCGCTTCGAGGGCTTCAAGGACGCGGGGCTGTCCGAGGACGAGGCCGAGCTGTGCGCCGAGACGCACGCGCTGGCGGACTTCACCGACCACGCCATCGCCGCGTACGCCAAGCCGACGTCGGTCGCGAAGTGGATCATCCAAGAGCTGCTGCGCGAGCTGAAGGACAAGGAGCTTTCGGATCTGCGCATCACGCCGACGGGCCTCGCGCGCATCGCCGAGCTCGCCGACTCCGGGGCCATCTCGACCGCCGCGGGCAAGGCCGTCTTCGCCGAGCTCGTCAGTGACGGCGGCGATCCGGACGCCATCGTGGCGCGCCGCGGGCTGGCGCAGACGAGCGACGAGGGCGCCATCGTGGCCGCGGCCGAGGCGGTCATCGCGGCCAACGGCGACCAGGCCGCGAAGTACCGCGCGGGCAAGACGCAGCTGCTCGGCTTCTTCGTCGGCCAGACCATGAAGGCGACCAAGGGCAGCGCGAAGCCCGAGCTGGTGCAGAGCGTAGTCAAGCGCCTGCTCGGCTGAGGTTCGCGCGCGCGCTCACGATCCCGCCGCCACAGGACGGGAACGAATTCTACACAGCCCGGTGTGGGTCGCTTGCCGCGCGGCCGCGCCGCGGCACATCGTGAGCCCGTGGCATGGGCATTGCTCTGCACCGGCGGACCACCGGAGGCTCACCATGCGCTTCGCCGCTATCACCTCGACCTTCATCATGATGTCGCTCACCGCCGGATGCCTCGAAGAGCACGAGCGCGGGACTAGCGACGCGACCACGACGCGCACGGCCGACACGACCAGCGCGAGCGACACGACGATCGGCGACACGCGCGATGGCGACACGAGCGTCACGTGCCCCGACGACTGCGACGACCACGACGACTGCACGGCGGACCAGTGTGTCGACGGCGTGTGCCGGCACTACGGGGTCCCCGGCGAGGCGGACGTCGCGTCGTGCAGCGACAACAGCGAGTGCCAGAGCGGCGACCCGTGCCTCGTCGGCACCTGCGTCATCAACAGTGGCTGCGGCGCCTTCCAGTACGGCACCTGCGTGTACCAACCCGTGCCCGGCTGCGGCTCGTGCGAGCAGGGCTGCGACGACGGCAATGCCTGCACGACCGACTCGTGCGGCGACGGGCTGTGCGTGCACGACGTCGACGCCGACTGCGTTCCGCAGTGCACGAGCGACGGCCTGACGCCGCTCGCCGCGGTGCGCGACGGCGGCACACGCGAGATCAAGACGCTCGGCGTGCTCGCGCCCTACGAGCCGTCGCTCGCGTGCGACGACGGACCGACGTGCGGCTGCATGGGCGGCCCAGGGCTCGGCGAAGGCGACCTGCAGCTGGCGCTCTTCGACGGCACCGACGGCGGCGCCGCGAGTGACGCGATCGCGCTGCCCTCGTGGCAGTGCGAGACCGCGGGCTGCAGCGAGGTACACGCCACCTGCCGACCGCTGGTCGTAGGGGCGACGTTCCGCGTCTGGGGCACGGCCTTCACGAACGGCCCGATCCCGTTCGGCGCCGGGGTCCCTGCGGACCCGGTCGCACCGCCGGCCCCGACCGACAGCATCACCGTCTCGGGCTACTGCCTCGACACCGCGCCCGACAGCCTGACCGGCGACTACCTCGGCCGCCTCACCGAAGGCACCGTGGAGATCACCTTCCCGGTTTACATGAAGGCCGTCGACCAGGGCGTGCTGGTCTCCATGAAGGGCGCCTCGTGCAGCGGCGGAGCGAGCTGCCCGGCGTGGGCCACGAACGAGCTCGCGCAGGACACGGTCATCGAGGAGGGCGACGGCCACATCGGCTTCGAGTTCGAAGCGCCGGTCCCGACCGGCAAGGTGCACGCACACGCCAAGCTCTTCTCACGTGAGGGCTCGTTCGTCGGGCGCTGGGCGCCGACCAGCAACGAGCCTCTCGGAGTCGAGACGCGGCTCGTGCTCGTGCGCCTCGGCACCGGTGGGCCCACCGCGACGCCGCAGTAATTCTTCCGCAGAAGGCCTGCGCAGAGAACCGGCCTCTGCGCCCGCATCGGGCGCTGGCCGGTTCGCGGAGCAGGCTGCCCTGCGGAATTCCTCCGCAGCAGGCCTGCGCAGAGAACCAGCCTCTGCGCCCGCATCGGGCGGACGCCGTCACGCCTGCGAAATAGCGTCGCCCATTCCAAGACTTGCACGTTTTCTAAATGCGACACTTGAATGCGACACTACCGGTGTCGTATTCAGCGAGCATGGACGACGGCACGACCGAGAAGACATACAGCGTGGGTGAGCTCGCCGAGGTGGTGGGCATCACGCGGCGCGCGATCCGCTACTACGTCCAGCAGGGTGTGCTGCCGCCGCCCATCGGTCTCGGTCGCAGCGCGCACTACAACGACACGCACGTCGACGCGCTGAGGCGCGTGCTCGCCCTCCAGCAGAGCGGCGTGCACCTCGCCACGATGCGCCAAGAGCTCGATGACACTGGTATTTTGCGGATGCCGTGGGCCGCGGAGGACGACCTCGACCACACGCTCGGCATACCGTCGCAGGACGCGTCGCCGCACTGGATGCACGTCGAGGTCGTGCCGGGCGTGGAGATCCACATCCGCGAGGATCGGCTTGCGGACCTCGACCCCGGGGTGCTCGCGTCGGTCACGACGCTCCTGCAGGCGAGCCTACACACACGCACCCCGGGCCACCGTGGCTGACGCGCCACCACTGTCGCATTTACCTCCGCGGTCCGAGGGTTCTGCGTCGCGTTGGCTCGTAAGCGATTGAAAACAGACCATCCGAATGCCCGAGAAGGCGACACGACTGCTGTCGCATTACCGACCTTCCGCCCCCTGCCCCACTGACCGCGCGCCGACCGCGCGACAACCCTCGAACGGAGACCCGAACATGATCGCATCGCACCCCATCGGCCTGCTCATCACCCGCCCCGACGCCGTCCCGACCCCGGTGCCGCTCGAAGGTGTCGCGGTCCACGCGCGCCTCGTCGGCGCCGCGACCGAGGTGAGCGTGACCCAGCGCTACACCAACCTCGAGGCCCGCCCCATCGAGGCGGTCTACGTCTTCCCGCTGCCGACCGACGCGGCCGTCTGTGGCTTCGCCGCGGAGGTCGATGGTCGGCGCATCGAGGGTCGCGTCGAGGAGCGCGACAAGGCATTCGAGATCTACGACGACGCCATGGCCGACGGTCACGGCGCGTTCCTCCTCGATCAAGAGCGGCCGAACATCTTCACCGCGTCGATCGGCAACCTGCGCCCCGGCGCGACGGTCGCGGTGCAGATCCGCTACGTCGCGCAGTGCGCGCTCGAAGGCGACGCGCTGCGCTTCATGCTGCCCACCACCGTGTCGCCGCGCTACGTGCCCGCGCCCGAGGGTCCCGAGGTCGGCCAGCCCGACCACGAGCGCATCGATCCCGAGCGCCGCCTGCACGTGCCCTACGGCCTGACGCTGCAGGTCGACGTCGAGAGCGCCGCCGCGCCGCGCCGCATCGAGTCCCCGAGCCACCCGATCCGCACGACCTTCGACGGCGCGAAGACCACGGTCGAGCTCGGCCAGGAGCTCGTCGCCCTCGACCGCGACTTCGTCCTGCTCGTCGAGCTCGCCGAGGCGCGCACCCCGACCGCCATCGTCGCGCGCGACGCCGACGGGAGCCGCTACGTGCAGGTGCAGTTCATCCCGACGTTCGCCGCGACCCAGTCCGGCAACGAGGTCGTGTTCGTCGTCGACTGCTCGGGGTCGATGGGCGGCGACTCGATCGCTCAAGCCAAGCGCGCGCTCGAGCTCTGCATCCGCGCGCTCTCCGAGAGCGACACCTTCGAGATCGTGCGCTTCGGCTCGCACCACGACGCGCTCTTCAGCGGCGCACGCGCGCTCGACGCGACGACGCTCGCGCAGGCCGTCGCGCACATCGCCGCGACCGACGCGAACATGGGCGGCACCGAGATCCTGCAGCCGCTGCAGGCCATCCTCGCGCGCCCGGTCGATGCCCAGCGCCCGCGCCAGGTCTTGCTCCTGACCGACGGCCAGGTGAGCAACGAGGCGCAGGTCATCGAGCTCGCGCAGGCTCACGCGGACAAGGCCCGCATCTTCACCTTCGGGATCGGCGCGGGCGTCTCCGAGCACCTCGTGAAGGAGCTCGCGCGCGCCACCCGCGGCCAGGTCGAGATGATCCACCCGGGCGAGCGCATCGAGCCGAAGGTGCTGCGTCACTTCGGCCGGCTGCGCACGCCGGTCTTGAGCGACGTGCGCGTCGACTGGGGCGGGCTCGAGGTCGAGGCCGCGCCGCGCGTGGCTCCGCCGGTCTTCCAGGGCGAGCTGCTCACGGTCTTCGCGAAGGTGCTCGGCGGCGCCAGCACGACCGTCACGCTGAAGGCCGGCAGCCACAGCTGGAGCGTGCCGCTCGACCTCGAGCGCGCCTCGACCGGCGGCCCGATCCCGAAGCTGTGGGCGCGCGCGGCCATCCACGATCTCGAGAGGGACGAAGGCCGCCACGGCAGCTCGCAGCAGCGGCCGGGCCGCGATCGCGCCGCCGAGAAGGTCAAGCACCTTGTCGACATCGGCAAGGCGCATGGGCTGCTCTCGAGCGCGACGAGCTACGTCGCCGTCGAGGTCCGCAGCGACGCCGACAAGACCACCGGCCCGGCCGAGCTGCGTAAGGTGCCGGTCGCGCTCACCGCCGGCTGGGGTGGCCACCGCAGCACCACGTTCGCGGCCTCGGGCGGCGCCGGCATGCCGCAGCCGATGATGAAGCGCATGGCCGCGCGCGGGGCGATGCCGGCGCCACCGCCGGCCCCGAAGGCGGCGAGCGGCTTCGTGGCGCGCGCCGTGTCGGCCATCGCCGGAGCGTTCGACGGACGCTACGAGCGCGCGTCCGCGACGCGCTCGCAGAGGCGCCTGAGTCCAGGGGCGACGTTCGATCGGATGGACGACGAAGCCGACGACATGCCGCCGGGCTCGGCCTCCGACCTGCTCTACGACGTGCTGCTCACGCAGGCGCCCGACGGCAGCTTCCCGCTGTCGGGCCACCTCGTGAGCTGGCTCGGCCCCAAGCTCACCGATCGCGTGCGCGCCGCCAGCGCCATCGACGGCGAGGCGCGGGTGGTGACCGCGGTCGTGCTGGCGCTGCTCGCGCGCGATCATGCGACGCGCGCAGGCGAGTGGAGGGCCGCGTCCGACAAGGCACGGGCCTTCCTCGCGCGCGTCGGAGACCTCGACGGAGCGACGCTGCTCCGGGCATAGTCGCGCGGTGAGCACGACCTTCAAGGATCACTTCTCCGGGCACGCGGCGCTGTACCGCCGCTATCGACCGAGCTGGCCAGCGGCGTTCTTCCAGTGGCTGGCCGGTCTCTGCGACCGGCACGAGCTCGCCTGGGACGCGGGCACGGGCAACGGCCAAGCGGCCGTGCTCGTGGCCGAGCACTTCGCGCGCGTGGTCGCCAGCGACGCGTCGGCCGCGCAGATAGACGAAGCCGAGCCGCACCCGAAGGTGACGTACACGGTCGCGCCCGCCGAGGCCTCGGGGCTCGCGCCCGCCTCGGTCGATCTCGCGCTGTCGGCGCAGGCGCTGCACTGGTTCGATCACACCCGCTACTACGACGAGGTGCGCCGCGTGGTGCGGCCCGGCGGCGTCGTGGCTGGCCTGACCTACCTGCATCCGACGGTGTCCCCGAGCATCGACCCACTGCTGCGTGAGTACATCGCCCACGTCTGGAACGACTGGCCGCCGGAGCGCCGCTTCGTCGACGCGGGCTACGCCAACGTGCCGTTCCCGTTCGACGAGATCGCCATCCCTAGCGGCCTCACGCTCACCCAAGACCTCGACTTCGAGGGCTTCTACGGCTACCTCGCGACCTGGTCCGCGGCCCAGCGATCACTGAAGCGCACGGGCCTCGATCCTCGCCTCGCGTGGCTCGAGCCACTGCGCGCCGCGTGGGGTGATCCCGCGCGCACCATGACGGTCCGCTGGCCGCTCGCCGGTCGCGTCGGGCGCGTGTAGGGTACGGCATGCTCGCCGCTCGGCTCACCCTCGCCCTCGCCTTCGTGCTCGCCAGCGTGGCCTGCGACTCCATGGACAGCGGCCCGACCGCCGACGAGCTCGACGGCTTCTGGGTCAACGTGGACGACGGCACCATCCGCGCCTACGACTTCTCCGGCACGGTCCGGACCTACGTGCTCTACGTCTACGACGACGGCGCCAACCCGGGCCGACCGAACCAGTCGGGCACCTACGAGATCAGCAAGAGCCGGCTCGTCACCAACGTCGACGACGCCCTCGACGCATCGGCGATCAACCAGTCGTTCGTGCAGGACATCAGCGGCTTCGACGGCGCCCGCTTCACGCTCGAGAGCCTGCCGCACGGCACCGGCTCGCGCCTCTTCACGCGCGCCGACGCGCTCCCCTGAGCGACGCGCGGCGCGCTCAGTCGAACACGACGGTCTTGTTGCCGTGCACGATGACGCGGTCCTCGAGGTGCCACTGCACGGCACGCGCGAGCACCTCGCGCTCGATGCTGCGACCGAGGCGCACCAGGTCCTGCGGCGTGTGCCGGTGGCTGACGCGCGTCACGTCCTGATCGATGATCGGCCCGGCGTCGAGCTCCGCGGTCACGTAGTGGGCCGTCGCGCCGATGAGCTTCACGCCGCGCACGTGGGCTTGGTGGTACGGCTTGGCGCCGATGAAAGCCGGCAGGAACGAGTGGTGGATGTTGATGATGCGCCCGGGGAAGCGCGCCACCAGCTGCGGTGAGAGGATCTGCATGTAGCGCGCGAGCACCACCAGCTCGGTGTCGTCCCCGAGCAGCGCCGCGATCGTCTGCTCGGACGCAGCCTTGGTCGTCGGCGTGACCGGCACGTGGCGAAATGGAATGCCAAAATCGGCCACCGATTGTGACAAATCCAGGTGGTTCGACACGACGTGGGTGATGTCGGCGTGGAGGTCACCGCGGCGATGGCGCCACAGCAGCTCGAGCAGCGCGTGGTCCTCGCGCGACGCGAGGATCACCGTGCGCTTCTTGTGCGCCGCGTGGGCGATGCGCCAGTCCATCGCGAACGGCGTGGCGATGTCGCGCGCGAACGCCGCGATGAAGTCCGCGGTCGATAGATCGAGCGCGTCGGTGGTGAACACCACGCGCATGAAGAAGCGGCTGGCGCGCGCATCATCGGAGGCGTGCTCTTGCAGCGAGATGATGTTGGCGCCGTGCGCGAACAAGAAGCCCGTCGTCTGCGCCACGATACCGGGGCGATCCGCGCAGGCCACGACCAGCCGAGCCGAGGTGTTCACGCCGCGCGTCCTATCACGCCCGGCCGCGCACGTCCTTCCAGCGGATGTCGGTCTTGCCGTAGAGGCGCACGCGCCGGAGCAGCACATCGGCGAGCAGCAGCACCAGCGCGTATGGCAGCGGTCGTGGCCACTGCGGCACGCGCGACTCGGTGTGCGCGCCGCCGACGTCGAAGAGCGCCTCGGGGGTCGGGTCCTTCACCCCGCCGGAGGCGCTCGCGAGCGCCGCCACGGCGGTCAGGTCGGGCGCGCCGACGAGGTGCTCGTCGGGGAACGGCCAGGCCACCATCGCGAACGAGCGGTGCGCGACGTCGGCGTCGCCCGCGCTGCCACCGGCGTGCTTGCCGCGGATGGTATAGGGCCCGTAGGTGTCGAGCGTGAGCTTGCCTTCGTAGCGACCCGCCGCGGTCTGCGCGAGCGTGATGGGCAGCTCCTTGCCGTTCGGGTCGACGGCGACGACCTCGCTCGTCACGCCGTCGATGAACTGATCGTCCTCGTCGACCGCGTCGACACCGACGGTCAGCGTGTTGCCGGCGATGTCGGCGACCATGGCGTAGCTCGGGTCCTCGGTCTCGACGCGCATCGTGTCGCGCGTGAGCTGGCGGAAGAACTTCGCGTAGCCCGGCCACTTGAGCCAGTTGAAAGCCCACTTGGCCTTCACGTCCGAGGTCCACACGACCACCTTGCCGAGGCCGAGGCGCCAGCGCGCCAGGATCGGCTCGCCCGAGGCCGACGTCATGAGCACCTCGGCGCGCGGCTTGGGGCGCGTCGACACGTAGCCGATCAGCAGCGGCGCGGCCTCCATGTTGATGCCCTTGAAGATCTGCAGGTTCCTGAAGCGCGGGTCGACCTTG
>Ga0164241_10002500_pt1 | contig 19759 bp, 21 predicted proteins | sample OricomyardsoilBY_FD_108780 | JGI IMG/M metagenome (GOLD analysis project Ga0164241, IMG submission 108780) | Backyard soil microbial communities from Emeryville, California, USA - Original compost - Back yard soil (BY) | ecosystem: Environmental > Terrestrial > Soil > Unclassified | place: USA... | reverse complement strand
GTTTCTCATCAGCATCGTGTTGCACGCCATTGGCGGAATGCGCGCCTTCAACGAAGAACAGGCGGCGCAGGGCGGCGCCACGGTATCGCTGCTGCAATACGTGCAGGGCGCGCAGTTCTGGTTCGAATCCTTGCAGAACTGGCAGAGCGAGTTTCTGTCGCTGTTGGCCATGGTGGTGCTGAGCATTTTCCTGCGGCAGCGCGGTTCGCCGGAATCCAAGCCGGTCGACGCGCCGCATTCCGACGCGATCCGGATGCGTTGATCGCGGTGCGCTCCTACACGGGCAATGCCCGGCGGATGATTACGGTTTTCCCGCAATGAGCGCAGGCTCAATGCTCAATCTCCACGGGAGTCCGCCATGAGTGGGAGATCGCATTCGCGCCCCCTGGCGCTGGTCACTGGTGCATCGAGCGGCATCGGCCTGGAACTGGCCTGCGAATGTGCCCGACACGGATACGATCTGCTGGTCGCCGCGGATCGGCCCTTGAACGCGGCCGTGGCGCGGTTGATGGCGCTGGGCGCCGCGGTACAAACCGTGCAGCAGGACCTGGCCACCTTGCAGGGCGTGGACTGCCTCTACGCCGCTGCCAGCGGTCGCCCCGTCGAGGTGCTCATGGCCAATGCGGGTCATGGCCTGGGCAAGGGGTTTCTCGACCAGGATTTTTCTGCGGCCAAACACGTGATCGATACCAATGTGACCGGCACGGTGTATCTCATCCACAAGGTCGCCGGGGACATGCGCGCGCGGGGTCGCGGACGCATCCTCATCACCGGTTCGATCGCCGGGTTCCTGCCCGGCAGCTTCCAGGCTGTGTACAACGGCACCAAGGCCTTCATCGATTCCTTCTCCTGGGCATTGCGCAACGAGTTGCAAGGCACCGGCGTCCAGGTCACCTGCCTCATGCCCGGTGTCACCGATACCGAATTTTTCGAGCGGGCGGACCTGATGGATACCGAGGTGGGCACCACCGACAAGAAGATGGATCCCGCCAAGGTGGCGCAGATCGGCTATCAGGCGATGATGGATGGCGAAGGCGACGTGGTGGCGGGCCTGAAGAACAAGCTGCGCGTGGCGATGGCCAGCGTCACGCCATCGGGCGTGCTGGCCGAACAGCATCGCCAGCAGGCCGAGCCGGGATCGGCGAAGCACTAATCACGGGTAACGATGCGGGCGCCGCGGTGGTATGTCCAGTAGGCGCTGGCCCAGTCGATAAGTACCACCAGCCGGTTGCGAAAGCCGATCAGGAAGTACACATGGGCCAGCAGCCAGAACCACCAGGCCATCACACCCGAGAAACGCAGGCGACCCAGATCCACCACAGCGGCCATGCGGCCGATGGTGGCCAGCAGCCCATAGTGCTGATAACGGAACCGCTTGCCGGGCCGGCCGGCCAGCCGCGCCTCGATCGTGCGCGCCACGTGACTACCCATCTGTTTGGCTGCCGGCGCGATGCCAGGAACCGGTCCCTTCGATGAATTGACCGCGGCCAGATCCCCGGCGACGAAGACTTCCGGATGATTGGCGATGCTCAGGTCCGGTTCCACCGGCACGCGGCCGCTGCGATCCAGCGCCATACCCAATGTTTGCGCCAGGGGCGACGCGGTAACGCCGGCAGCCCACAGCACCGTGCGCGCGGCGATGGTCTCTTCACCCAGCTTCACGCCTCGCGCATCGACATGCGTGATCGGTGCGCCGGTGCGCACGCTGACACCCAGGCGCTCGAGCTGTTGCCGGGCGCTGTCGGACAGCTCCGCCGGGAATGCCGGCAGCACCCGGGGGCCGGCTTCCACGAGAATCACCCGCGCCGTGGTGGGGTCGATGCGCCGGAATTCGCGCTGCAGGGTATGGCGGGCGATCTCGGCCAGCGTGCCGGCCAGTTCCACCCCGGTGGGGCCGCCGCCAACAATCACGAAGGTGAGGTATTGCTGCGCTTGCAGCGCATCGGTGCAGGTTTCCGCGTGCTCGAAAGCCGTCAGGATGCGGGCCCGGATCTTCAGCGCATCCTCCAGGGTTTTCAGTCCCGGCGCGTGGGCGGCCCAGTCGTCGTGGCCGAAATAGGCATGGGATACGCCGGTGGCCAGCAGCAGGAAGTCGTAGTCGATGCGCTGTTCGTCCACCAACACCTGCCGCGCCGCGACGTCGATGCGCTCCACCGCGCCGAGCTGCACGGTGACGTTGCGCTGGTCGCGCAGGATGTGGCGCAGCGGCGCGGCGATTGAGGGCGCCGCAAGGCCCGCGGTGGCCACCTGATACAGCAGGGGCTGAAAGGTGTGATGGTTGTGACGATCGATCAGCAGGATCTCGACCGGCGCGCGCCGCAGCGCGCGCACGGCCCACAGGCCGGCGAACCCGCCACCGATGACGACGACGCGCGCCGGTCGCCCGGCCCGTGAGTCATCAGGCAATGTGCATGCCCGCGCCGCTGAACGGCAGTTGCCGATAGGTCTTGCCCGTCAGTACCGACAAGGCATTGGCCACCGCCGGCCCGATGGGCGGCGTGCCTGGTTCACCGACGCCGGTGGGCTTGTTGGTCGAGGGCAGGATGTGCACTTCGATCTTCGGTATCTGATTCATGCGCAGCACGGTGTAATTGTGGAAGTTCGATTGCTCCACGTGGCCATCCTTGAGCGTGATGGCGCCGGTGGCAGCGGCAGACAGGCCATAGATGATGGCCGATTCCATCTGCATCTCGATGATGTTGGGGTTCACGGCAATGCCGCAGTCCACCACACAGGTGACGCGATCCACCTTGAAGCCCTTGTCGTGCCTGGTCACCTCGACCACTTCGGCCACCACGGTGTTGAAGGATTCGTGGATGGCGATGCCGCGCGCCGTGCCGGCAGGCAGCGGGGTGCCCCAGCCGGATTTTTCAGCGGCTGCGTTGAGCACGGCCAGATGCCGCGGCTTGTCGGCCAGCAGCGTGCGGCGAAGTTCGACGGGATCCTGTCTGGTCGCGCGCGCGATTTCATCCAGGAAGCACTCGATGGCGTAGGCCGTGTGCGTGGAGCCTACCGAGCGCCACCACTGGATGGGCACTCCGAGCTGCGTGGTATGCAGTTCCACCTGCAAATTGGGAATGGCGTAGGGCATGTTGGCCGCGCCTTCCACCGAGGTGAAGTCCACCGGCGCGCCGTTGTCGAGCGGCGAGCCTTTCACGATGGACTGGCCCACGATGCGCTGCTGCCAGCCGATGATCCTGCCATGGGCATCCAGACCCACCTTGAAAGCATGCAGATACACCGGCCGGTAAAAGCCGGCGCGCATGTCGTCCTCGCGCGTCCACACCAGTTTGACCGGCTTGCCCTTGGCGCCGGCCTGCGCCACCGCAACGGTATCGAGCAGGTAGTCGGCAAATGAATTGCCGCGACGGCCGAAGCTGCCGCCGGCATACAGCATGTTGATCTTGATCTTGTCGGGGGTGGTGTTCAGGAATTTGGCGATGGTGCCCTGGTCGGGCGTGTGCATCTGCTCGCCGTTCCAGATCTCGCAGCCATCCGCGCTGAGCTGCACCACGCAATTCATGGGCTCCATCGCGGCATGCGCCAGGAAGGGGAACTCGTAGTGGGCTTCGAGGCGTCTCGCGGCGCCGGCCAGCGCCTTGGTGGCATCACCCTGCTTCCTGGCCTCGAGGCCGGGCTTCTGCGCCAGCGCCTTGTACTGCGCCATGATGGCATCCGAGCCCATCACGAAGGCCGAGGATTCATCCCAATCCACCTTCACGGCGTCGCGAGCCTTCTTCGCGGTGAAGGTGTCTTTGGCCAGCACCGCAACCCCTTCGCGCAGCGGCGTCTTGAACTGCACCACGTCGACCACACCGGGCATGGCCTTGGCAGCCGTGGCGTCGAAGCTTTTCACCTTGCCGCCGAAACGCGGTGGATAGGCGATCATGGTCACCAGCATGTCGGGCAGCTTGATGTCCTGCGTGTAGGTCGCCGTGCCGGTGGATTTGGCCCTGGCATCCACGCGCTGGGCGGGCTGGCCAATGAGCGTGAACTCCCGGGGTTCTTTCAGCCTGGCATTCACCGGCGCGGGCTGGGTCGCGGCGGCGCCCACGAGCTCGCCGAATTTTGCGCTCTTGCCTTTGCCCGCGTGGGAAACCACGCCGGCTTTCACGGTGATGTCGCCCGGCTGCACGCCCCATTTGTCGGCCGCCGCGGCCACCAGCATGGCGCGTGCCGTGGCGCCGGCCTTGCGCATGGGCTCCCAGAACGCGGCCACGGTGGTACTGCCGCCCGTGCCTTGCAAGGCACCGCCAAAGGCCGGATTGCCGAACAATTTCACATCGGCCGGCGCGGCCTCGATGACGATCTGCTGCCAGTCGGCATCGAGCTCTTCAGCCACCAGTGTGGCCAGACCCGTGTACGACCCTTGACCGAGTTCGGTGTTCGGTGAAATGACGGTGACGGTGCCGTCGGCACCGATGCGCAGATACTGACTGGCGCTGAGCGGCGCCGCATTCTTGTCGGTGCTGGCACAGGCATTCAGCAACGAGCCGCCGCCCAGAACCGCGAGCGTCAGGCCGGCGCCCTTGAGCAGGTCGCGCCGGTTCAGTTCTGGCAGCAGTGCCGCGTTGACGATGGAGAAATCCTGCGGATCGTTCTGGTTCTTCATGGTGTGTCCTGGCAGTGCCGGATCAGGCCAAGGCGGCCGCGGCGCGGTGAATGGCGGCGCGGATGCGCACGTAGGTGCCGCAGCGGCAGATATTGCCCGTCATGGCGGTGTCGATGTCGGCATCCGTGGGCTTGCGGTTCTGCTGCAGCAGGGCGGTGGCGCTCATGATCTGGCCCGACTGGCAGTAGCCACACTGCGGCACGTTTTCCGCGATCCACGCATCCTGCAAGGCCTTGCCCACCGGATCGCCCGCCACGCTTTCGATGGTGGAGATCTTCTTGCCCGCGACGGCCGAGACCGGCAGCACACAGCTGCGGGTGGCGGTGCCGTCGATGTGCACCGTGCAGGCGCCGCACAGGGCCATGCCGCAGCCGAATTTCGTACCGGTGAGGTTGAGGCTGTCGCGCAGCACCCAGAGCAGGGGTGTGTCGTCGGCGGCCTCGGTGGTCAGCTCTTTGCCGTTGACGTTCAGTTTGATCATCGCGAGGCTCCGCAGGCTTGAGAGTCGGCATTATCCTACAATTGCCCAATGACCGAGCTAAATCACGAACAGGACCTGCTCACGCTGGCACTTGCCTGGCGCGACGCCGGACAGCGCGCGGCCATCGCCACGGTGGTTTCCACCTGGGGATCGGCGCCACGCGCCGCGGGCAGCCAGCTGGTCTGCAATGAATCCGGCGCGTTTGCCGGTTCAGTGTCGGGTGGCTGCGTCGAGGTGAGCGTGATCGAAGCGGCTGCCGAAGTGATGCGAACCGGTGCGCCGTGCTTGCTCGAATATGGCGTGAGCGACGAGCAGGCGTTCAGCGTGGGTCTGGCCTGCGGCGGGCGCATCCGTGTCTACGTCGAGGCGCTGGAGTAGCGCATGCGGCGGGGGATGGCCGAAGCGCTGCGCACCGCGCGCAGCGCGAATCGCGCGGTGGTGTTGGTGACGCCACTGGATGGCGGCGCGCAGCGCCTGCTGGATGTCGAAGGCCTGGCGTTGCTGGCGCTGACCGATCCGGTGCTGGCCACGGCGGCGCGCGAGGCACTGGGCAGCGACCGCGCCATGACGCTGCAGCACCAGAGCGGTGAATTGCTCATCACGCCGCACAATCCGCCGCTGCGCCTGGTGGTGGTCGGCGCGGTGCACATCAGCGAGTCGCTGTGCGCCATGGCACGCCAATGCGGTTATGCCGTAAGCGTGGTCGATCCGCGCAGCGCCTTCCTGCGTCCCGACAGATTTCCCGGCGTGACGCTGATCGGTCAGTGGCCGCAGCAGGCCTTTGCGCAACTTGCGCCGGATGCGCGCACCGCCGTGGTGCTGCTGACGCATGATCCGAAGATCGATGATCCGGCGCTGCTGGCCGTGCTGCCGACGCCGGCGTTCTACATCGGCGCGCTGGGTTCCACACGCACGCATGCCAGGCGGCTGGAGCGTCTGGCCGCGGCGGGTGTCAGTGAGGCTGACTGTGCACGCATCCACGGTCCCGCCGGTCTTGGCATCGGCGCGCGCACGCCGGCGGAGATTGCCGTGTCGGTACTGGCGCAGTTGACTCAGGTGCTGCGGAGCGCAGCCCAGTGAAGTTCGGCCCCGTCGCCATTGCCGATGCGCATGGCTGTGTGCTCGCGCACAGCGTCAGGCTGCCCGATGGGACACTGAAGAAAGGCTTGCTGCTGGGTGAGGCGGAATTGCAGCGCCTGGCCGCCGCCGGTATCGATCACATCGCGGCGGCGCGCCTGGAAGCCGATGACGTGCCCGAGGATGTGGCCGCCTTGCAGGTGGCACGGGCCTTGGGAGGCGCCGATGTGGAGATTGGCAACGCCGGCACCGGCCGCGTGAATCTGTACGCGCGCAATGCCGGCCTCATGGTGCTCGATGCGGCGCGCATTCACGCCACCAACGTCGTGCACGAAGGTCTCACGGTTGCCACGTTGCAGCCGGACTCACCGGTCGAGCAGGGACAGATGCTGGCGACGGTGAAGATCATTCCCTATGCCGTGCCGCGGTTGGCCGTGGAGCAAGTGCTGCAGTCGCTGCGCGGCGCGGCCGCGGCGGATTCCGGGCGGCGCGCATTGCGCGTGGCAGCCTGGAGCAACCTGCCCGTGGGGCTGGTGATGACGCGAACGCCGGAAACCGCCGAATCCATGCTGAACAAGATGCGTGAGGCGGTGGCGGGCCGGCTTGCACCGCTGGGCGCGACGCTGGTGGTCGAACACATCGTGCCGCACGACGATGACGCAATCGCCCAGGCCCTGCACGATCTGATGCACCACGCTGCCGCGCCGCGGCTGTTGCTGGTCTCGGGCATTGCGGCCACGGTGGATCGGCGCGACGTGGTGCCGCTGGCCATCGTGCGGGCAGGAGGACGGGTGCTGCATGCCGGCATGCCCGTGGATCCGGGCAATCTGCTGGTGCTGGGTGAATTGCCGGCGGCGACGGCACCGTATCCGGTGATCGGCATCCCCACCTGCGCCCGCTCGCCCAAGCTCAATGGCTTCGATTTCGTTCTGCGACGTCTCGCGGCGGGCGAACCGGTGACCGCTGCGGATATCATGGCCATGGGTGTGGGCGGGCTGCTGACCGAGATCGACACCCGGCCCATGCCGCGCGATCCGCGGCGGCGCGAGAACCGCTATTAATATTTGGGGGCGACATGCGTGAATTCGACGAAAAAAGCATCACCGCGGCTGTGCTGGCGCGCATGGATCAATGCACCGATCCACGCTTCAAGCAGGTGATGACATCGCTGATCACGCACCTGCACGATTTCGTGCGCGAGGTGAAACTCACCGAGGCGGAGTGGATCAACGCCATCATGTTCCTGACGGACACGGGCAAGACCTGCACTGACAAGCGGCAGGAGTTCATCCTGCTGTCCGATACGCTGGGCGTTTCCATCCTGGTCATCACCATCAATAACCCCTCCACGAATGGCACGTCGGATTCCACCGTGCTCGGGCCGTACTACTGGGAAGGCGCGCCGGAGCTGCCGCTGGGTGCGAATCTGGCCGTGGATGTGAAGGGCGAGCCCGCGTACTACTCCGGTCGTGTGCTCAGCAGCGACGGCACGCCCATTGCCGGCGCGCTGCTGGACATCTGGTCCGGCGATGGCGAAGGCACCTACGACATGCAGATGCCCGGCGATGTGGGCATGAAGGCGCGCGGCCGCATCCGTACCGATGCGCAGGGGCGCTACAGCTTCCGTTCCATCAAGCCCGAGTACTACCCCGTGCCCACCGATGGGCCCGTGGGGCGCATGCTGAACAAGATGGGCCGGCATCCCATGCGTCCCGGCCACATCCACATGATCGTGTCGGCGGCCGGGCATCATCCCATCACCACGCACCTGTTCGCCGCGGGCAGCGAGTACATCGATTCGGACGCCGTGTTCGGCGTGAAGGAATCGCTGGTCACGGCGTTCGCGAAGCATCCGGCGGGCGCGGCGCCTGATGGCACGAAGATCGATGTGCCGTATTACACGGTGAATTTCGACTTCAGGTTGCGCAAGGCCGGCTGAAGTCGATGGCGGAACTGTCGGGGTGGGAGCAGCGCTTCTTCACCGCAGTTCTGGCGAATCCGTACATCGAGCCGCTGCTGGATCGTGCGGCACGGCTTGATCTGGGCGATTGGTATCTGGCTGGCGGCTGCCTGTTTCAGACCATCTGGAACCAGTTGCACGGCTTCCCTGCCGAGCAGGGCATCCTCGACTACGACCTGTTGTATTTCGACCGCGTGCACGCATCGGCGGCCGATGAAAAGCGCGTGCAACAGGCCGTGAGTCAAGCCTGTGCCGATATTCCCGTGCGCGTCGAGGTCTGCAATCAGGCAGGTGTGCACCACTGGTACGAGATGAGGTTCGGCGTGCCGAGCCCGCCATTCCAGCGGTGCACCGATGGCATTGATGCTTTCCTCGGTTGCTGCTGCAGCTTGGGGATCAAACAGTCCGCCGGAGTATTGAGTCTGTACGCCCCTCATGGATTGCAGGACCTGTTCGATCTCGTGCTGCGCCCGAATCCGCTGCGCGCGAAGCAGGGTGGTGCTCTGGCCGATGTCTACGCCCGGAAGGCGGCGCGATGGAAGTCGATGTGGCCGAAACTCACCGTGGTGCCGTGGCCGGGGTGAGAGCAAGGCGTCGCCGCAAAACTGCGTGAAGTGGGCTGATTCCCTGGCTGTCGATCGATAGTCGCTCCGGTCAGCCTATCTCGGTGGTGGAGCCGTTGATGCGGGACTGCAACGGGACGAAACGCGGTCCTTTCGCGGCATCATCGGTACTGGGTCGCGGCAGCGGACGTGTCGTGCGCATGAAATAGCAGTTGGGGCCGCGCTTGACATTGATCAGGTTGATCTTTGCCCGCACGTGGTAGCCGAAACGCTCTTCCAGCTGCCACCGCCATACACCGTGATGGCCCTGGCGCCATTGGCGGCGTGCCGCGAACCGGAGCTGACATCCCATGTTCCCAGTTCCACGCTCCATCCCTGGGCCATGCCATCGTCGAAGGTTTCGATCCGAGGGTGAGAGTGCCAGACGCGAGGCGGCGCTCACTGTAAGGACGCCTGCGCACATTGCGATCCGCCGATTGGGTCACGGGCTGCGTCGAACGGACTAACAATCATTGGGTCGGGGCGTGAAGTGCTGCTCTCCTAGCCATTCAGAAAACAGTCGATAGGGTTCATCACGTCGCGCGGCACCAGGGTCTTGATCACCTTGGCGGGAATTCCGCCCGCCATGGATCCTGCGGGAAGGTCCGTGGTAACGACGCTGTTGGCCAGGATGCGACAGCCGTCGCCGATGTGTACACCACCGACGATGACCGCTCCCGGGCCGATCCATACATCGTTGCCGATCATCGGGTAGCCCGTCGCGCGTGATCCGTCGGGTGCAATGGCATCGGCCCGCCCGATCGTTACGCCCTGCATCAGCGTAACGTTGCGGCCCATATGCGCCCCCTGGTTCACGACCACTCCCCAGCCATGGACGATCGCCAGCCCCGGCTCAGCCGATAGCGCCGGCGGCAGGTCCATCGAGGCGAGCAGGCAGAACCACTGGTGCATGGCAGTGACCAACGGACGAAGTAATTGCGCCACCCCACCGCGCGCGCGCAGCGCCTGGTATGTCCGCATCGTCGCAACGGGACGGAACGTCCTGTGTGCGATGAGGGCAACCGCTACGGCGCGCCAGCTTGCTGACCCTGTGACTCGATAACAGTCGAGTTGGATGGCTCGTGGCATGGAGATCACGCGTCGGAGTGTCGTCGTGGTTGACGCCGGGTTGCTCATGGGTCCTAGGTTACGAGTGGGTGCTGTCGACGGCGAAGCACGCGGACCGTCTGGCACTGATCCGACTGGATCAGCTGCGTCGTTGTCACTGGCGCCAAGCTCAAGCCCTTTCCGGCTTGCCCGGGTACCACCCGCCTCGGGTAAGCGGTGGAAAATTAGCCGCTCAGAAAATTTGGCGCTCCCTACCGGATTCGAACCGGTGTACTAGCCTTGAGAGGGCTATGTCCTGGGCCTCTAGACGAAGGGAGCGGCGGAGGGGGCTAAGCCCCTGAAATCGAAGAACCTCTGCCGCGACACCCGGCAGGGCGCGGTATTATAGGCGCCTCCGAAACGCGCTCAAGTCCCGCAGAAGAAACGCCCGGAAAATCACAGCTTGAACCCCGATTCCGACGTCGCCCCGTCAACGGCAGGTCCGCCGCGCATCATTCCGCGGGCCGAACATTCCATATCGCGAAAGAACATCTCGCCCAATGCGCTGCGCGTGCTGTACCGGCTGCGCGAGGGGGGGTATCAGGCCTTTCTGGTGGGTGGTTGTCTCCGGGATCTGCTGCTGGGCGTGGAGCCCAAGGACTTCGACGTGGCCACCAGCGCCCGGCCGGAGGAGGTCAAGCGGCTGTTCCGCAATTGCCGGCTGATCGGCCGGCGTTTCCGGCTGGCGCATGTGTTCTTCGGCCACGAGATCATCGAGGTGGCCACATTCCGCGCTTCCAGCGCGCCGTCAGGGCGAGGAAACCGAGGACGATCCGGACATCCTGCCCGAGGTGGGTGCCAGCGAGGACAACCCGGAGGCCGAGGCCGCCGAGGATCAGCAGCGCGAACGAGAGGCGCAGGCTGAAGATGCCACCGACCGCGTGCTCGATGAAGGCGGCCGCATCCTGCGCGACAACAGCTACGGCAGTATCAATGAAGACGTTTGGCGACGCGATTTCACCTGCAATGCGCTGTACTACAACATCGAGGACTTCTCGCTGTGGGATTACGTCGGCGCGGCCGAAGACATCCGCGCGCGGCGACTGAAGCTGATCGGCGACGCCGGGCAGCGCTATCGCGAAGATCCGGTGCGCATGCTGCGCGCGGCGCGTTTCGAGGCGAAACTGGCCTTCACGCTCGAAGCCGACACGGAAACCAGCATCGGCGAACTGCGCGAGCAGCTGCGGGAAGTGCCCGCGGCAAGGTTGTTCGATGAAACGCTGAAGCTGTTCCTGACTGGCCACGGCGTACGCTCGCTCGAGGTGTTGCGCCGACGTGGACTGCTCGGCGTGCTGTATCCGGGCGTCGAGCGCTATCTGGCGCAGCATCCGGGCAGCCTGGTCGAACAGCTGCTGGTCGCCGGCCTCGCCAACACCGACGAGCGCGTGATGGCGGGCAAGTCGGTGACGCCCACCTTCCTGTTCACGCTGCTGTTGTATGGGCCCATCGCGGCCTATATCGAGAAGCAGCCGCCGGAGAAGTGGGCGGATGTGGGCACCATCCTCGACGGCTGCGATCACGCATTGCGCGAGGCGCAGCAGCGGGTGACCATCCCGAAGCGCTTTTCCCTGGGTGTGCGCGATATGTTCGCGATGCAACCCATGCTGGAGCATCCGCGCAGCCGGCGTGTGCTGCGGATGATCGAGCAGCCGCGCTTCCGCGCCGGATACGATCTGCTGCTGCTGCGCGCGCGCGTGGGCATGGCGCCCCGTGAGCTGGCCGACTGGTGGACGGCGCTGCAGGCCGCACCTGCCGCGCAGCGCATGGAGATGGCGCTGGCGCTGGAAGCCGCGCGCGGTCAGCGCGGGCCGCGCACGGGCGAGGGTGTCGCCGCGGAGGGTGACGAAGGCGATCGCCCCCGGCGACGTCGCAGACGCCGGCGCCGGCCGGCGGGCCCGGGATGACGCACTGGATTCCGGCCTACATAGGCGTCGGCAGCAACCTGGGTGATTCACTCGCGCGCGTGGAGGCCGCCTTCGAGGCGCTGGCACGCGTGCCGCAGACGCGGCTCATCGCCCGTTCGCGGTTGTATCGCACCCGCCCTTTCGGGCCCGTGGCGCAGGATGATTTCATCAACGCGGTTGCCGGTGTGCTGACGCAGCGATCCGCGGGCGAATTGCTGCAGGCATTGCGTGACATCGAGGCCGCCGCCGGCCGCCTGCGGGCCGAGCGCTGGGGTCCGCGCACACTCGACCTCGACCTGCTGGTGTATGGCGATCGGCGCATCGCCGAGCCGGATCTGCTCGTGCCGCACCCCGGCATCGCCGAACGGGGCTTTGTGCTCCGGCCGCTGAACGATGTCGCGCCCACCCTGGATGTGCCGGGTGTGGGACGCGTGGATGAACTGTTGCGGCGCCTGCCGGATGACGGTGTCGCCAGCGTGATAACCGCATGACCGTGCCGCATCGTTACATCGTGGTCGAAGGGGCCATCGGTGTCGGCAAGACCAGTCTGACGCGCAAGCTGGCGTCGACGCTGGGCGCGCAGGCGGTGCTCGAACAGGCCGACGAGAATCCATTTCTCGAGCGCTTCTACCGCAATCCGCGCGTGGGTGCGTTGCCGGCACAGCTCTACTTTCTCTTCCAGCGCGCGCAGCAGCAGGCGCAATTGCAGCAGCACGATCTGTTCGGCAGCGTGCGCGTGGCCGATTATCTGCTGGCCAAGGACGACCTGTTCGCGCTCATGACGCTGGATGACGAGGAGTATGGCCTGTATCGCCAGGTCTACGATCGCCTGGCCATCGATCCGCCGCGACCCGACCTGGTGGTATATCTGCAGGCGCCGGTGGATGTGCTGCTCGATCGCATCGCGCGGCGTGGCATTGCCCACGAAAGCCTGATCGACCGCGGCTATCTCACGCGCCTGAACGAAGCCTATGCGCGGTTTTTTCACGCCTACGACGAAAGTCCGCTGCTGATCGTCAATGCCGCCAATATCGATCCGGTCAACAACGACGCGGATTATGACGAGCTGCTGGGCCAGATCGGGCGCACGGTCCGCGGCCGGCTCTACTACAATCCGTTGCGGCACAAGGGACTGTAGGGAGAAACGATGTACACGCAACTGCAGCTGCGCGGTTCGACCCGGCCCCCGGTCACGCTGGCCACCCTCGACAAGATGCGCGATGAGGGCGAGCGCATTGCCGCGCTGACTTGCTACGACGCCAGTTTCGCGGTGCTGCTCGATGCCGCGGAGGTCGACCTGGTGCTGGTGGGTGATTCGCTGGGCATGGTCATCCAGGGCCATGACACCACCGTGCCGGTCACCATGGATGACATGGTGTATCACACGCGTGCCGTGTGCCGTGGACTGTACCGGCCCTTCCTGGTGGCCGATCTGCCCTTCATGAGCTATTCCTCGCGCGACCAGGCGCTGGCCAATTCCGTGCGACTGATGCAGGAAGGTGGCGCGCGCATGGTGAAGCTGGAGAGCGGCGCCGAGCAGCTGAGCATCGTGGAGTTTCTCGCCGGCCACGATATCGCGGTGTGCGCGCATCTGGGATTGAAGCCGCAGTCAGTGCACAAGACCGGCGGCTTTCGCGTGCAGGGCCGGCAGGAGGATGCGGCCAAACGAATTCTCAAAGAGGCGAAAGATCTGGAATCCGCCGGCGCGGACATCGTGCTGCTGGAGTGCATTCCCAACGAACTGGGCAAGGCGGTGACCGCCGAGCTGTCGGTGCCGGTGATCGGTATCGGCGCCGGTCCCGATACCACCGGCCAGATCCAGGTGCTGTACGACATCCTCGACATCACCAGTGGCCGCAAGCCCAAGTTCGTGCGCAATTTCATGCAGGGCGTGGATTCGCCACTGGCTGCGATAAAGGCCTACGTGGCCGCGGTGAGGTCGCGCGACTATCCCGGTCCGGAATACTGCTTCTCGTGATCACCGTCGAGCGGATCGACGCGCTGCGTGAAGTGGTGCGGCAGTGGCGCCGCGAAGGCGCGCGTGTTGGCTTCGTGCCCACCATGGGCTCGCTGCATGCCGGGCACATGAGCCTGCTGTCGGCGGCGCGCTCGCGCGCCGACCGCGTGATTGCCAGCGTGTTCGTGAATCCGCTGCAGTTCGGTCCCAGTGAGGATTTCGAGCGCTATCCGCGCACGCCGGCCGAGGATACGCAGCTGCTCACCGATGCCGGCTGCGATCTGCTGTTCCTGCCGGGCGTCGACGAAATCTATCCCGGCGGCCGCGAGAGCGCCACGCGTGTCAGCGTCAAGCCGCTGTCCGGGATTCTCGAAGGCGCGCACCGTCCCGGCCATTTCGATGGCGTGGCCACGGTGGTGGCCAAGCTGTTCGGCATCGTGCAGCCGGACAGCGCCGTGTTCGGCGAGAAGGACTATCAGCAGCTGGCCGTCATCCGTCGCATGACCGCGGACCTGGATATTCCGGTGGAGATCATCGGCGCGCCGACGGTACGTTCGCCCGATGGCCTGGCGATGAGTTCACGCAATCGCTATCTGTCGGAAGCAGAGCGGGCGCTGGCGCCGCGCATCCATGCCACGCTGCGTGAAGTGGCGACACGCGTCGAGGCGGGCGAGCGCAACTATTCCGCGTTGGGCGCCCGGGGCGTGGATGAATTGCGCGCCGCGGGCATGCAGCCGGACTACTTCGAACTGCGTGATGCCGGCACATTGCTTGAGCCCACGCCTGCCACGCGCGAGCTGGTGATCCTGGTCGCGGCGCGGCTCGGGCGCGCGCGGCTCATCGACAATCTTCGCGTGCCGCTGAGGGATATCAGGGCCGTTGAATAGGGTCCTTGGAAAGGTCGTAAACGTCGACCTGGATTTCCTGCACGTCTGCGGGAATCGTGAAGCCATGAGCTTTATTCTTGCACTTCAGTCCGGACTCTCCACCTTCACGTCTTCGTCGGCACTCAATTGTCTGAGCCTCTGGTATCACCACCTCGTGAACGCCAGCGACAAAACGAGGTGTAGTGATACCGACGATATTCTCTGGACCTGCAATGTGTCCGAAACGTGGGCTAAATTCTCCAGTAGTCAGGTTCTCCTGATTGGAAATCTGAAAACCAATAAATCGAGGATACCAACCGCACTTGTCGGCGAAGCGGTCAATCGCCACATGTGCTTCATAGTGATCACCGGTTCTCTCTACTTTGGACCCTCCCCAGATCAATCTGGGTGTGGCGACCCCTTCTATCCAACCGGCGATCAAGTTGTCAGATCGGATCCCGCAGGCTCCGCCTCTGGTTTCGTAGAGAGTCTTCACCTTGACAGATAAGGATTGATCCATCGTGCCGAAGACACGAATGACTCTTGTTGGGTGGGGATTTTCCACGGGAGGGTCCTCCGCAGGAGAACACCCCGAGCAGGAAGAGAATACAATGCCAATGACCAGAGTCCGAGCAGCGTATTTCGTGAGGGTGCTCATGGGAACTGTCTAAGGCATCCACATTGCTGCATCTTTATCGCCACGATGCTGATCTTCCAAGTAAGTTTGTCTCTACTCTAACTTGGCGCTGCCGCGGCTTTCGCTTCCAGCTGCGCCAACGCCCAGCGCGCGTGTTCGGCTATCAGTTCTGATTCGTCCGCGCACCGGGCCTGCAATGCCCGCATCGCCTCCTCATCCGCCGGCCCATTGCCCAGCGCCACGGCCACATTGCGGATGAAGGCCTCATGGCCGATGCGTCGGATGGCCGATCCTTCGAAGCGCGACTCGAACTCGGCGCGCGTCCAGCGGATCAGTTCGGTCAGCCGCGGCGCATCCAGTCCATGCCGTATCTTGAAATCCGGATGCGCGGCGGCGCGCGCGAACTTGTTCCAGGGGCACACGATCTGGCAGTCATCGCAGCCGTAGATGCGGTTGCCAATGGCGGCGCGCAGCTCCACCGGAATGGCTTCGCGCAGCTCGATGGTGAGGTAGGAAATGCAGCGCCGCGCATCGAGCTGGAAGGGCGCGACGATGGCCTGCGTGGGGCAGGCCGGCATGCAGGCTGTGCAGCTGCCGCAATGCGCGGTCGCCGCTGCATCGATGGGCAGCGGCAGGTCGGTGAGAATTTCACCCAGGAAGAAATACGATCCCGCGTCGCGCGCGATCAGGTTGGTGTGTTTGCCGATCCAGCCCAGGCCCGCGTTGCGCGCCAGCGCCTTTTCGAGCACCGGTCCGGAATCAACGAATACCCGATAGGCATGCGGGATGCGCGCGGCGATCTGTCGGGCCAGTCGTTCCAGCGACTGGCGCAGCACCTTGTGGTAGTCGCGTCCCAGGGCATAGCGCGACACATAACCCAGGCGCGGATCGTCCAACACCTGCGCGGCGTCGGCGGCTGCGGCCGGCCAGTAGTCCATGCGCGCGCTGATCACGCGCAGCGTTCCGGGTATGAGCTCGGCCGGTCTGCTGCGGCGCGTTCCGTGCCGCACCATGTACTGCATCTGGCCGTGAAAGCCGGCATCGAGCCAGTGCTGCAGGCGCTGTTCGTCCTCGGGCAGATCCACACCCGCGACACCCACTGCCGCAAAACCGGCCGCCTGCGCCAGTTCCAGCAGTTCTTCGCGCGAAAGCGGCTGCTGCATCGCCGATCAGTATACTTTGGTGGCCATGACGCTTCCGAACGACGTCCATCGCGCCGCGACGGTCCGCCAGCTCGAGCAGGCGGCGATCGCTTCCGGCACGGCCGGTTACACGCTGATGCGGCGTGCCGGAGCCGCAGCACTGGCCCATGTGCGGCAGCGCTGGCCCACCGCGCGTTCGATGGTGGTCGTGGCCGGGCCCGGCAACAATGGCGGCGATGGACTGGTGCTGGCGCAGCTGGCGCGCGATGCGGGCATCTTCACGCATGCGATGCTGGTGGGGGATGCGGCCGCGCTGCGCGGCGAGGCGCAGCAGGCACTGCAGGATCTGCGCACGGCCGGCATGGACGTGCAGCCCTTCGACGCGTCGCTGCTGGATTCGCACGATCTCATCATCGACGCGCTGCTGGGCAGCGGCGTGCGCGCGCCGCTCAAGCCCGAATGGCGCGCGGCCATCGACGCCATGAATGCCGCCGGACGCAACATTCTTTCCCTCGATGTTCCCTCGGGACTGGAACCGGACACAGGGCGCGCGCTGCCCGCGGTGCATGCCACGGCAACATTGAGTTTTCTGGCGTTGAAGCTCGGGCTGTTTCTCGGAGAAGGTCCCGAGCATGCCGGCGCGGTGTTGTTCGACGGACTGGGCGTGACGGCCGCGGCGCCTTCGCAGCCGGCGCTGCAGCGGCTGGATCATGGCTGTCTGAATGCGGTGTTGCCGCCGCGCGCGCGGCAGAGCCACAAGAGCATGTTCGGCCGCGTGCTGATCGTCGGCGGGGGTGTGGGAATGCCCGGCGCCGTGCGGCTGGCAGCCGAATCGGCGCTGCGGGTGGGGGCGGGTCTGGTCACCGTCGCCAGTCGGCCCGAACATCTCGCGACCGTGGTCGGTCCGCGTCCGGAGCTGATGTTCCACGGGGTTTGCGATGCCTCGGATGTGGACGCCGTGCTGGCGCAGGCCGATGTCATCGCCGTGGGTCCGGGCCTGGGTCGCAGCGATTGGGCGCGCGCACTGCTGCAGCATGTGCTGCGGCAACGGCAGGGTGGGCAGCGTCTGGTCGTCGACGCCGATGCACTGAACCTGATTGCCGAAGGCGTGGCGCTGCAGCGCTGCGCCGACTGGGTGCTGACACCGCATCCGGGTGAAGCGGCGCGGCTGCTGGGTATTTCCACCGAGGCCGTACAGGAAGATCGACTGGCCGCGCTGAGCGCGCTGTGCAAACAGCGCGGCGGCACCATCGTGCTCAAGGGCGCGGCGACGCTGATACGCCAGACAGGCAGCATTCCGCTCCTGTGTGAAAAGGGCAATCCGGGCATGGCCGTGCCGGGCATGGGCGATGTGCTGACAGGCGCGCTGACTGGTTTGCTGGCCCAGGGCGCGGAGCCCTTCGCCGCGGCTGCGGCCGCGGTCTATGCGCATGCTGTGGCGGGAGATCGCTGCGCGCGCAATGGGGTGCGCGGGGTGCTGGCGCTGGATGTCGCGCGCGAACTGCGCGCCGTGCTGGCGCTGTTGCCGTGAGTGAAACCTTCTTCCTGCCTGACGAGGCAGCCACCGAAACACTGGCGCGCCGCGCCGCTCGCCACCTCGACCACGATGCGGCCCCGCTGGTGCTGTATCTGCAGGGCGAACTGGGCAGCGGCAAGACCTGTTTCGCGCGCGGCATGCTGCGCGAACTGGGAGAGCAGGGCGCCGTGCGCAGTCCCACCTACGGGCTGCTGGCCGAATACTCCACGCCAAAGGGCCGGGTCGTGCATATCGACCTGTACCGGCTGCGCGCTCCGGAAGAACTGCACGCGCTCGGGCTCGCCGATCATCTGCCCGGCAGCCTGCTGTGGATGATCGAGTGGCCCGACAAGGCGGCTGGCGCCCGGCTGCCCTTGGCCGACGCGCGCCTGCTGCTCGATGTTCAGGATCAGGGCAGGCGGTTGCGCTGTCTGGCCGAGACCGGTCCGGGCCGTCGCTGGGTGGAAAGTCTCTGCGCAGACAGCAGATGATGAAAGTCGCCTATCTGCATAATTTCTATTGAAAAACATGCCTCCGCGCCATAGATTATGGCGCATGGTGCGGATTTTCATGCGCAAGGCGGTCGGGGTGGGCGCGCTGCTGGCACTTGCGCCACTGGCCGATGCCGCCGGACTGTTGCGCCAGGCGCAGCTGACTGCGCCGTCATCCGACTCCGCGCAGCTCACACTGACGCTGTCTGCCGCGACGACCCCGAAGGTGTTTTCCCTTTCCTCTCCCGAGCGGGTGGTGATCGACCTGCCTGCCACCCGGCTTGGCGTGGGTACGCGACTGCCCAGGGCCGCGGGCCCGGTGCAATCGGTGCGCAGTGGCATGCAGAAGCGGACCACGCTGCGATTGGTGCTGGAGCTTTCGCGCGGACTGACACCGACGGTGCGTACCTCAGGCGCGCAGCTCGTCATTGATCTGGGCACGGCGGTGGCCACTGTCGCGCCGGCGGCGCCGGTGGCCGTGCGCGCCAAGCATGCGCCCACGGATGAAGGACGCGACATCATCATCGCCATCGACGCGGGCCACGGCGGCCAGGATCCGGGTGCCAGCGGCCGCAACGGCACCCGCGAGAAAGATGTTGTGCTGGCCATCGCCCGCGCGCTGGCGCGCCGCGTGGATGCCGAGCCGGGCATGAAGGCCTATCTCACGCGCGAGGACGACCGTTTCATTCCGCTGCGCGATCGCATCAACCGGGCGCGCAAGGCGCGCGCCGACATGTTCGTGTCGGTGCATGCGGATTCGATCCGCAACCGCGATGTATCCGGCTCATCGGTGTATGTGCTGTCCGACAAGGGCGCATCCAGCGAGGCGGCCCGCTGGCTGGCCGAGCAGGAAAATGAGGTGGACCTGAAGGGCGGCGTGTCGCTGGGCGACAAGAACGATCAGCTCGCCTCGGTGCTGATGGACGTGTCGCAGACGGCGAGCATCGGCTCGAGCATGGTGGCGGCCGAGCATGTGCTGGACCAGCTCGACCGCGTGGGCACCATCCGCAAAACCGACGTGCAGCAGGCTACCTTCGTGGTGCTGAAATCTCCGGATATCCCTTCGATGCTGGTGGAGACGGCCTACATCTCCAATCCGCTCGAGGAACAGAAATTGCGCACGCAGGCGCACCAGCAGGCCATCGCCGAGGCCATCTTCAACGGCGTGCGCGAATATTTCCGCAGCAGTCCGCCGGACGGCAGCCTGCTGGCGCGCCAGCGCGAGACGCGGCGCGGTGTCGCGCCCATCATCGCCGGCGCCGCGCCCTGATGGGCGCAACGCCCTGAATCCCGCCGGGTCGCGGCCGCGAGGCGGTAAAATGCCGCGCGCATGGCTATCCGCGTCCTTCCTTCGCACCTGATCGATCAGATCGCCGCCGGCGAGGTGGTCGAGCGTCCGGCATCCGT
>Ga0164241_10002499_pt1 | contig 19759 bp, 8 predicted proteins | sample OricomyardsoilBY_FD_108780 | JGI IMG/M metagenome (GOLD analysis project Ga0164241, IMG submission 108780) | Backyard soil microbial communities from Emeryville, California, USA - Original compost - Back yard soil (BY) | ecosystem: Environmental > Terrestrial > Soil > Unclassified | place: USA... | reverse complement strand
GGCTTCGAATTCGCCGATCAACAACGCGCCGCGCTCCGCCACGCGCTCACCAGCAAAGTCTCCATCCTCACCGGCGGTCCAGGTACAGGAAAAACCACAATCCTCCGCGCACTCGTCGATATTCTCCGCGCGAAAAAAGTCCGCATCCATCTCGCCGCGCCCACCGGCCGCGCCGCCCAGCGCCTCGCCGAGACCACCGGCGGCTTCGCCTCCACGATTCATCGCCTCCTTAAATACGATCCCGCCAAAGGCGGCTTCAGCGCCAACGACTCCTCACCGCTCGCCACCGATTTCCTCGTCGTGGACGAAGCCTCGATGCTCGACACCCGCCTCGCCGCTTCGCTCTTCCAGGCGATCCCGTCGCGCGCGCATCTGCTCCTCGTCGGAGACACCGATCAACTCCCCTCCGTCGGCGCCGGCAACATCCTCAAGGATCTCATCGCGTCCGCCGTCACGATCCCTCCGTCACCAATTCCCCACTACCCGTCGTCCTCTGCCTCCGGGGTGGGGCAAGTCGTCCCGCCGAGCCGCTCCGAATCCAGCGGCACCAATCCACTTCACGTTGAGCGGCTCGGCAGGGATGCCTCGCCCAACCCGCAATCCTCCGCGCTCGCGCTCCCCGTCACCCGCCTCAACGTCATCTACCGCCAAAAAGGCCAGAGCCAGATCGTCACCACCGCGCACGCCATCAACGGCGGCGACCCCACGCTCCCCCCCAGCACCGCCGACCTCGCGTCCGTGCAGGCATGGAGCGACCTCACCTTCATCGTCGCCGACTCCGCCGAGGACTGCCTCGCGAAAACCATCGCGCTCTGCACCGAGTTCATCCCGCGCCACTACGACTGGTTCGATCCGCGCCGCGACGTCCAGATCCTCGCGCCCATGCACAAAGGCACCGCCGGCGTGGGCAACTTGAACCTCCAGCTCCAGTCCGCCCTCAACGATCGCGCCAGGGGTCTGCGCGGCCCGTCCGGCGAATTTCGCCCCGGCGACAAGGTCATCCAGCTCCGCAATAACTACGACAAAAACCTCTTCAACGGTGACATCGGTTCCGTCACCGGGATCGATGCCGAAGCCGCCACGATCACCGCCGACTTCGATGGCGACATCCACACCTTCGATCGCGGCGAACTCGGCAGCCTCGCCCTCGCCTACGCGATCAGCATCCACAAGTCCCAAGGAAGTGAATACCCCGTCGTTATCGTGCCGCTGCTCAAGGCGCACTTCATGATGCTCCAGCGCAACCTCCTCTACACCGCCATCACGCGCGGCAAGAAAAAGGTCTTCCTCGTCGGCGAACCCGCCGCCTACGCGATGGCCGTGCGCAACAGCGAGTCGAAACTCCGCTCCACGCACCTGCGCGAAAAAATCGCCGCCCTGGTCTCCTCAAGGTAGGGCGAGGCGTCCCCGCCGAGCCGCTCCGCCCCCGTCGGCAATCAGGCTCAATCCGCCGCCTCCCGGTTCGTCGGTCCGGGGAGCGCACGCGGCCCGCGTGCCGGCTTGAGCGGCCCGCCCAAGCCCTCCGATCCGTGTTCCGCGCAACACTGGAGCACCTGCGCGAACCCAACTCAGATCTTCCCGGGAGAAAACGGCACCCCGCGTATTGGAGCCCCGGCCCCGTACGCCTGAAGCATTCGTCCCCTCCGTTCCCTTCTCTGTCCAGACTTCACCCCTCCGCCCCCCTTCGCCGTTCGCCTTTCGCCCTCCGCGTTTTCGCCCTTCGCGCTAGCCCCGTCACCGCAAAATGCCCTCACGCGCCAGCCGCAATCGCCCCGCTTCCCCTCTCAAGCCCGCCCCCATTGAGCCGATTAGACAAGGCATAGTCCCGGCGTACTTTGCCGCGGCGTTTCGCTGTCATGTCTCTTCTTTCATCCTCGGTCTCCGGATTTTTCCGCAGATGGGGGCCTCGCGTTTTCTTCGCGACCGCCCTCGTCGGCCTGACCGCGCCCGCCGCTCTTGCTGAGACGCAAACCTCACCCGCCGCCGACGTCGTGACAGACATTTCGGCTTTCTGGCAACTCCGCGACCGCGTGCCCGATAGGCCACAGCAGGTCCGCTTCGTCTTCGACATCGACCACTACGATCCCGATTGGAAACTCGCTTGGGCCAGCATTGGCGGACGTGGCTTCTACGTGGCGCTCGGCCCTAACCCGCCCCACCTCGAAGCGGGCCAGCGTGTTCTCGCCGAAGGGTTCATGACGCCGTCCATCGGCATTTCCCTCGCCGACTGCAAGGTCACTGTCCTGGGCTCCCACCCACCCCCCACACCGACCGAGACCGCCGGCGTCCTCGGTAATTTCTCGCGCTTCCAAAACCAATTCGTGCGCATCGATGGCTACGTTCAACGCCAGACGCTCAACGACACCACCCACTCCACCCTCGAAATCCTTTCCGAGGATCTCCTGGTCAACGTCCGGCTCTTGGTCCCCGATGGCGAGCCCGTCCCCGACCTGCTCGATACACGCGTGCGCGCCACCGGCATCTACGTCGGCAGCCTCAATCCCGCCGGGAAACTCGTCCAAATCGAACTCTGGGTCACCGGCCTTCAAAAAATCCAGGTGCTTTCGCGCAACAGCGACGACCCGCGCTTCGATCTTCCCATTACCCAAATCGAGCGCCTCCCGTTTCTTCCCACCGACAAGCCGGTGAAAATCAGCGGCACCGTCCGCTCCAACGAACTCGGCCAGTCCGTCTCCCTCCGCGACAGCACCGGCCAGGTCAAACTGCTCACCAAACAAACGCGCGCCGTCCGCATCGGCGAAGCCATCGAAGCCGTCGGGTTTCCTTCCGTTCTCGGTAACGAATGGACCCTCCGCGACGGTCTCTTCCGCACCCGCTCCGGCCTCGCCAATAACGACACCTCCGACCCGTCCGTCCTCCGCCTCGCCGAGCAGATCCTCTCCCTCCGCCCCGAGGAGGCCGCCCGCTCCGTCCCCGTCAAACTCACCGGCGTCGTTACCTGGGCCCGCAGCAGCACTCCCTACATCTATCTTCAAGACGCCAGCGGCGGCATCCGCGTCGCGCTCCCGGCGAACATCCCTCCGACCCGCGACCTCTTCTTCAACCTCGTCGAGATCACCGGCACCACCGTCCCCGGCGCCTTCGCGCCCGAAATTCTCGCCGATAAAATCAATCGCCTCGGCCAGACCGCCATCCCCGTCGCCCGCACGATTTCCCTCGAACAGGCCAACACCGGCACGGAGGCCGGCCAGTGGGTCGAGATGCGCGGCTACCTCCGCGACGTCACGCATGACGACCATTGGTCCCACCTCACCCTCACCGACACCTCCGGCGAATTCATCGTCCAACTCCCCAAAACCGCCGCCCTCGACGCCCTCGTCGGTAGCAACGTCCGCGTCACCGGCGTCTGCATCGTCGAAGCCAACGACCGCCGGGAACTCACCCGCATCCACCTCCTCTCCCCGGGCATCGAATCCGTCCAGGTCGAAGAACCCGCCGCCGCCGATCCTTTCGCCGTTCCGCTCCGCACGGTCGCCAGTCTCCGCCAATACAGCCCGCTCCAATCCTTCAACCGCCGCGTCCGCATCGTCGGCCAGGTCGTCCACCAAAATCCCGGCAGCTACGTCCAGGTTCAGGACGGCGATTCCGGCCTCCTCGCCCTCACCCGCGGCACCGCCCCGCTCCAACCCGGCGATCGCGTCGAACTCTCCGGCCTCCCCGGCCACGAGGGTCACCGTCTCATCCTCAGGGAAACCGTGTATCGACGAATTGGCGACGGCCCCGCCCCCATCCCCACTGACCTCGTCTCCTTCGATCAGATCAATGAGGACCTCGACGGCCGCCTCGTCCGCATTGCCGGCCGGCTCCTCGAATCCAGTCAGCGCGAACAAGCCGCCCACCTCCTCGTTCAAACCGGCTCCGGCTCCTTCGAAGCCCGCCTCGCCGACGACGGTGTTCCCACCGCTCCTCTCGGCTCCGAAGTCCGCCTCACCGGCATCTACCAGATCGAACGCGACGAGTACCGCCAGGCCCGCGGGTTTCATCTGATTCTGCGCGGCGAGTCCGATATCCAGGTTCTGAGTACGCCGTCATGGTGGACCCCCGGCCGGGCGCTCTACGCCGTCGGCCTTCTCTTTGCCTGCGTGCTCGCTGTCATCGGCTGGGTCAGCATCCTCCGCCGCCGCGTCAAACAACAGACCGCCCAGCTCCGCGATCAGCTGGAAAAAGAGGCCCTGCTCGAAGCCCGCCATCGCGACATCATCGACAACGCCAGCGACTTCATTTTCACCCTCGACGACGAGGGCCGTCTCACCTCGTTCAACCCCGCCGGCGAACGCATGACCGGCCTCTCCCGCGATCAGGCCCTCGGGCGGCCTTTCCACGATTTGCTCGCGCCCGAAGATTCCGTTCACCCGCTGCCGCTCTTCGATCTCAAGTCGGTCAACGATCCCGCCATCACCTGCCAGACGCGCTTCAAAACCGCCGACGGTCGCATCATCTGGGTCGAAATTTGCGCCCGCGCCCTCCGCCAGCCCGGCCGTCCCAACGGCCTGCTCGGCGTCGCCCGCGACATCTCCGACCGCAAACAGATCGAAGAAGAACTCCGCCGCGCCCGCGACGCCGCCGAGGCCAACACCCGCGCCAAATCCGCCTTCCTCGCGAACATGTCGCACGAGATTCGCACGCCCATGAACGGCGTCATCGGCATGAGTAATTTATTGATCGATACGCGACTCTCCGACGAACAACGCGACTTCGCCGAGACCATCCGCAACTCCGCCGAATCCCTCCTCACCGTCCTTAACGACATCCTGGATTTCTCCAAGATCGAGGCCGGCAAACTCCAGTTCGAAACCATCGACTTCGACCTCCACGAGACCGTCGAATCCACCCTCGAACTTCTCGCCGCCCGCGCCTCCGACAAGGGCCTCGAACTCGCTTCCTATCTTCCCGCTGAATTGCCCCGCTGGATACGCGGCGATCCCGGCCGCCTCCGCCAGGTCCTTCTCAATCTCATCGGCAACGCCATCAAGTTCACCGAGAAAGGCGAAGTCGTTGTCGCCGTCGCGCTCGAACGTGAGACCGACGACGAGATCCGTCTCCACTTCGAAGTCACCGACACCGGCCCCGGCCTCGACGTCGAAACCCAGGCGCGCTTGTTCCAACCCTTCAGCCAGGCCGACGGCTCGACCACGCGCCGCTTCGGCGGCACCGGCCTCGGCCTCGCGATCAGCAAACAGATCGTCCACCTCATGGAAGGCCAGATCGGCGTCCGCAGCACGCCCGGCCACGGCGCCACCTTCTGGTTCACCGTCCGCCTCGACAAACAACCTTACGGCACGCCGCACGAACCGTCGCCACGCGTCACCGCCCTCAGCGGTCTGCGCGCGCTCATCGTGGACGACAACGCGACGAACCGGAAAATCCTCCAGCACTATTGCGTCGCCTGGGGCCTGCGTGGCGAACCCGTCACCGGCGGCGCCGCCGCGCTCGCAGCTCTTCGCGACGCCGCCGCCATCGGCGACCCGTTCCAACTCGTCCTCACCGACTATCAAATGCCCGAGATGGACGGCCTCATGCTCGCCCGCGAAATCCAGCGCGACGCCAAAATCTCCGGCGCGCGCGTCGTCCTGCTCACCTCATGGGATCGCCGCTTCAGCCGCGAAGAACTCGCCGCGTGCAGCGTCATCCGGATGTTGGTGAAACCCATCCGCCAGCAGGATCTCCTCGGCGCGCTGCTGCGTTGCGTGCGCATCGGCTTCGGCACGAATTCCAGCGGCACCGCGCTCCCGTCGCGCTCCAACCCACCCGCCGCCGGCGAACCCGGCCCGCGCACACATACCGGCCCCGCCCTGCGTATTCTGATCGCGGAGGACAACGTCGTTAACCAGCGCGTCGCCTCCCTCCAGCTCAAAAACCTCGGCCACACCGTGGAGATTGCGGCGAACGGCCTCGAGGTGCTCAAATCTCTGGAGACATCCACCTACGACGTCATTTTCATGGACGGCCAGATGCCCGAGCTCGACGGTTACGAAACGACCCGGCGTATCCGAAAAAACCCGACATTCTCCGGCATCCGCATCATCGCCATGACCGCCAACGCCATGCAAGGCGACCGCGAGCGCTGCCTCGAAGCGGGCATGGATGACTACATCAGCAAACCGACTCGCCTCGACGATCTGCAAGCCGCGCTCGCCCGCTGCACGGCCAACGAAATCACGCCCACCCCCTTCGAAGTTTGAGCGAAAAGGAGGCGCGCGTGCACTCGGGCCCGCGCCACGCAATCGCCGGGAGCGACAACCGGTGAGATCGTATCCGCTGCGCCGGGGATAAACGCGTTCATCGGGCGACGCATCCAGCGCCGCCTCACCGCGATCCTTGCGACGTCACTAGAGCGCTGAAAATAAAACCATGGCCGCTTATCTGCGCCCTTGAGCGTCGATCCAGTTCCCGCCGCGCCGGGTTTCCGGGGAGCACACGCGGCCCGCGTGTGATGTCCGGCGGCCCGCCGGACACGGATTGGTCGGCTACAGTTCTATTTAAACTGCTCTAAACCGGGCATCAAAAAAATCGACCGCGCCCGCGCGAGAACGCCGCCTTTCTGCACGCGTTTGCACGGCCCACAAAAAAACCGGGGCGACGACTTTCGTCATCACCCCGGAGTAGTTTACTGATTCAACTTATATCCTCGGATGAGCGAAACCTGTTTCGATCATACCGATGAACCACGTTTTCAGCCGCTCGAAGGAAGCAGTGCGCTCCCAACTTGGCTGCAAGCTGCGGTCAGCTTCTTCACAGTGTGCTCTTCCGGTGTCGCGTTTGGAGTCCTCATGCGCAGACCCTTCTGCGCTTTCGGAGCCAACAAACGAGCAGGCGATCGGCGAACCGAGCCCACCTTGGAGTCCAACGTGGATGTACTTGATCTTGTCGTTCATGATTAGACGGAAGGCTCGCGGCGGATTACCCGCCTGAACCCTCCCCGCTAACCGCGGACAACATTAATAAAGAACGCCCCAACTATCGGTCACGCGTCCGAAAAATCAAATTTTCCCTCCTGAGGAATGCACCTCAGACCATTTTTTGACGGATCAGCTCCCGTCCGCGAATGCCGCCCGAACCGCCCCCCGATCACTCCCGTCATTTGCCGTGAGTCACTTGCCCATTTTCCCCAGCGCCTTGTTGATCTTCTCGATGTCGCAAACCGCCGGATCGTAAACCGGCCCGAGCCATTCCAGCCACTCGCGACCGAGGTCCGTATTCGGTTCCTTGATGCACGCCAGCATGTCGTGAAACGCATCCAGCCCGCCGCAATCTTCCGGCGGCCCCGCGCGCTCGCCGCCCGCGCAGAGCGGATACGCCACGCCTTTCTCCACCGGAATCGTCTTCTCGATGCGCGCGTCGATCTCCCAGCCCTCGCCGAATTGATACTGATAGGAAAATTTCTCGCGGTCTCCGAGATCCAGATCGGCCAGCGCCACATCGCGATCGTCCTCGATCTCCAGGTCGTCCTTGCGGAAAGGATTTCCGAAACGCTGCTCGTCCACGATGAACACGTGCGTCTGATAATCGAACCACTCGAACGCCACCTGGATCGTATCGTGCAGCCGGCTCAACCACATGGTCTCGCGCACGATCAGGCGCCGCCAGATGCGCGGCGTGCAACCGACCACGGTCAGCCGGAGCGAAAACGCCTTTTCAACCGGCTTCTTGGCGCCGGCGCCTTTTCCTTCGAGCAACGAAATCATGGGGCCGAGAAAAAAAACGCTCCCGCCGCCTCCACGCAAGCCGTCACACGGCGCACCCCACAAGCCGTCCGGCTCGCGAATCCGGCCTCCGCCGATCTGCCCGGGCTCACCGGCCCGGGATCCTCGGTCCCGGGAGCAACCGAGTCGGCGTGTAAGCACGACCTGAAAGCGCGGTCGCTCAGTCAACTACGCCTGGGCCGGTCTGCGCCCTTTCGCTTTCGAGCCCTTTGACCCCGGGCCGGGTTTCCGCGGAGCACACGCGGCCCGCGTGTGGTGGCCGGCGGCCCGCCGGCCACGGATCGAAAAACCCACACGCTCGCACCAAATGCCGCGCCCGCGCTCGCGTCCAACCGCGCACTCAGAACTTAAACTTCACGTAGCCTTCGAGCCGCAGTGGCAGGTCTTGAAAAACGAGGACGTTGTTCGAATAGTTGTCGCCGTTGTGTATCCAGTTTCTGCGGTCGAGCACGTTGAGGAGGTCGATGTTCACCTCCCAGCGCGGCTGGCGGTAGAATACGAACGCGTTCAAAAACACCTGCGACGGGATGTGATACTCATCGAGAAGATTGCCCGATTGTTCGCTCTGCCAGCTCCCGCCAAGACCGCCGCCGAAACCGCTGTCGAAACGATACGACACACTGCTGTTCACGACCAACCGTGAAAGCCCCGGAATGCGGTAATCGCCGCGCGGGAGTTTGTCCCACTGGAAACCAAGCCCGTTGCCCAATCCGCCCGGACCTTCGCCGGCCGCGTAGAGATTATAGAGCGACGTGCCGCCCGCCTGCGACGCGCTGGAATTCTCGAAATGTCCATCAATGTACGCCGCGTTCAGCGTCGCATTCAGCTTCGTGTCAGGCTGGTAAACCAACTCAAACTCCGCCCCGCGCATCCGCAGGTTTTTGATGTCGCCACCCAGCTCCACTTCTTCGCGTCGTTGATCGTAGAGCGCGCCGCCAACGTAGAGTTTGTTGTCGAGCAACGCCAACTTCGCGCCAACCTCCACGAGCCGGCTCAGATTCTTGAAATCGTCGCGGTCAATGATCCCGCGCCCGTTGCCGTCGTCTTTCAACATGATGCCGCCGCCGGTCACGTTGCCGTGAACGGCGACCGCGCGTTGATAGGTCGCGTACAGCGAGACCTTCGGAGCCGGCTTGAAGAGCGCGCTGGCATTCCACGAAAGCGCCGCGTCATCATTTTTATCCGCCCATTCCGGCGTGCCCGAGCCGTCCGAAATCGGATCGCGTGCGCGCGCCAGAAATCCGTCGCCGCGCAAGCCGGCCAGCAGGGAAAACGTTTCGGTGAGCTTGATCTCGTCCTGCAAGAAAAGCGCCGGATTCCACAGCGTCGATTTCGTCGTCTCCGGGCTTCCATAAGACGCCGGGAAAAACAGCCGCCCGCCCGGACCTGCGAAGCCCGGATAATAGGAATTCGGGTAGTCGTTCGCGTGACTGAAAACCGGATTCGCCCGCGTCAGGTCATACTGGAAAAAGTATTCGTTGAAGTAGTTCGTGTAGCCCGCCCGCTCCTCCCAGCGCAGCGTCGCGCCGCCGACGATCTGATGCGCCAGCCCGCCGAGTTCGAGCGCGGCGTGCCACTCGGTGCGGTTCTCGAACGTCCACTGCTCCGCGTACTCGATGTATTCAAACGAATGATATCGCCGCCGGTCCACGCGCTCCACCAGCGTGCGGTTCACCAGTTTCTGATCCGGCGAAAGCGCCACCGTCGCGACGAACTGCCCGCGGTAAACGTTCGCGTTCGCGAAATCGCCGGGCGACAGCAGCGTCGCGTCGCGCGGCAGATCAACCCAGCTCGTGCCGGGAATAACCCCATCGATCGCACCCGCCGACGAGTAGCCGGTGTCCGCCAGATCGCCCGTGTAATAGCGCCCGTGATCGATCAATTCCTGATTCGGCCGGTTCACACCGAGCAGCTGCGGCGCGGACTGCCACAGGTATTGCGCGTTTGCCTCCAAGGTCAGCGTGTCGCTCGCCCGCCGCAGCCAGGAAATGAATAAATCCTGCCGGTCGTCGCGTCCGCCATGACGACTGAAAAACGTGTCATCGTCCTTGCCTTCATAGCTCACGCGCCACGCGGATTTCCCGTCGGCAAACGGCGCGGTCGTGTCGATTTGCCACGAGCTGTTGAGCCACGACCCGCCTCCCGGAACCCATGTGCCGACGCGCACCGTCGCGGTCGTTTCCTTTGTGAACTTTGGCTGCTTCGTCACGTAGTTCACATAACCGCCGGTGAAAAATCCTGAGCCGTAAATCGCCGAACCCGGCCCGCGCACGACATCGATCGCCTCGACGTTGTTGAACGACGGCAGGTAGCCGAAATTGTTATAACTGATCCGCTGGCCGTTGATGAACGTCTCCGCGAGATCGCCGCGAATGTTTGGCACCGTCGCCTTCCCGTAACTCGCCGGCGCGTAACTGCCGGGCGCATACGCGACGAATTCCGTCACGCCGTTGATTCCGCGCTCGCGCAAGAGCGCCTGCGAAATCGTCGAGGCCGCGCGGGGCGTTTCCAAGATCGAGCGCGCGTCGCCGAACACGCCTTCCATCCGACGCGTCAGCGGATTCACAGAATCCTCCAGCGGCACGCCAGTGACCACGAAGCGGGCCAGTTGCACCGTTTCGTCGGGAGACGATGAGCCCGCCCGAACGTCGGGCGATGTCGCGTCTTGCGCGCGGGCAAATGGACCGGCCGCGAGCGCGGCCAGTGTGAGGAGGGAGACGGTCGTTGGTTTCATGGCTTGAAGTGCCACCCGAGACGGTTCTCCAGAAAAAGGCGCGAAGCCCGAGCGGCCTCGCCTGCTGTTTTCCTTCGCCGGAATGATCCGTTCAGGTTCGAAGGGTCCGGCCGCCGATCGTGCGACCATCTCAGCCCTCCGACGGAGGACACCCCTACAGGCAACTCCCTCAAAACGCCCGCAGTCGTCCCGCGCAAGGGAAAGTTTTCCAACCCCTCGCCCTTGCTCCGGTGAAAATTCCTCCAACGCTCTCGTTGGGTTTTTCGCTAAATCAAATCCGCTCTTCCCACCGCTTCCCGGCCTCCGCTCCGCCCTTCCCCATGTCGCTTCGCCTCCACTTCGTTTTCCGTTCCGCCCGCCGCTTGCTTGCCGCGTCCTGCGTTTTCCTCGGCGTTCAGCGCGGTAACGCCAGCGCGGCCGCCGGCGATTTTTCCTCCGGGCCGTATTCATGGAAAAACGTCGTCATCGGCGGCGGCGGTTTTGTGACCGGCATCGTCTTCCATCCGGCCGGGCGCGGGCTCGCGTATGTCCGCACCGACGTCGGCGGAGCGTATCGCTGGGATGCCACCGCTCACCGTTGGATCCAGCTCATCGACTTCCTCGGCCTCACCGACGCCAACCTCACCGGCATCGAAAGCATCGCCATCGACCCGCACGACCCCGAACGCGTCTACCTCGCCGCCGGCACCTACACGCATCCGCCCGCCAGCAACGGCGCGATCCTCCGCTCAAGCGATCGCGGACGCACGTTTCAGCGCGTCGATCTCCCATTCAAACTCGGCGGCAACGAAGCCGGCCGCGGCAACGGCGAACGCCTCGCCGTCGATCCGCACGATGGCCGCGTGCTCTTTTTCGGCTCCCGCGCAGCGGGACTCTGGCGCAGCGGCGATCGCGGCGAAACCTGGAGCCTGGTCAAAAATTTTCCCGCGCTCGCGACCTCAGCGTCCGCGCACGACGGCGGACGCAGAAACCAAGCTGTCGGGATTGTCTGGATACTCTTCGATTCTCGCCACGGTTCCGATGGGGCGCCCACGCGTACGGTCTACGCCGCGGTTTCCTCGCGCGACGGCGGACTTTTTCAAAGCCAGGACGCCGGTGAAACCTGGACGCCGCTTCCCAATCAGCCGATGGGACTCCGGCCAACGCGCGCCGCGCTCGCTCCTGACGGCCGGCTCTTTCTCTCCTTCGGCGACGACCCCGGCCCGAATACGATGACCGACGGCGCCGTATGGATTTACGATCCGAATAAAAGCGATCCGTGGACGGATATCACGCCGCTGCGCTCCGACAAAAAACCCCGCACCGGTTTCGGCTACGGCAGCGTCACGCTCGATCCCGCGAATCCCGATGTCGTGATGGCGACGACCTTCTGCCGCTGGGATCCGCACGATGAGATTTTCCGCAGCACCGACGGCGGCAAACACTGGCAACCGCTCATGGAGTCTTCGCACTGGGACATCGCCAGCTCGCCGTGGGCGAAAGACCACAAACCGCACTGGATCGCGGATCTCAAAATTGATCCGTTCGACTCCAACCACGCGCTCTTCACCACGGGTTACGGACTCTGGGCGTCGCGCGATCTGGCCGGCGCGGCCGCTGCCGGCGAAGGCGTGCATTGGTGGTTCAACAACGAAGGTCTCGAGGAAACCGTCCCGCTCGGCCTGATCAGTCCGCCCGCCGGCGCGCCACTGCTCAGCGCGCTCGGCGATCTCGACGGTTTCAAACACGACGCCCTCGACCGCGCGCCGCTCCAATTCGCGAGCCCGCCGCGTTTCGCCAATTCCGAAGACATCGCCTTCGCCGGCCAGAAACCGCTCGTCATCGCGCGCGTCGGCACGATCCGCCAGCGAACGCAGGAGGTGCGCGGCGCGTATTCACTTGATGGAGGCGCGAGCTGGACTGCATTTCCCACCGAACCTCCCGGCGATGGCGGCGGTCGCGTCGCCGTCACCGCGGATGGCCGCGCGTTCGTGTGGACGCCGTGGGGCGGCGGCGCGCATCTGACCCGCGACCAGGGAAAAACGTGGATCGCCTGCGAAGGACTTCGCGACGGCCTCGTCGTCTGCGCGGACCGCGTGAATGCGGAAAAGCTCTACGCGTACGACGACCTTAACGGCACGCTGCTGGCCAGCGACGACGGCGGACGGCATTTCGCCTCGCGCGCCTCCGAGCTTCCGGTCACGCCGCGCGCGCCCGGCGGCTTTGGCGGCGGCGGCGCACCCGGTGTATCCGTGCACGCGGTACCCGATCACGAATCCGCGCTCTGGCTCGCCAGCCGCGACCGCGGCCTTTTCGCGTCGAGCGACGGCGGGCGCACGTTTGCCGCGCGCGGAAACGTTCAAGCGGCGTTCTCGCTCGGCTTCGGCCGCGCCGCGCCCGGCCGCACGGAACCGGCGCTGTATCTTTTCGGGAAAATCGCCGGGACGACCGGGCTGTTTCGCTCCGACGATTCGGGCGGGACCTGGACCCGTATCAACGACGACCAGCATCAATTCGGCTGGCTCAACCACGTGACTGGCGATCCGCGTGTGTATGGCCGCGTTTATTTCGCAACGGGCGGCCGCGGCATCGTTTACGGCGAGCCTGAAAACGCTCCGCGCTGAGCAAAGCTATCGTGAATTCTTCGGTCGCTAAAAACATGAAGGCCGCCCCTTACCAGGGCGGCCAGCATGACCTAACACCAAGCAAACCGTAAGAACTACAAACAAGTAATCGTTCCCCTAGGAACGTTACTGACTACGCGGAGATAGACGCAGTGTTTTCGATTTCGCTCAAAAATTCGCGTGATAATTTTCTGCTAAATCGGAGACACGTTTTTATGACCGACCAAAGCGGCTGGATACGCCGCTCACCCGGAAAAAACCCGGCCCGGCGGCCGCAAAATTCTCCGGGACACACCTTCGTTTTAGCCCCAGCCGTGGCTGGCGGAAACAGGGTCCGCGTCGCGAAAATGCGCTGCTACGCTTACCCGCGCGCGATGAGTCCGTCGCCCGGCCTCGGACCTGTCTCACATGTTGAACGTTCCCGGCACGTCGTAGCCCACATCCGCCGGTCGCGCGGTCGCGGGCACCGGTGTGCTTTTCAGCGGATACCGGAAAGTGCGGCCTTCGTAATTCCGAAAAACGATTTCGTCGTCCGTAATTTTTTCCACGTAGTCCGGATTGATCGGCACTTTGCCGCCGCCGCCCGGAGCATCGATGACGTATTGCGGAACCGCATACCCGGTTGTGTGCCCGCGCAACGCCTGGACGATTTCGATGCCCTTGCGCACATCGACTTTGAAGTGCGCGCCGCCCGTGATCAGGTCCATCTGGTAAAGGTAGTACGGCCGCACCCGCATCCGCAGGAGTCGGTGAACGAGCGCCTTCATCACGTCCGCGTCGTCATTCACGCCGCGCAGCAGGACGGACTGGTTGCCAAGCGGCACGCCCGCGAATGACAGGCGCTCGCACGCGTCGCGCAGTTCCGCCGTCGCTTCCTTCGGATGATTCACGTGAATGCTCATCCAGATCGGGCCATATTTTTTGAAAATCTCGCAAAGCGCCGGCGTGATGCGTTGCGGCAGAAAAACCGGGATCCGCGAGCCGATGCGGATGAACTCCACGTGCTTGATCGCACGCAGCCGGCTGATCAGGTGCTCCAGTTTTTTATCGGAAAGCAGGAGCGGATCGCCGCCCGAAAGCAGCACGTCGCGGATTTCCGGATGCGACTCGATGTAACGCAGTCCCTGCTCGTACTCGGGATGGAAGTTATAGTCCTGCGCGTTGCTCACGAGCCGGCTGCGCGTGCAATAGCGGCAGTAGGACGCGCAACGGTCGGTCACCAAAAACAACACGCGGTCGGGATAACGGTGCACCAAGCCCGGCACCGGCGAGTGCTCATCTTCTCCGAGCGAATCGAGCATCTCTTCCTGACTGGTGATCGACTCGCCCTCGCGCGGGATAAGCTGAAGCCGGATCGGGCAATTCGGGTCGTCGCGGTCGATCAGGTTGAAAAAATACGGCGTGATCGCCAGCGCGAGCTTGTGGCCCGCAAACGCGATGCCACGCCGCTCTTCCGTCGTGAGCACCATGTATTTCTCAAGCTGATCAATCGTCGTGATCCGATTCTTGAGCTGCCAGATCCAGTCCTGCCAATCCGACGCTGGAACGTGCTGCCAGAGCCCCTGGCCTTCGAACCAAGTCGCGCGATCTTCAGTGTAAGCCATGATTTTGTCCGGGGAAATTAGGGCCCTAACTATCGCTGTCAAATGGCCGGAATAATCCGTCCGATGAGCCAGTCCTTCTAACGTGCGCGGCCCGCTCCTCTGCGCACGTCGGGCGCGCCGGCCATCCCGAGATGTCGCGTATCGAAACGGCTGCGACGATCCGCAGGATTCTCGAAAAATTCATGCCGTCAGGATCGCGCCTGCCAATCCGCGCCTGCGCGATGTCGGTCTCGAACCCTCCAGTCAATTTCCCGAAAAAGTCTCAGCTTCGGAGCCGGTAAGCCGGATTCTGTGTGCGCGTCTTGCGACGCGGTGATCGTCATTTCTCTCGCTGCTTGCGCAACGTTTCGCCGAAGCGAAATGCGGCATACCCGCGGCTGTCGGACGGGCCGCCCAGCCGCCTATTTTGCCTTGCACCGGATTGGGTTTTTCGTGCCGCCGTCATCGCTGGCGACGCGGTGGGCTCTTACCCCACCTTTTCACTATGACCTGCCCGTCTCCTTGCGAAGACCGGCCGGCTACTTGTTCTCTGTGACACTGTCCGTCGACGCGGGATGTGGCCCGCGCCGCCCCGGCTTGAGCAGAAGCGATCCGCGCGATGATCTTGCGACCGGTCGCAGCGGCGCGACGACGTTTCTCGACGGGAATCCTGCCCGATGGTGTCCGGACTTTCCTCTCCAAGTTTCAAATACGGGCGCGGCGTTTAGGCCTCGCCTTGGGATCAAAGAACTCGGAGCGACGATCTGGCTCCGAAGCTGAGATCGGCGAACCTGCCGGCGCGTTTGCGCCTAAGCAAGCCGCAGGTTTTTCGCCGCGAAGTTGAAGCGCAAAGACGCGAAGCCGCAAAGATCGGAGCAAAGAAAATACCCCAGCTATTCGCAGAAACTCGGAAGAGCTTGATCGCTAAAATCCCTTCCGTGTTTTCGCCGCTCCGCGCTTCCGCAATAACACAAACTCGGAGCTCACGCGTACACGTCACAGGCGCCCGGCTCCTTGCGTCCGCCCTTCGCGTCTTTGCGTCTTCGCGCTTCAACCAAACGATCACCCGTTTTGGGCTCCGCGCTGACTCAATAATCAAACCACACCATCCGTCCGCACTGATCGCAGGTCGCGAGCTTTTCGCTTTTGCGCGCATCGGATTCGACCTCGCTGGAAACCTTCAGGTGACAGCCGCTGCACTTGTTGCCGCGTAACGCCACCAGCGCCGGCTGCTGACGCGACGCTACGCGATCATAAATGCGCAACGCCGGTTCACCGACCGGTTCGCGCGCGGCCGTGACGGCATTTTTCGCCTCGGCGAGTTCCGCCGTCAGGCTCGTTTCCCGTTCCTTGTGCGCTTTGATCCGCGCTTCATGCCCCGCGATGTTCTGCTTCAAAACCGCCTCGGCTTCCGCGAAACGTTTCTTCGCTTCGTCGATGTGATACATGACGCCGAGTTCCTGTTCTTCCAACGCGCCGATGGCCTTCTCGGTCGTTTCGATCTCGTGCCCAAGCGCCTGATACTCGTCGTTTTTTCGCACGAGCGATTGCTGCGTTTTGTACTTCGCCAGTTTCTGCTCCGCCGATCCGATTTCCGTCTCCAGCAGCTTCTTTTTCGTCTCCAACTCGCGAACTTCCGTGCGCGCCGTTTCGATCGCGGCTTTTTCGGTGGCGATCTTTTTTTCCACCGCCGCGATCTCGGCCGGAACCGCTTTTAACTGCGCCTCCAAACCCATCCGCTTGGTGTCGCGATCTTGCAGGATGAGAAGCGAATCGAGAGCCGGGTGACGCATGCCGCACACGCTACGCCGCGCGCGCGAAACCGCTCAATCATCAAGTTTCCCGCGAGCACTTGCTCTCGTTTTTCCTCCTTCCGTCTTTCTCTTTCTCTTTCTCTTTCTCACTCCTCTTTCTGCGCAGCCGCTTTTTCGAAAGGGCTGACGGAGGAGAACGAGAAAGAGGAAGAGAAAGAGAAAGACGAAAGAGAAAGATCGTCCTCCGCCTTCGTCCCGCCCCATCGGCTCCGCGCCCTCCCCGCCGCGTCTCCTCAAATATAATACATCTCTTCCGTGCCCTTCACCGCCATCTGATCGAGCGAATAACTCGCGGCGTTCGCCTCGAAAGCGTCGCGCACTTCGGACCAGATTTTGTTCACGCGTTTGCCGGATTGTCCCGCGCCAGGCGGTGACAGTTCGAGCAACTCGCCTTCGATCACGCGGACGATGTCGAGCAGCGTGATTTCCTCCGGAGGGCGGGCCAGCGCGTAGCCACCTTGTTTGCCGCGCCGGCTGGTGATCAGGCCGCCGTTGCGCAACTCGCTCAAAATTTGCACGAGATAATTCGCCGGCACCGCCTCGACTTTCGCCAGCCCTTCGATGTGCGCGAGACCGTCGCTCCCGTGCAGGCGGGCGAGTTGCGCGAGGACGCGGCAGGCGTAATCAACTTTGACGGAAAGCTTCACGGCCGCGGACGCTAGGGGAGAGCACAAAGCTCGCGCAACTGCGTTCCTAGCCGCCGCTTCGCCCCGCCCGCCGCTTCGCCCCGCCCTCGCCGTCCTGTCACTCCCGCTTGTCGCCGCGCAGTACAGCAGCACCTCGCCTCAAGAGCTTCAGCGCCGCCTCGAACGCGACACCGACCAGCTCATCGATTCCCTGCGTAGCCAGCGCAACTCCCCCTCGCGAGCCCGTGCGCCCAGCGGCCCTTCGCCGTGGGAACTCGAACTCAACGCCCGCGCCGGCACCGGCGGACTCCCCCGCTCCGCCGAACTCGCCGACCGCCTGCAAGCCGCCGCGCTTAAGATGACCATGGCCGACGCCGAAGTCGGTGACCGGTTCGCCGCCGACTTCATCGGCGAATGCTATCGCAACGGCACCAACGGCGTCACCGCCGACCCAATACAGGCGCTCGCGTGGCTCCGCTACGCCGCCGAAATGGGCAACCCTTCTTCCGCACGCACCCTCGCGCAAACCGACGCCACCAGCCTCAACCGCACGCCCGCCGAGATCCTTCATTGGACCGCCGTGCGCGACGCCTGCGAGTACAACGAATTCCTCCCCAAACCGCCCCGTCGCCCGATCGGCGGGCGTATCGATCTCACCGCGGTTCGTCCTCAGCTCGAAGCGGCCATCAGCGCCCTCAACACCTTCCGCACGAAAAAACCCGGCGAGCTGACCGCCGGGCAGGAAGACGCCGAAATGATCCGCACCGACACCGCCAAAGCCGCGCTGCAAAAAAACCCCGCCCACGGCCTCGTTCTCCTCGCCCAGATCGCCGCCACCGGCAATCGCTACATCGCGCACGACATCACCAACATCCTCGCGCGGGGCGACGACGGCGTGCAGCCCGATGCCGCTCTCGCGCAACGCTTCCACACCGCTGCCCTCGGCCTGCTCGAACGCGACGCCGAGTACGGCGATATGAACGCCGCCGCCCGCCTCGCCGCCTACGCCCTCGGCCTCGGCGAAAAGCCCGACGTCCCTAGCGTCCTCCGCTGGCTCACCTAATCCGCCGAACTCGGCAGTTCCGACGCCGCCGAAACCCTCGCCCGGCTCTACACCGACGGCGCCCCCGGCCTCCCCGCCGACGCGAAAAAAGCCACCCGCTGGACCGCCTTCGCCGAATCCACCAACAGCGACAATTTCAAGCCCCGCGAGCCGCTCCGAAAATAGCCGCCAGCGTTCGCTCTCCGCTCTGCGTTGGCCGGCCGCTCTCCCGGGAGCCGGCCGGTCCATTTTCCCCTCGTAAAAGCGCCCTTTTAAAGGCCCGCGCGAGCCAGCCGAAAAATAAGCCCGTTTTCGGCAAAAAACCCGTTGCGGCGCCCACCGTTTTTCGATGCAATTTCCCCTTTAATTTCGAGAACGTTCCCACCTATACATGTCCGACCAGACCGACCCGCAAAGCCCCGCTCAGAATCCGGCCATCACCCACACCTACGACGCCTCCCAATTGAGCCAGCTCAAGGGGCTCGAGGCCGTCCGGAAAAAGCCCGGCATGTACATCGGCGGCACCGATGAACGCGCGCTTCACCACTGTGTTTCGGAGGTCCTCGACAACTCCGTCGACGAACATCTCGCGGGCCATTGCTCGAGGATCGAGGTCAACATTCACGTCGATGGCTCCATCTCCATCCGCGACAACGGCCGCGGCATCCCGGTCGATATCAACAAAGACTCCGGCCTCCCCGGCGTCGAACTCGTCCTCACCACGCTGCACTCCGGCGGCAAGTACGGGCAGGGCGGATACAAATTCTCGGGCGGCACCCACGGCGTCGGCGCGAAGTGCGTGAACGCCGTCTCCGAGTGGTTCGAAGTCGAGATCTCCCGCGACGGCCAGGTCCATCACATGCGCTTCGAGCAGGGCAAAGTCGTTAAGAAGCTCTCCGTCATCGGACAGACCAAGAACACCGGCACCTACATCACCTTCAAACCCGACGCCGAGATCTTCAAAGAGACCACCGTCTTCGTCTCCGCGCGCATCGCCCAGCGCCTGCGCGAACTCGCCTTCCTCAACTCCGGCCTCGAAATCACCTTCACCGACGAGCGCCCCGCCGAGGTCAAACCCGAGCGTTACTTCTACAAGGACGGCGTCGAGGAGTTCGTGAAGCAGCTCAACCAGGGCAAGACCGCGATTCACCCGAAGCCCATCCGCATCACCAAGGAAACCCAGCTCAAGATCGACGACAAATCCGCCGAGATCCACGTCGAGGTCGTCCTCCAATACAACGACACCTACAACGACCAGGTCCTCTGCTACACCAACACGATTCATAATCCCGACGGCGGCACCCATCTCTCCGGCTTCCGCAGCGCCCTCACTCGCGCAATCAATCAGTTCTCGAAGGCCAACAATCTCCTGAAGGATAAAGACCCGCAGATCACCGGTGACGACGTCCGCGAAGGCCTCGCCGCCGTCATCTCGATCAAACACAGCGATCCGAAGTTCGAATCGCAGACGAAAGTGAAACTCCTCTCGCCCGAGGTCGAAAGCGTCGTCGGCTCGTCGTCGTACGAGGGCCTCATGATGTATTTCGAAACCAACCCCGGCATGGCGAAACGGATCGTCGACAAAGGCCTCAACGCCGCCCGCGCCCGTGAGGCCGCCCGCAAAGCCCGCGAG
>Ga0164241_10002498_pt1 | contig 19764 bp, 11 predicted proteins | sample OricomyardsoilBY_FD_108780 | JGI IMG/M metagenome (GOLD analysis project Ga0164241, IMG submission 108780) | Backyard soil microbial communities from Emeryville, California, USA - Original compost - Back yard soil (BY) | ecosystem: Environmental > Terrestrial > Soil > Unclassified | place: USA... | reverse complement strand
TAGAATACTATTTGGATGATTTGAAAAACGTAATTGTTATTGGTGGTGGTCTTGCCGGCCTTATTTCGGCCATCCGGTTAGCGAAAGCCGGAATTGATGTTGTTTTGTTCGAACGAAAAAAATATCCTTTCCATAGAGTTTGCGGTGAGTACATTTCTAATGAAACGATACCCTTTCTAAAAGCAAACGGACTTTATCCTGAGTCCTTACAGCCTTCGCAGATTCACCAACTACAACTTACTTCTGTGAATGGCAAATCGGCAGAATTATCGCTCAAGTGGGGTGGTTTTGGAATCAGCCGTTATGTATTCGATCGCTTCCTGTTTGAAAAAGCAAAAGAAGCCGGGGTGACTGTTCATGAAAATATAGAAGTAGAAGATGTCTTATTTGCTGATGAACATTTCATTGTAAAAACCAGTAGTCAATCTTTTAATTCAGACCTGGTGATTGGCAGTTTCGGTAAACGATCGAAATTGGATGTTTCACTTCAAAGAACCTTTATTCAAAAACACTCACCTTACGTAGGAGTTAAATATCATATTAAGTCGAATCACCCTGCATATTTGATTTCACTTCACAATTTCAAAGATGGCTATTGTGGAATAAGTAATGTGGAAGATGGAAGAACAAATCTATGTTACCTTACTCATCGTGATAATCTGAAAAAATTCAAAAACATTCCCGAGATGGAGCAATCCATTTTGTACCAGAATCCATTTCTGAAAACCATCTTCACTGAATCTGAATTTCTTTTTGAAAAGCCCCAGGTGATCAATGAGATTTCTTTTGAAACAAAATCTCCTATAGAAAATCATATCCTCATGGCAGGTGATGCCGCAGGCATGATTACTCCGTTATGCGGAAATGGCATGGCCATGGCCATTCATTCATCAAAAACGGTGAGCGAGTTGGCAACTTTTTTTTGTAGGAATGAAATTACTCGGGAAGAAATGGAGAACAGATACAAAGTCAACTGGAGGGATCAATTTGCAACGCGACTCTGGGCTGGAAGAAAAATTCAAAATCTGTTTGGCGATGAGTGGAGTTCTAATTTTGCTGTTAACCTGGCGCGATATGTCAAGACTGTTGCCAATTACCTCGTTTCACAAACCCACGGTGATCCATTCTAGCAGCCGATTATAATCGGTTTGTTCAATTGATGTAATCACTTCACACCCTGATGTAATTTTCTCTACCTTCCTCACCTCATTTAAAAACAAAACTATGAACGCAACTTCGCGAAGAGATTTTATTAAATCACTTGGATTACTCTCGGTAAGTTATGGCCTGGGGGCAACTGCACTTTCATCGTGCAATAGTAAGCCAACTTCTACAGAAACTAAGGATTCCACTTTAACAAACACCGCCATGGCAACTCCATTGTTTTTTAAGATCTCGTTGGCCGAATGGTCACTCCATAAAACATTGTTTGATAAAAAACTGGATCACCTTGATTTTCCTGTCAAAGCAAAGAATGATTTTGGAATCAGCGCGGTAGAATATGTCAACCAGTTTTTTAAGGACAAAGCAAAAGATCAGGCCTACCTTAATGAATTGAAAAAACGCTGCGATGATAATGATGTAACAAGCGTGCTCATCATGATTGATGGAGAAGGAGCGATGGGAGATTTAAATGCAAAGAAAAGAACAGAAGCTGCAGAGAATCATTACAAGTGGGTGGAGGCTGCAAAATTCCTGGGATGTCATTCTATTCGTGTGAATTGTTATGGCGAAGGATCTTCGGAAGAAGTGGCTAAGGCCGGAGCTGAAGGATTGCGTAAACTAAGTGAGTTTGCTCAACCACATAACATAAATATCATCGTGGAAAATCATGGTGGAGATTCATCGAATGGGGTCTGGTTAACTAATGTGATCAAATCGGTGGGTCTTCCGAATTGCGGAACGTTACCTGACTTTGGCAACTTCTGCATCAAACGGGAAAATGATAAATGCGTAGAGGAGTACGATCGTTACAAAGGCGTGGCTGAGATGATGCCATATGCAAAAGGTGTAAGTGCAAAGACACATGAATTTGATGCACAGGGAAATTGTATTGAAACGGATTACTCAAAAATGCTTTCCATTGTAAAAGCTGCTGGTTATACCAACTTTATTGGAATCGAATATGAAGGCGAAACGCTTTCTGAAGAAGATGGAATTAAGGCCACCAAAGCATTGTTGGAAAAAGCGGGCGCGATAGCCTAAGATTATTTCTTGATAAACGAGCCGTTAGCAGATCGGAATCTGTTGACGGTTTTTTATTTTCTATCCGATCCGGGGAATAATTTTCCTTAATTCCCCTTTCCTGCGATTGATTTACTATACCCAAATCAGCTACCTTGCCTGACTTAATTAAACAGCAGTATAGAAATTCAGTCCCTTATGAATTCCGATAAAAAACTATTTCTTCTTGACGCATATGCACTGATTTACCGGGCTCATTTTGCATTCACAAAAAATCCACGGATTAGTTCGAAAGGAATGAATACATCCGTTTCATTTGGATTTACAAATACGCTGCTCGAAGTACTTCAAAAGCAAAAGCCCACACATATTGGGGTTGCTTTTGACACTGCGACACCCACTTTTCGTGACACTATTTTCAAAGAATACAAGGCCAACCGCCAGGAAACACCCGAAGATATTCGTTCAGGCATTCCAACTGTAAAAGACATCATTCGAGGATTTAATATTCCTATTCTCGAAATGGATGGCTATGAAGCCGATGATATCATTGGAACATTAGCTGCAAAAGCATGTACTCAGGGATTCCAGGTGTATATGATGACGCCCGATAAAGATTTTGGACAGTTGGTGAATGAGTGTGTGTTCCTTTACAAGCCCGCCTACATGGGCAACTCTGTTGATATTCTCGGGCCAAAAGAAGTGTGCGAGAAATGGGACATCGCAAATGTGTCCCAAGTAATTGATATTCTTGGATTGCAAGGAGATACTTCGGATAATATACCAGGCATACCCGGTGTTGGACCGAAAACGGCTGCAGATTTATTAAAGCAGTTTGGTTCAGTTGAGAATATCATTGCAAACTCAAGTCAATTAAAAGGAAAGTTAAAAGAGAGAGTGGAACAATTTGGTGAGCAAGCTATTCTATCAAAAAGGCTGGCCACTATTATCACCGATGTGCCAGTTGAATTTAATGAAGAACTTTTAAGATATACAGCACCTAATGTAGAAGCGTTAAAACCTATCCTGGAAGAATTGGAATTCAAAACCATGATGCCCCGCATTTTTAATTCGGGACCGGGCACATCATCGGCACCAGCAACACGGGTTGCCTCACCGAAGGAAGCGCAGTTATCTATGTTTGGCGGATCGGCTGAAACAGAAACGCCATTTGATGAAGTTGAGAAAAAAGTATTTAATCAGACAACAGTTCAATACAGAACGATCAATAGCATTGATGAACAAAGAGCTTTGATTGAAAAGTTGAAATCAAAAAAAGAATTCGCTTTTGAAGCCATTACAGATGAAGAAGAGCATTTTGATTTCCAATTAAAAGCATTGGTCTTTTCAACAGAACCTGGCGAAGGATATTTTCAGCCTATTCTAAAACCTGAAGAGGCAAGGCCGTTTGCTGAAGTATTGAGCAACGAAAAAATTACGAAAGTGGGACACAACATGAAGTATGGTCTTCTTGCTTTGAGAAAAGTGGGCATTGAAGTGAAGGGTCAACTGTTTGATACAATGCTTGCTCATTATTTGATTGAACCGGAAGCCTCGCATGACCTCGATATTATCTGCAACCAACTTTTGAATTATCAATTGCTGAAAGAAGACAGTCCGGAGAAGGATCAAATCTGTGAACGGGTTGATATCGCATTGCAGATCAAGTATAAGCTGAGCAAAGAATTAGAAAACCGTAAGCATTCATTGCTTATGCGCGATGTGGAAATGCCTCTGGTGAGTGTATTGGCTTCCATGGAATTTGAAGGAGTGAAGGTGGATGCGGAAACACTGAAGTGGATGTCGGAAGCATTGAAGAAAGACAGCGAACAGGTTCAAAAAGAGATCTTTCAGTTTGCAGGTGCAGAATTTAATATTGGCTCACCGAAGCAGTTAGGAGAAATCTTGTTTGACAAACTCAAGCTGATGGATAAGACCAAGAAGACGAAGACGGGTCAGTATGCCACAGGTGAGGATGTACTACAGAAGCTGGCAGTTGATCATGAGATCGCTAAAAAAATATTGGAGTACAGAGAGTATGAAAAATTGCGTTCCACCTATGTAGATGCGTTACCACGAATGATGAGCAACGCGGATGGAAGAATTCACACTGATTACCGACAAGCGGTTGCCGCCACAGGAAGATTAAGTTCTAACAATCCGAATCTTCAAAACATTCCAATCAGGACAGAGAAAGGAAGACAAATACGAAGTGCTTTTGTTCCACGTGACAAGAATTTCTTATTCATGTCTGCTGACTACTCGCAAATTGAATTGCGTATTGCAGCAGCATTCGCAAAAGACATCGTAATGATTGATGCATTCAGAAACAAAAGGGATATTCACACGACTACTGCTGCCAAAGTCTTTAAAGTAGAAATCGATAAGGTTACTCCTGACATGAGACGCAAAGCCAAAGAGGTAAACTTTGGCATTTTGTATGGTAGCACCGCATTCGGGCTTTCACAAAACCTTGGCATATCACGCACCGAAGGAACGGAAATGATTGATTCTTATTTTAAAGAATTTCCTGGCATCAAGCGATACATGGATGATTCGATCAACTCGGCACGTGAAAGAGAATACGTTGAAACAATTTTGGGCAGAAGGAGATATTTGCGCGACATCAATTCACGCAATATCACCACACGTGGATTTGCCGAACGAAATGCAATCAACGCACCCATTCAAGGAAGTGCTGCAGACATTATTAAAATAGCAATGATCAACATTCATCGTTGGCTTAAAAAAGAAAATCTCAAAACCAAAATGATCATGCAGGTACATGATGAGTTGGTCTTTGATCTCTGGCCCGAAGAGGAATCTATTGTAAAACCAAAAGTGGTTGAATTGATGAAGCACGCTGTAATCTTAGACGTGCCTATGGAGGTAGAGGTGGGTGTAGGGAAGAATTGGCTGGAGGCGCATTAATTTTCAATGAGTCAATTAGCCGATGTGCAAAATGACAATCGACTAATTGATCATTGATTATTATCTTATCTCACTCCGGGCAATGCCGCTCCGGGAAAAACCTGTTCTTTAGCAAATGAAGGTGCCTTGCGCACAGTTGGATAAACTTCATCTAATGTATTTCCATCGTAAAGCCTTCCATTCTTCATTACTTTATTTACACTATTAGTATTGCGAATGCTTTCCAGTGGATTTTTATCAAGGATAACTAAATCGGCCAGCTTACCGGCTTCAATACTTCCAAGATCTCCATCCAGTCCCAATGCTTTAGCACCCTGAATAGTAGAAACTTTCAACGCATTATGGTTACTAAGACCGCCCGAAGCAACGCTCCACACTTCCCAATGATAACCCAATCCCTGGAGCTGGCCATGTGAACCAATGCCCGCGTTACCACCTGCCTTAACCAAATCATTTACAAACTTTGCATGATCAGGAAATACGTGCTCCTCATACATAAACCATGAACCTCTTCTGCGTGACTTCTGATCTAATTCAGATTTAGGAGTGAAGTAATTCAACTTCGGATCCCCGTTTACGTTTTCAGTAGCATAATAAAAATTCTCTGCCCACGGTCCGCCATAAGACACTAACAAAGTAGGAGTGTAAGTCATCTTTGCTTCAGCAATGGCTGTAGTTAAATCTTTATACAAGGGATAAATAGGAATGGCATGTTCATGACCAGAATATCCATCAATAAGGTTGGTCATGTTTAATTTGAAATCCAGACCACCTTCCGTGGTGGGCATTAAATTCTGTTCCTTAGCAGCTTGTATGATCCATTGACGATGCTGACGATTGCCCGTTAAATACATTTTGATTGTCTTGGTATTGTAGTATTCAGAGTATTGTTTCAGAATATCTTTAGCCTGATCAAAGTCTTTTAGATTATAAGCCCAATATCCTACGCCAGGTCCGGTACTATAAACACGAGGTCCCACCATTTGTCCTGTTTCCACCATGTCGCTATACGTTAACACATCGGTGGTTGCCGTTTGAGGATCGCGTGTGGTTGTTACACCGTATGCTAAGTTTGCCGCATACATCCACGCTTGATTTTTTTGAATGCCCCAGGCCGGCCACATGTGTGCGTGCGTATCGACAAAACCAGGAACAATTGTTTTTCCATTAAGGTCAATTTTTCGAACAGATGCGTCTGTTGAAATAGATCCCGAAGCACCTACTTGTTTGATACGCGCATTTTCAATCAACACATCCCCTTTCTCAATCACTTCATCACCCTTCATTGTAATGATACGTGCATTCTGTAACAACACTTTTCCAACGGGAATATCTTTTTGAACAATGACTTTTATGCGAACTTCATTTGGTTTGTAGCCCTCGTCTTTCTTTTCTTCGTCCTTCTTTTCGTCTGTCTTGGTAGAATCTTTTTTCTCTTCCGTCTTGTTTTCTTTCTCCTTTTCTTCAGCCGCTTTCTTTTTCTTTAGCTCCAATTCTTTGGTCTTTGCTTCATCGAGATTATAAGTAAAGAATGCATTGCCTAATGAGAAGTAAACGATCTTCCCATTGCTGCTCCAGCTTGGAAATTCTCCTCCTAACTTGGTCAGCTTGATGGCAGGAAATTGTGCCTTATCTGCTTCTGAAACAGAAATCTTTGGTACTTCACCACCTACTTTAGGGATAGTTACTACATAAATTTCATTATTAATCTGTGCAAAAGCACGATCACCCTCTGGAGCCATTTTAATCACATCCGCATTGGATGGTTCACGTGCAGGCTCAGTTGCTGACTCCAACATCATGCAATGATTTTCTCCGATTACAGAACCATAGGTCATAATCCCTGTGATCTTCGCATGTTGTCTTTCGTCCGTTCCATCCCAACGAATAGATACTAACCCTTTTTGTCCGCTGTATAAATAAATGCGGTCATCTGATTTAACGAAGTGCGGATTGCTTCTTCCTTTTCCACGCGCAATGGTGGTTGCATCTCCTCCATCGCCACTGATCCAGGCAATTTCTTCCTGACTGGCAAACGTAACTGGATCTGCATCTTCTTTGAAATTGTAAGAAGCTCCTTGTGTGAAAACAATTTTATTTCCCTGGTAAGTCCATACCGGATCAGAATACAAAGCCGGAGTAGTAGTTAAGCGTTGCGGCTTTGCACCTTTTACTTTGAAATTTATTTTATATAGATGACCTCCATTGTTTTCCCACGTAGCCCAAACCAATTGTGATACGTCCGGACTCCACGCTGGTTGTGCTTCCGTAAAATTAAAATTGCTTACTCGCTTTGGAGTGCTGCTGGCAATATCCATGGTATATAATCTGTTCAGTGCGGTAAAGGCCACTTGTTTTCCATCAGGAGAAACAATTGGATTTCTGATTTGAGTCACGACCATATCTTTATCATCCTTGATGGGATACTTAAAATCTACTTGCGGGCCAACGAGGAATTCTGTTTCGATTTCAAATGGAATGTTTACTGCATTTCCACCTGCTACAGGGATTTGATAAAATTTTCCACCGTAGGAAGCAATCAATGATTTGCTGTCAGGAGTAAACGACATAGCAGGTAAAACTCCCATTGGAGCAATGGATTCCTGTTCATCGCGCTGCACAGGATAAGCCAGCCACTTCTCATCGCCATTTTTCAAATCACGAATGATTAAACCCGTTTGATCATTGTAACGTGAACCATACACTAACCATTTTCCGTCTGGAGAAAGTGTGGGTGCGAATGCTGATCCATATCGGGAAGTTTTTACTTCCATCTCACCATTTTCACGATCGTAAATTCCTAATTGATATTGCGGAAGTTGTGCATTGTAATTCCATGCTCCTGTACGTTGTGAAAACCAGAGATAGCGATTGTCGGATCCAAATGCGGGTTCAACTACTTTTAAATTGTCCGGTTTAGAGATTAATTGAGCGCCAGAACCTCCGTCTTTATGGAACATCCACAATTTAAAATTGCGTATGCCGCGTGAGCCGATAATATAATTTCCATCGGGTGTCCATTCAGCAGACTGATAATGATCGGTGTTGCCTTTAGTTATCTGCAGAGAATCGGTTTTATCTAAATTAAACCACCAGATATTTTCACCACCGCTTCTGTCAGTAATGAACAAAAGTTTTGTTCCATCCGGACTAAACTTTGGATGTGAATCGAAGGCCATGCCTTCTGTGAACTGCGTAGGTTTGCCACCCGTGATGGGCATCGTATAGATGTCGCCTAAAAAATCAAAGGCAATGATTTTTCCGTCTGGACTTATATCCAGAGACATCCACGTGCCTTCATTGGTTTTGATGGGAATCCTTCTGCCTACTTCGAGCGGAAGGTCTTTTTTCTTTTTTGAATCTTTTTTCTCGTCTTTCTTTTCCTGTGCCACCACAAGAAACGGCAGGACAAGACTGAAAATGAGTATCAGTTTTTTCATATGGGATAGAGTTTGCTAATCAATAAGTAACGCAGCAAGGTAGCTTACGGCTATTGATTTTACACAGGCGGAAATGGAGTTTCCTCCTATTTCAGGACCTGATTAATGAGAAACATTCCGAATGAACTTCCGGTCAACGTAGTTCAACGCCAGAATAAAAAGGAATGCAAAAAAGATTAACCCTGGATAGCCTTTCAGGAAGGAATAAACACCTACATCTGGCCGGAAGTCGATAAGGATTATGGCAACGATTAATCCAATGATGAAAAGGAAGATACCGCCTGCAAACCACCATCCGTCACGTGAGGATTCTTTGATGTGCTTGGCTGCAATTCGTTGAATCACTAAGTCTTCGAAAGAAGACTGTAGTGAAAACTCAGGTTCACGCTGCAGTGAAGAAAATACTTTGCGATAGGCTTCCGCATCTGCAGAGGAATTTTCAGCATCGCCTCGCTCTATTTTATATTGTAGCTCTTCGTCCGTCATATCCATTCTTCTTTACCCAGATACTTCTTTACTTTCTCTTTCAACAAATTGCGCGCCCTGAAAAGATAATTTTTTACCGTCCCTTCGGGCATGCCGGTGATCTCACCAATCTCCGTATAGTTCTTTCCGTCCAGATGATATAAAGTTAGCACTGTTTTATACTGTGGTGGAAGGTGATCTATTAATTTAAGTACATAATCGTCCATATCTTGCTCGGCCAGCGAATCTGCCTGATCGTCCGCGATAAAATGCTTCGTGAAGCTTTCTTCATCCGGAATATCACTCACCTTAATTTTTTTCTTCCGCAGGTGATTAATACCCTGCCGGTAGGCGATGGTGGCGATCCAGGTGCTCAATTGCGACTGGAAATTAAATTCACCAATCTTTTCATACACTTTCATGAACACGTCCTGGCAGATCTCTTCCCGATCTTCTGTGCTGTCAATCAAACGGCCTACCATATGCCCTACCAGCCTTTCATTTTGCCTTATTAATTGCCTGAAAGCCTGCACATCCCCGCTAATTATGCGGGAAACAAGAGCCCTATCGTCTGTCATTGGGGGGTAAGACACGGATTCAAGTTAGAATGTTGCAGGATAAAAAGAGATTCTGGATACTGGATTCTGGCCTGCTAGCATCCAGAATCCAGTATCAATATCGACATATAGAAAATATTTCAAGTTTCTCTGCAACATCCACGTTCGAACCCCCGTCTCACGCCCCAAAACAAAGAAACTTTAAAAACACTACTTATATGGATCACAACGTAACACAGGTATTGATGCCAATTGCCATCTTCAGCGGATTGGGTGGAAGCGTTTACTTCTTCACTAAAGTGATGACCGATTATGTTCTTAAAAAGAAGATGATTGAGAAAGGCTTCGTGAATGATGATACGCAAGCCATATTCAAACAACACGAAAACATGGATAGTAAATATCCTTCCTTGAAATGGGGATTGATTTTTTTCTTCCTTGGAATGGCCCTGATTATTATGGAATACATCCCAACCAGTCCCGAGTCGCCATTGCCTTACGGTTTGGTTGCGGTATCCATCTCATTAGGTTTTCTGATCTATTACTTCCTGGTGAAGAAAGAGATCAAATAGTAATTGACATTGATAAGCATTGAGATCATACTGATTTCAATGCTTACCTCTTCTTCTTAAACTCCCTAAAATCTACTTCCATGCTTAAAAATTATTTTAAGACTGCATTGCGCAGCCTGTTGCGGCATAAATTTTTCTCAGCCATTAATGTTTTTGGTTTGGCTATAGCCATGACCATTTGTATGGCCATTATCATGCTGATTGCGGATCAGATGATGTATGATCGTTACAATTCCAGGCGTGATCGCATCTTTCGCGTAAATACGATTCCTATGGGAGAGGATGGCTCGATGCGTAATGAAACGGCTACAACCACGCTGCCTCTTCATGAAGAGTTATCGGAAAATTTTACTGGGGTAGAAAAATCGGTGCGTATTCTGCGTGGCTTTGGAAACATGTGGCTGGAGATTGAGCAGAATGTAAATATCCCGGTAGCCGGATTTTTTGTTGACCCCGAAGTACTGGATGTGTTTGAATATGAATTGGAATATGGAGACAAAGCAACAGCGTTGAATGAACCATATTCAGTAGTCATTACCAAAAAGACAGCAAAGAAATTATTCAAACAAGAAAATCCCCTGGGTGAAACATTTAAAGTAGGAGAGCAGGGGCTTTATAAGGTAACGGGTGTTTTAAAAGAGACCACTAACAAGTCTCACATTGTATTCGATGCATTGGCAAGTATCTCTACCATTAAAACACTGAAAGCAGAACGTTATCGTAAAGATGTAGACAACTGGTATCAATATACCGCGGGTTGGATTTACATCTTGCTTCAGAAAAGCAAGACCCCCGAGGACATCAATCCTTATTTGGCAAAAATTCAAAAAGAACATTTTACCACACTTCCTAAGCCCGATTCTCAACAGAAGGTGAAGTACCATCTTCAATCGTTGATGAGTATTACGCCCGGACCATTTATTAATAATCCTATTGGTCCATTTTTACCATGGATCTTCATTTACTTCTTTGCTGGATTAGCGGCAGTAGTTATGCTTACCTCCTGTTTCAATTTTACTAATCTTTCTATTGCGCGTTCACTTACTCGTGCTCGCGAGATTGGTGTTCGCAAAGTGACTGGAGCGATGCGGTGGCAGATTTTTGTTCAGTTTTTATCAGAGTCAATTATTGTTGCGTTGTTCGCACTCGGTGTTGCCGTAATCTTATTAATTCTGAGCAAACCATTAATGATGCAATTGAGCTTTGCACGATTAATGAAGTGGGATCTGGAGGCGAACTATTTTGTGTACGTTGTCTTTGTAGTCTTTGCTTTGGTAGTTGGAATACTGGCAGGGTTATTTCCTGCAGTCGTGATGAGTCGTTTTCAGCCGGTGAAAGTATTGAAGGGATTTACTAACATAAAATTGTTTTCACGAATGGGCTTGCGCAAAAGTCTCCTGGTGGCGCAGTTTACGTTCTCATTAATTTTTATTCTTTCTGTAATTGTGGTATTCAACCAGTTGCAATTATTTCTAAAGGCTGATCATGGTTTCAGTATGGATCACAAGGCAATCGTGTATCTGAATGGATCTTCGCCAGAAATATTAAAAACAGAATTGCTGAAGTATAGCAATATTGAAAGCGTGACGGCAGCTTCGCATATTCCAGCTGCCGGTTCAAGTTATGGCGAAAACTTTAAGCGATCACTGGACGAAAAGGATTGGACCGATCTCTACTACTACGCAGTGGACGAAGATTACATGAAAAACATAGAAGTGCCAATGATAGCAGGACATTTTTTCTTGCCTGAAGCGGGAGAGTCGAATAAGAAACTTATTGTTCTAAGTGAAAAAGCAGTGGAAACATTTCATTTCAAAACACCCATCGATGCGATTGGTCAGGAATTAATCATGCAAAAAGATTCGTCACGATTCCAGGTTATCGGAGTCATGAAAAACTATAGCCATCAGTTGCTAATGGAGAAGATGGGTCCACTTTGCCTCCTTTACAAACCGGATGAGCTTCAACTTTTGCAGGTGAAATATTCAGGCTCATTTGAGCAGGCAGGAATATCTATTGAAGCTGCATGGGCAAAGATTAATCCTTCATTAAAAGTAGACTACAAGGATTTCTATGCAGAAGTACACAAGATCTATGACATCTTCTTTGGTGATTTGGTAAGTGTACTAGGCGTTATTTCTTTCCTCGCCATTGTGATATCTTGCCTTGGTTTGTTGGGAATGGCCACCTATACCACCGAAACGCGTATTAAGGAAATTTCTATTCGTAAAATATTAGGAAGCAGCAATGGCTCATTGGTGTATTTATTGTCCAAAGGATTTTTCTCTGTGCTATTGATCTCTATTTTTCTTGCTGTGCCAATGGCTTATTTTGCCAATAATCTTTGGCTTGAGCTATTGGAAAATCACGTATCTATAGATATCGCAGTGATTGCATTAGGGATTGTTATCCTGATTGTATTTGGAGTGCTTACTATTGGATCACAAACCTGGAGAGCAGCATTTGTAAATCCGGTTGACAATCTGAAGAGCGAATAACTGGTAAGTCAATTGTCGATGTGCCAGGTTTCAATTGGCACATCGATGATTGATAATGACTATTATTTGAAGTGTTTTAATCTTACGATCTCATCTGATTTTAGAAATCTCCACTGACCACGCTTCAGATCTTTTTTGTCCAGACCGGCATACACTACGCGATCAAGTTTTACCACATCATAACCGAGTGATTCGAATATCCTGCGAACGATGCGGTTCCAGCCAATGTGAAGTTCCAGGCCTACCGTTAATCCATCATCACTCACTATGGCGATATCGTCAACGATCGCTTTACCTTCTTCCAGATGAACACCATCACTGATTTTTTGAAAATCATTTTTAGTTAATGGCTTATCTAACTCTGCCTTGTAAATCTTCTTCACGTTGTAAGAAGGATGTGTAAGCTTATCAGTTAAATCACCATCATTGGTTAAAAGTAAAAGTCCTGTGGTATTTCTGTCAAGACGACCAACAGGATAGATACGCTCTTTACATGCGCTCGCCACAAGTCCCATTACTGTATTTCTTTCCTGAGGATCTTCGGTTGTAGTAATAAATCCTTTAGGCTTATTCAATAAAACATAAACGGGCTTCTCGGCTTTCAGCTTTTTATCCTCATGACGAACATCATCTGTAGGCTTCACTTTGTAGCCCATTTCAGTAATGGTTGTTCCATTTACTGAAATCAATCCCATCTTGATTAGTTCGTCTGCTTCTCTTCGAGAACAGACACCACTATTAGAAATGAATTTGTTTAGTCGAATCAATCCATCATCTTCTTTCTTTTCCTTATCAGGGCGAATAGGAGCGTTGTTTTGATTATCAATTCTATTCTGCACGAAAGATTTTCTTTCTTTCTTGTCATCTCCTCTTGGCCTTTGGAATGAAGGACTTTCTCTTCTCTCAGGTCTCTTCTTATCGCGATCAGCGTAACTTTTTACCGATCCTGATGATTTGGAGAAGCGTTGAGGCTTGTCTGACGTAGAATCTTCATCTCTTTTCTTATAAGGTCTTTTGGGATCACCATCAGGTTTAGAAAAACGCTTTGGCCTATCGGACGATGAATCGTCTCTCTTGGCGTATGGCTTCTTAGCATCACGATCTCCATAACTTCTGGAAGGGCCAGCTGATTTTGAAAAACGCGGACGATCCGATGAAGATGAATCATCTCTTTTCTTATAAGGTCTTTTTGTCTCACCATCACCGAAACTTCTTCCTGTTCCTTCCGGCTTTGAAAAGCGTGGTCGTTCAGAAGATGATGAAGAGGGAGAATCCTCTCTTTTTCTATACGGCTTCGTGCGGTCACCATCTGGTTTTGGGCGGAAGGTACTTGCAGCTCCACCCGGAGACCGGCCCGATCTCTTTTTGTCGCCTTCATCGCGTGCTCCGCCTTTACCTTTACTTTTTCGGAATGAATTTTCCGCTTCTGTTCTTTTTCCAAAAGAACTCTTCCCTGATTTATTTACTCGTGCCATAGTTATTCAATTTAGGCACAAAGGCCTGCGATTAGAAATGATTTGCTTTAAAATAAAAACGCTCCGATGAAAGGACCGGAGCGTTTTGTCTTTTTCCTTGTTTTTTTATTGATTTTCGGGAACCTCTCCGATGGTATTTACTTCCGTAGTGAAATCTTTTGGAGTGGGAAGTTCATTAATATCATTGATTCCGAAGTATTCCATGAATTTCGCGCTTGTGCCATACAGCATTGGGCGGCCAATTGTTTCTGCTTTTCCGCGAATTTCAATTAGGCCTTTATCCAATAATTTTTGAATAGCATAATCGCAATTCACCCCGCGAATGTTTTCTACTTCTGTTTTAGAGATAGGCTGCTTGTAAGCCATAATGGAAAGCGTTTCCATCGCTGAAGTAGACAAGCGTTTCTTTGATTGTTGCTTCAACATGATCGCAATGCTGGCCTGGTAAGCAGGCTTAGTCAGAAACTGATAGCCACCACCACCTTTGAATAACTGGAAGGAGTATTCATCTATCTGGTATTTTTCTTCCAGCTTCTGAATGGCATTGACGATGTCCTCTTCAGGAACATCGGCATTGAACATTTCCGAAAGGCATGCTTTCAAATCTGCTACTTTGGTCGGACCAGGTGAGCAGAAAATAAGCGCCTCGATATGATTTAATAAAAAGTCCATATATAAGTCCCTCTCTTTTAAGAGAGGGATTTAGGGTGAGTTTAATCTTGTTTCATCATCTTCGCTTCGATCGACTGAGTAGTGTGAGGTACTGCAATCAATCTTTCTTTTGAAATCAGTTTACCGGTTACGGTACAGATTCCATAAGTACCATTCTTGATACGCACCAGAGCGTTTTCCAGATTGGTAATGTATTTCAACTGGCGTGCTGCCAACTGACTTAAGTTTTCTTTCTCAGCAGTTTCTGCTCCGTCTTCCAATACTTTGGTATTGCCACCAGAAGTAGAATCAGTTCCTTCATCGTTGTTGCGATTCAGTGTGTCTTTTAAAAGTTTGAACTCATCACGGGCTTTTTCAAGCTTTCCTTTGATCAGTGTTTCAAACTCTTTCAATTCTTCCTCACCGTATCGAGTGCGATCGTCTTGCACAGCGGCTTTTGCTGGCTTATGTGCAATAGGACGTTGAGTAAGAATCGGGAAAATATTCAGTTGAGGCGAGTTGGCTGGTTTCGCCATTGCTTCCTGCTTCTTGGTAAGAACAGGAACCTTTTTCTCAGCTGGTTCCTTTGGTTCCCTTTTCACAGCAGGTGCTTTGGCAACTACTGCTTTTGGAGCTGGCGCAACTTTCTTGGGGGCTTCCTTTTTAGGAGCAACTTTCTTAGCAATTACTTTCTTCTCAATTTTTTTTGGCGATGTCTTCTTAGCCGGGGCTTTCGCCTTTACCACCTTCTTTACTTTGGCAGCCGGTTTTGCTTTAGCCGGAGTTTTTTTTGCGGCTTTAGCGGATGACTTTTTATTCGATTTGGCCATAATTCAAATTCCTCGATAAGGTTAAAAAAAGATCGGGCAAAAATACGGGGTCGTACCTAAAACAAAAAATGTATTTGGATTAATTCCGGCAGGTAAAAATTTCACATATTAATCTTAAACAGTATTTGATTCTGTCAAAACAGATTTAACGTACTTTAAATTCTGTAATAAAGGATTAAATCTCCAAATAAGTTGGTACGATTTACCGCACTATCAGCATGCCTGAAATTTGCTAATTCTGACTGGCCAAAACGACTCTCTTTCGATACGTTTTTACGTTTCCTTCCAGGTCAAAAACTTCAAACCAGACCATATAGTATCCATTGCGGGCTTTGGTTCCATCATTATAATCGCCATCCCATCGGAAGGCGCCTTCTACAGGAATAGCTTCATTGTTAGTGATCTCTTTAATGGGTCGGCCTTGCTGATCATAGATCTTCACATTCGCGATGTAGCCACCTTGTTCAAACTTATATTGAATGGATGCGAAGTCATTAAATCCTGCATTAGGTGAAAAGATTTCTGGAGTAATTTCAATCTCACCTTTGTCCAGGGGATTTTCAGGTCGGGCATTAGAGTTCAGATAACCCGGAGTGGCATAACCAGAAGAAGCATTTGCCGATCGCCAGTTTGAAGGTTCGTTTGTTGCATTGATAAATGAAATCCGCTCCAGCGAAATGCCCTCATCATCTTTAAGCAAAGGTGAATGGTAGTCTTCTGAGTACTTTAGGAAATCAATGAGATGACTTTGTTCATCCATCAAAACTACAGATCCTTCATCATCCGAAAAGCTGGGTAAATCAATAGCGAAGAAATTCCTATCTAAGCCAGAAGGGTAATTATTTTTCAGAACGGTTGCATCTTCTGTGAAAACCAAATAAGCTCCGGGTGAAAGCATGAGATCGAGATCGGTAATTAGCTCTTCATTTTTTATTTGCCCTTCTTCAAAGTTTGCCAGTTTGTAATTTTTGAGATTGATAAACTTAGGTGAGCCATTATAGATTTCAACAAAGTCAACACCTGATGGTTTTGGGTTAAAGAGAATCTCGTTGATCACCATATCTAAACTATCTGCTGGTTCAGGCAAAGCAAAAGTGATTTGATTGAATTCTTCCTGGATTGTATTACCAGCACAATCACGAAGATTAGCTGTAATTTCGTAGGAGGTTCGTGTAGCTAATGTTACCCCGAGATTCAATTGAATTTGGGTTAGGGATAAATTAGTAAACGAAGCTTTTGAAACTGGAATCGCAGGAGAGAGCTTAAGCGAAGCGAGAGAAATATTTTTCTCTAGTTTTTCATCGAAGGTAAGTAACACCTGATCAGGCTTTGCAACAGCGGCAATCAATTTTGGTCCTGTAAGATCGGGCTTATTGGCAAACACTGAATTCTGCTTTCCGGGTGTGCCACCAATTTCTCCCTCTGCCGAAATCCAGTTGCCCCCCTCTCCGCAAATGTTCTCTGGATCTATCAACTCAAGCGACCATCCGCCATCACTTCGCTCATCATCTTTATACCAATCCGGTGAATAGCGTACCGAATCGATGAGTTCATCCAATGAATTCTTCAATACAATCGGCTCACCTCCATTATTCAGAGAAGGGAAACTGCTCACGCCTATTACCTTTCCATAGTTGGAAAACTTATATGCATTGGCAGTAGAAGTGAGAATGGCGAAATCATGAGGCAGAATGATAGCGGAGTTTAGTTTTATTGTCGCAGTAGCATCAGCGAGATTCCAATCTTTTAAATCGATAGGATTATCCGACCGATTAAACAATTCAATGTATTCCGCTTCCGGCAACTGAACAACAGGAGAAGGGTCCGCCATAATTTCATTAATAATGACATCTTTGAATTTGCTGGGAACGGACAGGAAATACCGAAACGATTTTAAAAAATCGGGCATTTTATTTCCAGCTAAATCCTGAATTCCCGAAAGAGTTAATTCATAATCAATTCCATTAGTGAAAGGGGTTTCAAATTGGAGTTGAACAAATTTGGATTCACCAGAGAGAGAAACGCTGATTGGATTTCCGATGGTATTACTTACGATGTAAGCGGATTGTTGAACCGAGCTTGCAGACAATGATTCATTAAACTCAAGCAATAATTCTTTATCACTTACTATGGTCAAATTGACGAGATCTGGCGCTTTAATGTCAGGACTTTTCCCAAATACAGAATTCTGTTTTCCAGGACTCCCTCCCGATTCATCTTCCGAAGCTCTCCAGTTAGTAGGTTCGTTTGCATTGACTTGTGGGTTCAATCGTTCCAGCGTCCAGCCGCCCTCGGCTTTAACTTCATTCTGATACCAGTCAATTTCATAACTCACCGAATCTATTTTTAAACCATCTGCACTGATTAGTTTAATCTTATCGTCATTGTTATTCAACGAAGGGAAATTAGATAGTCCGATTACTTTGCCCAGAGAAGTATATGGGGCAACACCTGATGAACTAGTCAGAATAATGAGATCACCCGGTAAGATCTGATAATTGGGTAGTGTTGCAGTAGTGGTTGGATCACTGAGTTTCCAGCCGGCTAGATTTAATGTCTTGTTGCTTTGATTATAGATCTCAACAAATTCCTGTGAAGGTAATCCTACCTGAGGACTTGGATCGGGATAAAGTTCATTGATAACAATGTCATTAATGACAGCCGTTACATAAGTAAAATGCTGACTGGTTGAAGCCATTATATTATCAGTCAAATCTTTTATGTTCGATATGGTGATTTCATTTTCTATGTTACCTGTAAATGGAGAAGAAAAGGTAAGCCTGATTGATTTCTGATCGGATTGCAGAACGGACGATTCGGGATTTCCAATACTGTTATTGATTATGAAGTTAGTTAAGTTCTGTGCGGTTGAAGCGTTTATACTTTCATTAAAGGTCAATAATAGTTCAGTGCCCGAAAGAACTTGGAATGATTGTAACTCAGGAGGATCGGCATCCACAATAATATCTCCTGCATAAAAATCATCAAAGAAATGTTTGTTGAAGAAGGAGGAGGTAGATTGTTGAATGCGAACTCCAAAGAAATTGCCCGATGAAAATGAATTATCATTCGCAGAGCCTTCTAAAGTGTAACTAGTTCCACCTGTGTCATCCTGCTCTAGCGTCCACGCATTATCACTATCACGTATCACTTTTATACGAAAAGTGTTATTGGATTTGTTGGTAACATCATCGGATCCATCAATAAGTATGATAGGAGTTGTATTTCCTGCTACCTTTTTGTACAAACATATTTCATCCTTTGTTCCGCCAATCCGTACAAAGTATCCATTGTTGGACACACTGGTCAAGTCAGCCAGTTCTGAGACCAGGTACACATCAGCGTAATTGACACTGGAAGTATTGAATTGGAGATTGATAAAAAATTTCCATTGCGCTTCTACTGCTTTGATAGAGGGAGTAGTGATGTAAAAAACAGAGGTTGCTACGGATACATTCGATTTAAGTCTTCCATTTTCGATAACCCAACCTAATGGATTGTCCGGCACAGCAGTCCAAACCGGATTGTTTGTAAAATCTCCGTCCGAAAAATCTTCGATTACTTGCCCAAACGTTAGTAAGGAATTAAAAAAGAAAAGAACAATGATGAGCGTTTTCTTCATAGCATCTTTGCTTTGCGTTACTTTTGTCTTCTATCAATTTTAAAACAATAAAAATGAGATTAGCAGTGGTAGGCGCTACCGGTTTGGTAGGCCAGGAAATTTTGAAAGTGCTCGATGAGCACAATTTTGAGTTTGATGAATTATATCTTGTTGCCTCTGCAAAGAGCGTAGGCAAGGAAATGGAATATAAGGGTAAGAAGTACATTGTAAAGAGTATGGAAGAAGCAGTGAAGCTTGCTCCGGATATTGCCATTTTCTCAGCGGGTGGAAGTACTTCATTAGAATGGGCTCCCAAATTTGCAGCAGTGAAAACAACAGTGGTGGATAACTCTTCCGCTTGGAGAATGGACCCAACAAAGAAACTGGTGGTACCTGAAATCAACGGTGATTCTTTACAAAGTGAAGATCTGATCATTGCAAATCCAAATTGTTCAACTATACAAATGGTATTGGCGTTGGCGCCTCTTCATAAAAGGTACAAAATCAACCGTATCGTTGTTTCAACTTATCAATCCGTTACAGGGACAGGAAAGAATGCG
>Ga0164241_10002497_pt1 | contig 19770 bp, 17 predicted proteins | sample OricomyardsoilBY_FD_108780 | JGI IMG/M metagenome (GOLD analysis project Ga0164241, IMG submission 108780) | Backyard soil microbial communities from Emeryville, California, USA - Original compost - Back yard soil (BY) | ecosystem: Environmental > Terrestrial > Soil > Unclassified | place: USA... | reverse complement strand
CCGAAGCAGACCCTCTGCGTTGACGAACTCCGTCACGCAGAGCCCCGCGCCGTGCTTGCGGCAAAGCCGGCGGAACACCGCATCCGACACGTCCTCCATCGGGGCGAGGATGGTCGGCCGGTCACGGAGCAGGGCGGCGAGCTCGGGGGACGCGGGCATGGGTCGGAGCGCCGCACGACCTCGGGTCGGCGGGCGCGCGGAAGCTCCCACCTCGACCCGCGTGGGTCAAGCCGTCGGACTCCCAGCATTTCGCCGGGTTTCGATGGTGGTCGGGCGCAGGGGCCTCGCGGTTTGGGTGCGACGAGCTCCCACTGGAGATCTATTCCCGTCGCGATCGCCAAAAAGTGGACAACCGACGCTCACTCAGGTACGAGACCGACCCCAGATATGCTGATCGATGCGTCCCTGCTCCGTCGTGCGAAGCTCGAAAACATCGAACGCCTGGCCCACTCCCTCGGAGTCGACGTCCCCAAGCGCCGACGGGACTCGGTCTACGCAAGTCAGCTCGTCGGCGCGATCGCGAGCCGGATCCGACGCGACGCCATGATGGACGAGCTGAAGAAGCTCACCTCCATCGGCACCTCGCTCGTCGGTGGCTCGCTCGGCACGTCGCGCTCGGCGCGCACGTCGCGCTCGCGTTACCGCGCGAACTGAGCAGCCCACTTCCGGCGGTGTTGGCGTACGCCAGCGCGCTGGACGTTCCAGCGCGGCTGCAGAAATATTTGTTCGGAACCCCATCGGTGAGGCCGTGTCCTTTGCTCGATGGACGCCTCTCCCGACGACCTCGCCCTCGCGCGTGAGAACCTCCACGAGCCCGACTGGGCCCACGGTCCTCCTGTGGCGCTGCCCGTCGACCCTCGCGAGATCCCCGAGCTCGGGACGTTCTTCTCACGGAAGCGGGTGACCCTCGTCCGGCTCGGGGTCTTTTGCCTCGCGACGGCCATCCCTCTCTGCGTCGGCGCGGCGAAGGCGATCGCCGAAGAATGGAACGAGGCGATCGCGAAAGATCCGTCGACGATCGAGCTGCGGCGTATCCCCGTGCATGCCGACACCAGGCACATCGACACGGGTCACCTCGAGATTCAGCGCACGCACGCAGGTAGGGTCGAACCGACCCGGCTACCGGGCGAGCCTCGCTGACAGCTCGCCTGCTCGGAGCGCGGCGCCGGTGGTAGCATCGCGCTCGTGCGTACTTTGCATTCCTTCTTCTTCGCGGCGCTCGCGCTCGCATTCGTATCCACTGGCTGTGATGACGGAGACACCGGCTCCGGCGGTGGGGGCGGGGGAACGACGAACGATCCGCCCGAGCCGCTGCCCGCGCTGTCGAAGGCGCCGCTGACGACCGAAGCGCGCATCGTCCCGAGCACGGCGCAGGTCGTCGCCGACAACTCGAAGAACCTGCGTCTACCCGACGACGCAGAGGCGTTCCTCGCGGACGGCTACGGCGCCTACACCACAGAGGCGGGCGAGCCCGTGATGCCCGAGACGCTCGACGACACGACGCCCCCTGCAAAGGGCGCGAACGCGAAGCTCATCGCGCGATTCGTCCACTTCAGTGACACGCAGCTCGCGGACGACGAGTCGCCGTCGCGTATCGTGAACGCGGATGGTCCCTTGTCGCCGACGAGCGGCGCGTTCCGACCCCAAGAGGGTCACGAGTGCCGGATCATGAACGCCGCAGTTCGCACGATCAATCGCCTCAGCCAGGACTCGAAGATCGACTTCGTCGTCCTGGGCGGCGACAACGCGGACAACGCCCAGACGAACGAGGTCGACTGGGTGCTGTCGATCTTGTCGGGCTCCGACTCGGTCGAGTGTGACTCCGGTGACGACGACGACCCGGTCAGCGGCGGCAACAACGACCCCAAGGATCCGTTCATCGCCGGCGGCCTCGACATGCCGTGGCTCTGGGTGACTGGCAATCACGACGTCCTGAACCAGGGAAACTTCCCTCCCGCTTCGATCGCCGACGAATACGTCGGAACGAACGCCGCGACGGGTACGCGTGACTGGTCGCAACCCGGCGGCCCGGTCTACGTCGGAGACGTCACCGCGGACGAGCGACGCGCGCCGCTCAGCGGCGAAGATCTCATGGCGAAGGTGAAGGCCGACGGAGACGGACACGGCATCACCGACGCGGACCTCGCGAGCGGGTACGGCGAATACACCTACGACATCCCAGGCACGGAGCTGCGCATCCTGGCGATGGACACCGCCGCGCGCACCGGAAGCGCCGACGGGCTCATCCACCAGAGTCAGCTCGACGAGTTCATCATCCCTTCGCTCGACCAAGCGGTCACCGACGGCAAGCTCGTGATCGTCACTTCGCATCACTCGTCTGGGCAGCTCACCGACGGCGGTGGCTTTGGCGGACAGATGCAGTCGGACGCCGTCTTGCCCGACGAGTTTCGCGCGGTGCTCGCCACGTACCCGAACGTGCTCATGCACCTAGCCGGGCACACGCACCACCACAAGGTGACGAAGATCGACGTGCCGACCGTCGCCTCCTATTGGGAAGTCGAGAGCGCCGCGCTCGCCGACTGGCCGAACCAATTGCGCGTGATCGAGATCTGGGACGCGGACAACGGCTTCTACACGATCCGCATGGTCGGCCTCGACTACCAGACAGAAAACGATCCGATCGCCGAAGACGGCCGCCAGCGCGCCATCATGGACTACACGACCGGGTGGATCGGCACCGGCGAGGGCGAGCTGACGGACCGCAACGTCGAGCTTTACGTCCCGAAGCCCTGAGAGCCCGAAACGGGGGCTCTGGGAAGAGCACTCCGCGAGGAGCCTTCTGCGTAGAGCCTTCTGCGTAGAGCCTTCTGCGTAGAGCCTTCTGCGTAGAGCCCGAGCGGACGTCCGTCAGTTGGCCGCGGACTCGCGCCGCCGGCGCGCGACGAGCACGAGACCAAGCAAAGCGAAGCCCGCCCACGCGCTGCGGCTCGCTTCGCCTGCGACGGAGCAACCGCATCCGCTGTCGGTGGCGCCGTCTCCGTCACCGCCGCCTGCGCCTGAAGCGTTCCCGCCGGTCCCGGTCGTGGCTCCGCCGCCGCTCCCCGCTCCGCCGCCGGCCCCGTTGCCCCCCGCGCCAGTGGTCGTGGGAACGCCGAACTCATAGGCACCTGCGTCGAACGGCGGGTGCGACGGACGCGGCTCGGAGCCGAGCGGATGCACGTAATGGAACCCAGGGCTCAGCGACTGCCCCGCGCCTTGCCCGGGATCGACGCCCTGATCGATGCACGGAGAGCCGGCCGCGAGGTGAAAGTCGAACCCGGCGGCGTCCACGAACGTCGCGGGGTCGGTGCAGTTCGCCTCTGCGAGCGCCGAAGCCTGACTCGAGAGCGTGACGGTTCCCTGGAGGAGGTTGTTGCGAATGACCGCCGGAGTAGTGACGCCAGCGTCGACGTTCACGAACGTGCCGGAGCTCTTCTCGTTGATGAAGGTGTTGTTCACGACGAACAGCTCGTCGCTCGGATTGTCGGCGTTCGGTCCCTCGAGTCGATAGCCGATGACGTTCGGATTCTCGCTGTTCGCGCCCTGGATGATGACGTTGCCGATCACGAAGCTCAGACCGCCGTTCGGGAAATCGATCTCGTAGCTGCCCGAGCCGTCAGCCGTCGAAAAGAGGTTGTAGCGGACGACGTTCTCTTTCGCGCGCGACTTGAGAGTGTGACTGTGAAGGACGCCGTGTGAATAGTTGTATTCGAACACGAGACGCTTGACGTGATTGATATACAAGTTGTGGGCGCAGCCAGGGCCGTTGCAGCCGTCTCCCTGGCCGTTGGCGTCGAACTCGGAGTGCTCGACGTGGACCTCGCCGTCGGGCATCGGGTTCGTCAAGATCCCGTTTTCGTTGTTTCGAAAGAGGCAATTTCGAATCGTGATCCCGGAGCCCTCTGCGCGAATGCCGGCGCCGTTCTGGTCGGGCACGGCAGCGCCCGAGAGCTCGATGTTCTCGATCGTCGTATTCGCGCCCTGGACGACCCACGTGCCCTTGCCCTGCGCGTTCTGGCCCGCGGCGTCGATCTTCGCGCGGCCGGCGCCGACGCCCTTGATCGTGAGGTTGCTGCGAGCGATGGCGCAGACGTCGCCGTCGTAGCTGCCGGCGGAGTCGATCTCGATCGTGTCGCCGTCGGCCGCGGCCGCGAAAGCCGCGCACGGCTTCGCGTAGGTCTTGCCGGGTCCGACCGAGAGCGTCGCGGCGCCCGCGTCGAGCGTCCACAGCAGGGCGACCGCGCCGAGCGACACGTGGGACATGAGGCTCTTCATGGACACCGTTATAGCGGCATCCGACCTTTCTCGCGCTCGGCACCTCGCTGAGCATCGCAAGACCCCTCGTCGCGCTCCGACCAGCTCCCTGACGATCGGCAAATGGCGCGACCGCATCTCGCCCACTGACCCGTCCATGCGTGGGTCTTCGCGGTTCGGTCATTCCCGCTTCTTGATGGCCGCCCTGGTGGGCGGGCTCGTGATTCCCTCGACGTTCGGCTGCGGGGGCGCCGCGACCCTCGCAGAGCCGCTCGGTTACGCCGATCCCGTCTCGATGGCGACGTCGACGCGCCCGACCTCGGTCGTCGCGTCCGACGCGCCATGGAGCATGCGCGCGGTCGCGTCGCACGATCGTCGCCTCTGGATCCTCACCGACGCGGCGCGTCTCGTGGCGATCCGCATGGATGACGGTGGGATCGAGCAGGCCGGCCTCCCGAGCCAACACATCGTCGATGTTCGTCGAACGGCGGGCGACCGGCTCTGGGCCCTCACGCTCGACGAGGTGACGGGCGACACGCGCGTGTGGGAGCGCGGCGCGAAAGAGTGGACACCGATCTTCGAGATGATGACGGCTTCGCGTCCACTCGCGCTCGGCGAGCTCGGGGGGCGTCCCGTCGTCGTGAGCGCGCGCGCGCTCGCCTGGGAAGAGAAGGACTCGGTCGAGAGCATGTCGATCGACGCGCACCTCTCCTCGGAGGGCGCACGTCGACAGGTCGTGACCATCGGGCGACGTCTCTACGTCGGCGTCGACGCGCGGTTCGCGGGCGGGCTCCTTTACGCAGATCTGACGGCGCACACGTCGAAATGGATCGAGGCGACCGATCGGCTCGAGGGTTGTTCGGGCACGTTCGACCCTGCCTGCGATCGCGTCACCGGCGTCGCGACGCATCCCGTGGCGACCGGCTGCGCGCTCGTCGCGGTGACGCGGAACGACGGCGGCAAACCGCACCGTCGGGGACGCCTGCTCGAGGTGTGCGAGGACGAGGTGCGTCGCGTCGACGGCTTGTTCGCGGACCTCGAGCCGACGCCGAACGCCACGCTCGCCCTCGCCGCGTTCCACGGCGGCACCGAAGACGCGGACACGGCTGTCGACGATGGACGCCTCACGTTTCCGTTCTCGAGCGGCGGAGATCCTGCGACCGAGCTCGCGCCGCTCGACCTCGGTCCGGACCCGACGGCTCGAACCATCGAGAGGCTCTGCTCGATCGATCCCGAAGCGTGCCGGAGCCCCCAAGTCACGTTCGACGATCCGGTGGATCCATCGGTCGTCGCGCTCGCGGACGCTCCAGACGGCGTCTGGCTGTCGACGGAGGACCGTCTCGTCTTCTGGGCAGCCAACGGAACCCTGACGAGCGCGCAGCCCCTCGAAGAGAATGTCGGTGGCGCCTTCGTCTACGCTCGCTCGGACGTCGTCTGGGCCGCGCCGCTCCGAGATGCGGGACGCGCGGAGGCGAGCCTCGCGCGGCTGGCCGTGCCCGCAACCGTCCTCTCGGGTGGCGGTGCGCACGACGCGCTCCGGATCGAGGACGTCTCAGTCGGCTGCTATCGCGCGCTCGGCGACGCAGACGTCGATCTCTGCTTCGGACGAAACGCCTACGTCATCAGGGACCGTGACGGCATCGACGCAGGCGACTTCGCTGCGTGGAAGCCGTCGCCTCGCCATCCGCGGCTCGGCCGAGAGATCCTTTTGCCCGGAAAGCAGTCCGTCTGGGTCTCCGCGACCGAGGGCGGCGCGCAAGTGTCCTTGCTGCGCCGAGTGGATGGTCACGTCGTATCCGCCGAGCTCGCCCGTCTCGACGCCGACGCTGGAAAGAAGCTCAGGGCCGACCTCGGAGAGGTGCCCGACGTGGCCGCAGTCTGCGCAAAAGCCCGCGCCTGCGTTCGAGCGCTCCCGGACGGAGACTGGGACTCGGCGCCGCTCGAGACGGAGATCAAGACGCTCCGCGCGTGCCGAGAAGCGCTCCGTCGAACGCGGGCGCTCTTTCCCACGCCTCCACCCGACTGCGAGGAGTGACGCGCGAGCGCGGCTCGGCTACGCCCGGCGCGTGCTCGCACCGAAAGATTTTTACGACGCGCTGACCGAAGCCGGAGTGTCCCTCTTCGCCGGGGTCCCCGACTCGCTCCTCAAGGACATCTGCGCGTACGTGACGGACCACACGCCGCCCGAGCGGAACGTCATCACGGCGAACGAGGGGAACGCGATCGCGCTCGCGATGGGTCACTACCTCGCGACCGGCAAGACGGGCCTCGTCTACATGCAGAACTCCGGGCTTGGCAACACGGTGAACCCGCTGACGTCGCTCGCCGACCCGGCGGTCTACGGCATCCCGATGCTCCTCCTCGTCGGCTGGCGTGGGCGACCGGGCGAGAAGGACGAGCCGCAGCACGTGCAAATGGGCAAGGTCACGAAAGAGACGCTCGCTGCGATCGGCGTCCCCGCGACCGACCTGCCGGACACGATCGACGAGGCGCGCGCCGCGATTCGTACAGCCCTCGCCGACGCGTCGGCGCGCTCTGCGCCGCACGCCCTCATCGTCAAGAAGGGCACGTTCGACGCGTACAAGCTGCAGAAGGACACGGCGCCGCCGTACGAGATGACGCGTGAGCGCGCGATCGAGCGCGTCGTCGCCTCTCTCCCGAAGAACGCGGCCGTGGTCGCGACGACGGGCATGCCGTCGCGCGAGCTCTTCGAGACGCGCGAGCGTCGCGGCGAACCGCACGCGTCCGATCTGCTCACCGTCGGCGGCATGGGCCACGCATCGCTCATCGCGCTCGGCGTCGCGCTCGAGCAGCCGACGCGTCCTGTGTATTGCGTCGATGGCGACGGCGCCGTCCTCATGCACATGGGCGCGCTCGCGACGATCGCGCAGCTTCGTCCGAAGGCGTTCAAGCACGTCGTCCTGAACAACGGCGCACACGACAGCGTCGGCGGGCAGCCGACCGTCGCGTTCGCCGTCGACCTCTGCGCCATCGCGCGCGCCGCGGGCTACGTGAAGGCCACGTGCGTCACGACCGAGGCCGAGCTCGACGCCGAGCTCGCCGCGCTCGCCACCGGAGAGGGGCCGAGCCTGGTCGAGGTGCGCGTGAAGAAAGGTTCCCGGAAAGACCTGGGCCGCCCGACCCAGACGCCGCAAGATCTCAAGCGCGACTTCTCCGGCTTCTTGCGCGGCTGAGGTTCGCGCGCGAGCCGATGGATCTTCGACGCGCCTGACGCGTCTAGCTGGCCCACAAGGAGTCAGACACCGTCATGCATGCTCGCTCGATGCTCCCCATCCTCGCCTCGCTGCTGTTCACCGCGTGCTCCGACAGCGGGGCGCCCGTCGCCGAATCGCCGTCAAACGTCGCGGCATCGACCGTGACCGCGCCCGGCGGCTCGTCGACCACGTCGCCCGGCTCGCCCACCGCGAGCACGGTCTCGACGTCGAGCGCGAAGCCCACTCGGCCGATCGATCCCGCGAGCGCAGAGCTCGCGAAGAAGCTCGCGGCCAGCAGCAACGCGTTCGGCTTCGACCTCTGGAAGAAGGTCGCGTCCGCGGACGGCAACGTGGCCGTCTCGCCCGCCAGCCTCTCGATCGCGCTCTCGATGACGTACGCCGGAGCAGGGGGAGACACCGCTTCGCAGATGGCGCACGTGCTCCACTTGAACGGGTCGCAGGACGAGACGCAGAAGGGCGCAGCCGGGCTGAACGCGGCGCTCAGCGGCTCGAAGCAGGTGACATTCGAGATCGCCAACCGGCTCTTCGCCGAGAAGAGCTACGCGTTCGAGGACGCGTTCCTCGCGTCGACGAAGCAGGCCTACGGCGCGGGCCTCGAGCCCGTCGACTTCAAGGGCGACGCAGAGGGCGCTCGGAAGCAGATCAACGACTTCGTCTCGAGCGAGACCGAGAAGCGCATCACGAACCTGATCCCGCCCCACGCGCTCACCAGCGACACGCGCCTGGTCCTCACGAACGCGATCTACCTCTCGGGTGATTGGCAGTCCCCTTTCGACAAGTCCGCCACTTTCGACGCAGACTTCACGACGAAGGGGAAGGACGTCGCGCGCATCCCGACGATGCACCAGAGCGCGACGTTCGGCCTCGCCGCGGCGGATGGCGCGCACGTCGTGTCGATGCCGTACGCGGGCGGCGGGATGAGCATGCTCCTCGTGGTGCCCGACGCCGTCGACGGTCTCGCGGCGATCGAGGCCTCACTCGATCAGTCGAAGCTCGACAGCTGGACGCGCGCGCTGAAGTCGACCGAGGTGAGCCTCTCGCTCCCGAAGTTCGTGATCGATCCGGCAGACTCGATGGAAATGAGCGACACGCTCGTCCAGCTCGGCATGGCGGACGCGTTCGGCATGAAGGCCGACTTCAAGAAGATCGCGAACCCGCCCGCCGCCGCCGCGCAGCTCGAGCTCGGACACGTATTCCACAAGGCGTTCGTGAAGGTCGACGAGAAGGGCACCGAAGCCGCCGCGGCCTCGGCCGTCGAGGCGATGGAGAAGGGCGCGGCGCCGGCCCCCGGCGTCGCGGTGAAGGCCGACCATCCCTTCTTGTTCATGCTGCGTGACGATGCGACCGGAATGGTCGTCTTCATGGGACGCGTCAGCGACCCGAGGGCGCACTGAAGCTCCCCACCCGTCAGTGATGGTGGCCGCAGTGCGAGGCGTGGCGGCACCCACACGACGGACACCGATCCGAGGTCTGGAGCGCGACGCTGAGCAGCGACGCCGCGTCGCGCAAACCTCGACCGACGTCGTCGAATGACGGGAGCCAGCTGTTCTTCGGCACCTCGTAGTGCTCGAGCTCGGCGTCGAGGAGCTTCTCTCGCATCAACGCCGCGCACGCGCCGCACATCGGTCCTCGCGACGTCAGCTCCGCGGCCTCGAGCCCGAGCCGCGCGCCGCACTCGCGACAAGCGACGCCGTCTGCCCCCAGCGCCTCGGCCGCGTTGTCGCGATAGCTGCCCGCCTCCGGGGCGTGCAGGCCCTCGCTCCGATCGGCGGTGCGCGAAAGATCGGCGAGCTCGGCGCCGTCGATCCAGACGCCCTTGCACGATGGACACGCGTCGAGCTCGACGTCGAAGAAGTGGAACGGCGTCGGCAGCTCTCCGCAGCGTGGGCAAGCGAGGATGGGTCGCACCGGCTCTGCCGCGACCGCGGACGACGCGCGCGAGACGGCTGCGAGACCCGGATACAGGCGTCGCACCTCCTTGCCATCGAGCCACAGGCCGCCGCATTCGAGGCACATGAGGGCCGGAACTTCTGCTGCGCCGCCGCGCTTGATGAACGGGTCCATCGAAACGCGGCACCGCGGACAGGCGATCATGTCGACGTCGAGGACCATGCCTACGGATGCTACCTGCTGCTCGCTACGATGGAACCGCGGCTCAGCGAGCTCTGCGGCGGGCGATCACCACGGCGACGGCCACGCCGAGCCCCACCACGAAGAGCTCTCGCGACGAGCCCGAGCGGGGCTCGAGCGCGCAGCCGTCCGTCGGCCGCTCGGTCTGTGTCGTGGTGCCCGTCGACGCCGACGGCGCCGGCACGGCGCCATATCGACACACGCCCTCGATGCACGCCCCTGCGAGCTTGCCGTCGATCCAACAAGGCCCGTTGGTCCCGTAGCACTCCGTGCGGGGCGGCGGCCCCACATCCGCCGACGCCACGCTCGCTCGCGCCACGAGCGCGAAGGTCCATGCGACAACGCGCGACGTTCTTTTCACCATCTTCGTCACCGCCCCACTCCGAGCTCTCTCGCAAGCGCGCAGGATGGGGTCAGGTCGGAGGACTCGGACGCGTTGCACGCCGACACGTAGGTCAGCCGCGCCCGATCGCCGTCGGGGCGCACGCCCACGCCAGCACGGAGCAGGTCACCGAAGGCGACGCACGACGGCTCGTCTGCGTAACGCTGATGCGCCCAGCAGCCACGGCGCAGGAGCTCGAGCGCCTTGCCGAGGTCTTTGGTCACGCCCGCCCCATCTCGATACGCAAGGCCGAGGATGCGACACGCAGCGAGCACGACGGGTGCTTCCTCGGCGATCTCGACATCCGGGCAGGCCCGAGTGAGGCGGGCGAGTCGTGCGTCGCTCATGGGGACGTCGGTGTTGGCCGCCTCGACGGCCCCGCACGCGAGATCGTCACCCATTACGCACACCGCCGCGAGCGTCGGCGGCGCGGGGCCCTCGGCCGGACTGCCCTCTTGCTTGCGACGGGCGGCGCGCTCGGCGCGATTGCGGAGCACGCGACACGCGAACGCCGCGCCGGCCCTGCAGCCGCGTTCGAGGGCGTCGCCTTCCGTGTCGTAGTCGCAGGCTCCACCGAAACCGAGGGCGCAAAGGGGGCCGCGCTCGGATGCGCTCATGGGACTGCAGGCCCGAAGGTCGCCCTCTCGACAAGCACGTAGGCGCCTCGGCTCGTCGCTCGTGGGGCACGAAAAGTAGAGCCCTGCGTGACAGAGGTCCGGATCGACGAGCGGAAATTGGAGCGTCTGAACAAGGAAGTCGCACGCCTCGATGCGACCGTCGATGCAGCTCCGCTTGGCGACCTCTTTTGCGCTCTGCTTCGGCTTGGGCTCGTCCGGATCGCGGACCTCCGTTGCGTACCGACCTACCCAAGGGCGGTGCTCGAGCGCGTCGCAGGCGGACACTGCGCCGCCATCGCATCCCTGGACCAACAGCACAAAGCCACGCTTCGGATCGTGGTGGACGCGCTTTCCGTAGACGAGCTCGAGCCCGAGCGCGCCACAGCCACCGGGATCGCCGGCCGCGCACGCCCGCTCGAGCTCGCGGGCGCCTGCCTCTACGTCTTGAGGCACTCCGATCCCCCGCATCAGCGCCGCGCCGTACCGACCACACGCGGGTATGAGGTCCCGCTCACACGCGACGCGCGAGAGCTCCGCGGCGAGCCGCTCGGGAGTCCTCGTGATCCCGAAGCTCGTCACGAGCCACTCGAGATCGGTGCAGGCGAGGCCGTCGCCCGCGCGGCAGCGCGTGTCGCGGTCGGTCACGACTGCGGGCATCCCGCTCGTGGGCAACGGGCTCGGCGGCTCGAGCACCTCGGCCCGCCGCGCCGCCGCCATCAGCTCGTCCGCAGAGGGGAGCTGGGTCTCCTCGGTCGAGCTGGCGCTCGCCGAGGCGTCGTTCTTCGCCGCCGTGCCACATCCGCAGGGCAGCGTCGCGAGTGTGACGAAGAGGACGGCCCGGCGCATGGCCGAGCCTATAGCTCTTTGGGCGACCGATGTTTAGGTGAGCCGCTCGAGTTTTCTACCGCCTCGAGTCCTTCGCCGTGGGCGTCACTTCTTCACTTGCATGCCGAGATTTTAAACTGTGACTCGCCGCCGCTGACGCTCACCGATTGCCACGCCCCGTTCTTGAACGGCGAGAACGCGCTCCGGAAGTACACGCGGCAATACGTCTCGCCTTTGATCTTCACCATCACGTTGACGTCGCGTTGGCGCGACACCGGCGTCTTGAAGAAGTCGTTCTTTACGCTCCAATCGAAGCTCGCGTTGACCTTCACGACAGCGCCTTCGTCCATCACGCCGCCCTTGGTGTGCTGCTTGGCGACCGCGGCGGCCGACAGTTGGTCGACGATCTTCGCCTGGGAGTCGAAGTGCGAGGTCTTCGACCCCTCGGTGAGCGCGGCGGGATAGGCGGCCGCAGCCGTCTTGATGGGCTCGTACCACGCGGTGTCCGTCGTCGTGCCGAGGAGCTTCGCCGCGTCGTCGTAGTCTTTTCGATAGAAGCCAATGCGCTTGTCGGGACCGAGCAGACCCTTGTGGTCGTTGGCCTCGATGTTCTCGCCCTTCTTCATTTTGGCGATCACGCCCTCGAGGTATTTGACCTCTTCCTTCACGCCGCCCCTCACCTCGAGCTCGATATAGGTCTTGCCGAGCTCCTTCCACTTCGCCGCGATCTTGCACGCTGCGGTGGCGGGCTTCTCTTTCGCGTAGAAGCTCGGGATCGTCAGCTTCTCGTAGTGGTTCGCTTTGCACGCCGCGTCGAGCGTCGCGACGCCGGCGATGGCCTTCGCGAAGTTTCCGACGATCTGGTTCTTGCTGAAGATCTTCACGTCGCTCGGCTTCTTGTCGAGCTGCTCGAGGAGATCGAAGCCCTCGCGAACCGCCGAGAGCTTCCACGTGTAGTCCTTGTAGGCGTCCTCGTTCTTCTTGTCGGCGGCCTCTTGGGTGGCGACCGTACTCTCGGCCTTTCCGAGGCGCGTGCGGGCGTCTTTGACGAGCTTGTCCCACGCCGACGTGTCCCACTTCGGATCCTTCGACTTGATGCGCTTGAGTCCGGACTCGACGCCCTCGATGGCGGTCTTCGCGCTCTCGAGCTTGCTCTTGTCGGTCGCCCAGTCGGTCGTGTCCTTGAGCTTCTTGTCGAGCGCGCTGACCGAGCCGCCGGTGAGCGCGATGTCATCGGAAGCGGGGCTCTTCGATGCGTCGGGTCCCGAGGGCTTCGCCGGTTCGCTCCCGAGCGCGGCGCGGGCCTTCTTCGCGCGCGCTTGGGCGTCGCTGATCGCCTTCTCGTAGTCTTTGACGTTCCACTTCGGGTCGGCCTTCTTCACCTTTGCGACGGCGTCGGCGCAGTCCTTGGCCTGATCTTCGACGTGGTCGATCTTGTATTTGTCGCCTTCCCAGCCCGAGAGGTGCACCAGCCGATCGAGCTCCTTCAGGACGTATTCGGCGTCGCTGATCTCGCGCTTCGCGGGGCTCGCGGCCTTGTCGTCGGCATGTGCGATCGATGCGCCCAGAGAAACTCCGGCGAGCGGTGCGGCGACGAGGAGAGACATGGCAAAGAGACGCGGCGCGAGCGAACGGGACATGGGGCCTCCGGAAAAGAACGGGCGATTGGTTGCCGATGTACGGCCGCCGGTTCGCCACCTTCCCACCGTGCGCTGAAAATCTCGTCCACTCCGCCATTCGTCCGAGCCGCCGCTCGTCCAAACCGTCGCCTTTGTGAAGGACCGACGTGGCCAAGGGCGACCCCGAGGGAAGCGTAGCCCTCTCTGCTAGCGTTCCGGGGTGGCCGTTCCCCGCGCTCTGTTGTTCTTGGCCTTCGTCGCGGTCGGATGTCACGCGTCGCCCGGCGGAAGCGCGGGCGATGTGCCGGCGAGCGATTCGGCGCAGCCCGTGGTCGAGACGAGCGCGCAGCCCGCACCCGACGCCACTGGGACGTACTTGGGTCGTCGCATCGCTCCGACGATGTCTCACGAGGGCGCCGACTGGCTCACTCGACCGGAGCGCGAGTCGGAGGAGAAGGCGTCGGTGATGCTCGAGGCGCTCGACCTACGGCCGGGCGACGTGGCGTGCGATCTGGGCGCCGGCAATGGCTTTCACACGCTCGAGATGGCCAAACGCGTCGCGCCCACGGGGCGCGTGCTCGCGGTCGACATTCAACCCGAGATGCTGACGCTGCTCGAGGGACGCGCGAAGGCGGCAGGGATCACCAACGTCGAGACGATCTTGGGGGCCTCGGCGGATCCGAAGTTGCCGCGAGGTGCGTGCGATCTCGTCCTGCTCGCCGACGTCTACCACGAGCTCGACGACCCGCAGGGAATGCTCGCACACCTCGGGGACGCGCTGAGCCCCCGCGGTCGGCTCGCTCTGCTCGAGTTCCGGGGAGAAGACCCCAACGTCCCAATCAAACCGGAGCACAAGATGACGAAGGCGCAGGCTAACAAGGAGCTCACCGCGAACGGCTTCGTGCTCGTGCGCTCGTTTGACGACCTGCCTTGGCAGCATCTCTTGTTCTACGCGCCCAAGAAGCGCTGAGCGTGCGAGAGATAGTCAGTCCGTCACGTGCGAGAGATGGCTTCTACCTCGAGCTCACGCGGCGCGGACCGACTCCTACCGTCGCCGCTCAGCGCGGCCCCACCCGCAGGCCCTGTAGCGCTCGCAACGCGAGATCTGCTGCGAAGGGATCGCGCAGCCGCGTGTCCGTGGGGGCAGGCGGCAGCGGAGCGGGCGGCTTGGGGACGCCGTCGCCCCAGTCGTCGTCGGTGTTCCACCACTTCGTCGAGAATGCCGCGTCCTGTGCCTCGAGCCAGACGGGGTCCATGTTCTCGATACACGACTTGTCGATGACGCCGTCTCCCTCGACGAAGGCGGTGATGATGTCGTGGCCGCACTCGTGCTGCAGGTCGGTCTTCAACGGAGACTGCGTCCCGGGCGTATGCGACGCCCCCGGCAGCTCGAGGTAGGTATCGGGCGGATACAGGTCCGTGACGAGCTTCGCTTGAGACGGATACGCGTGCGCGTCGAGCGACCCTCCGAGCCAGAGCAACTTCGAGGTCGTCGGCGCGGGCACCGCGAGAGATGAATAGTCGTCTGGCGGCAGCGGCCAGAACGCTCGCATGTCGAACAGCGAGCCCGGCAGCGACCCGCCCGCGAGGAACGTCTGCGCGTCGGCCGCGGCGAGGAGCTCGGCCTTCGACGGCGATACCTCTCCGGGGTGCGCCCAGAGCTCGGAGAGCACGATGTTGTTCTGAAGGACGCCGGAGTTGACGTAGGGCACGTCATAGCCTGCGTTCAGGGTGGCGATATAGGCGTTCGTCATGAAGACGAGCGCGTCTTGGTCAGCGGCGGTGCAACGCTCGAGGCGGTGAATCGCAGGGAAGATCAGCGCACGCAGGGCCCACGGATCGAGCAGAATGCTGATCAAGGTTCGCGCCTGCGCTTTGTCGAACGGCCCGCAGGGCGCCGCGTCCAGGCCGTCCAGCACGGCCTTCACCTTTTGGAGCGCGCCACCCGGTCCAATGTGCGCCGTGCACGATGCGTCGAGATCGCACGCCGCCGCAAAGCCCTCGCCCGCCTCTTCCGCCCCGCGATCGTAGTCGAGGAAGGCAAACTGATTGGGAGTCAGAAAACCGTCGAAGACGACGCCGTCGATCGCCTCGGGCGCGAGCTGCACCATTCTGTGCGCCCAATGCGTTCCGTACGACGCACCGACGACGTAGACCTTCTCGTCCGCGCTCGTCCGCGCCGCGGCGATGCCATCGAGCACGTCGGCGGCCGCTTGGGTCGAGGTGAAATAGGCGAGCCGATCGTAGTCACCGCTGTCGCGCAGGGTGTCGAGGCAGGCTTCGGCATCTGCCGGAGAGAGGCGATAGCCGCCATACGAGCCCGAGACGTCCTGCTCTGGACAAGAGAGACGATGCGAATAGCCGGTCCCCCGATGATCGGGCGCGAAGATATCGGCGTCGGGCATCTCTTCGGCGAGCGCCGGGACGCGCTTTCCGTACACGTAGCCCGCCTGTCCGGGCCCCCCGGCGAGGAGCCAGACTTGGCGCTTCGCGGGCTGGATGGCCGCGGGGTAGCGCGCAAAGTGGAAGTCGATCGTCTCGCCCGGATTTTGGTGGTCGAGGGGGACCTGAATCGTGGCGCACTCGGACACGTAGCCCTCGGGGCACGGGCCGTAGCTCAGGGCGCTCGAGCCGCCGCCCGCTCCGCCCCCGCCCCCAGTTCCGCTCGTCGTGGTCCCGGTCGTCGTCACGTCGTCGTCCGAGCAGGCTGCGGACCACAGGACGCTCGAAGCGAGCACGAGGACGACGGGGCGGACGCCCGAAAGGAGGCTGCTTCGTAGGCGAGTCATGCGTCGACTCTACGCAGCCGGGTTTTTCCGTTCGATTGCTTTGATGCGCCATCGACAGTCAATGAATTGACGGTCCACTTTCGGCGCGTCCTCGTACCCGGCCTTCAATTGGGTCGCGTCAGCGACGGTCGGGCTGGAGGGTCCGCTGAAACTAGGGATTCCCCCTGGCGGAATGGCAATTGCTTCTGCGTTTCCCTGCGTGCTCCTTCTCCGTCATGACTTTTTCCCACGCGGTCTCGAGGTCGAATACCGACAGCAAGAGCTGCGCAGCGACGAGCTGGTCATTTGCCGCGCGCACTCTCGCGGGGGCCGCTTCGACGAGGCGCGTGGGCGCGGCTCGAGCCTCCGCTCGGATTGGTCGAAGGTCCGCCTGATCCTTTCCGGACACCTCTTCGCGCGCACGTCGAACGGCGGCGTCGTGGTCGGACCGGGAGACATGGTCGTTTCCCGCGGGTGGGATGATCATCGCTGGCGCGCGCTCGACGACGTCACCGACTACGTGCTCGTCGGGTGGAAGCACCGTGGACCCGCCGGCGATCGACCGCGCGACGGTGGCCCACTTCGTCTGGGCGGGGGCGTCGACGCTCGATCGGGGCCGGTGGCGCACGCGCGCGCGCTTGCGCACGAGCTCGACGGCTCGGGCAACACGGCGCAGGTGATGTCTGCGGTCGCGTCGATGCTCGCGTCGCTCGCGACGTTCGGTCTACCGCTGTCCGCCGAGGCGGCGCGCGCCGTCTCGATCGGGATCGATCCGGTCCACCAGATTTTCGCCGATGCGATGCAGCGCGTCGTGTTTCCGCTGACGTCGCGCCCGATGGCCGTCGATTTTTCGCAAGCTCTCGGGCTGAGTCAGCGGCAGACGCTCCGCGTCTCGAACGAGTTCTTCACTCGGTTCTACGTGACGACCTCGCGGTGGCGCGACTACGTGAGCGGCATGCGTCTCGAGCTCGGCATGTTCTTCTGCTCGAGCCCACGGTCGACGACGGAAATCGTCAGCCGCGCGCTCGGGTTCGGCGCTCCCGCGACGCTCTGCCACGCGTTTCACAGCGCCGGCCTGCCCTCGCCTCGAGAGGTCCGGAGAGAGCTCCGCGGCGGCTAGCGCCAAGGGACGACCGACCGCCGCTCGCGTAGCATCGGCGGCGATGAAGCAGCGCTGGCGAACGCGGGCTCACCTCACCGCCGCGGTCCTCGCGCTCGGCGCCGGGCTCTCGTCGACGCCGCTTCCGAGCGCGTCGGCGTGCATGTCGATGCGCGCGAGCTCATCGCTCCACGCGCCGTCGCTCGCCGTCGAAGAGGTCCTCATCGTCTACGATCCCGCGTCGAAGACCGAGCACTTCGTCCGACAAGCGGTCTTTCGCGGCGACGAGACGCCGTTCGGCTTCATCGTTCCGACCCCGACGCGCGCGACGGTCGAGCCCGCGCCGCACGTGCGTTTCGAGGTGCTCGAGCGGCTCTTTCCGTTCGACAGAGAGACGAGCGCGCCGGAGCAGAGCGCCGACGGTCGACTTGGCGGCCCGGGTGGCGTGAGCGTCCTCGAGAAGAAGCGTGTCGGGAGCTTCACCGCGTTCGTGCTCGCGGCGACCGATCACGACGCCCTCTCGAAGTGGGTGAAGGACAACGGGCTCGCTTCCGACGCCGACACGGACGCGTGGCTCGCGCATTACGTGCGGGCGGGCTTTCATTTCGTCGCGCTGCGCTACGAGCCGCCGAAGAAGAAGAGCGAGCAAAGCTCGGTGCTTCGCGCCGAGACGATCCGCATCTCGTTTCAGACGCCGGCGCCGTACTACCCGTATCTCGAGCCGGCGCGAGAGGCCGACGGTGATCGCGTGCTCGCGCTCTGGCTCGTATCGACGACGCCGCTCGTCCCGGTCGCGCTCGAGCGACACGGCGACACGAGCGCGTGGGTCAGGCCGTTCGCCGAGGGACCGTCGTACGGCGCCGACGTAGATGGACGCCTGCGCCGCATCTTGTCGACCGACGATGGCGCGACGCTCTTGCCGAGCGACTCTGTCCTCGTGCAAACGTTCGAGGATCAGAAGCGCGACCGCACCGGTTTTGGAGACGTCGTGTTCGTCCCGAAGACGCCTCGTGTGCTCGACGAAGACGCGAAGACCGCGCTCGCACCGCTAGCGGCGATCCTCGATCCTGCGCTCGAGGCGGCGCCGTGAGAGCAGAGACGATCGCGCTGATGGCTGTGCTGTCGCTCGCCGCCGCGTGTGGGTCGAGCGACGGCGGCGCTTCCTCGGCGACCGCGCAAGCGGCGAAAGCGACGGCGACGATCGCGCCGAGCGCGAGCGTGGCTCCGGCCGCGACGGGCCCTGCCTCGAGCGCGACGCCCGCCGAGCGCACCCACGCGGTGCTCGAGGTCTTCGGGGGCGCGGGCGCGACGGCGTTTCCCGAACGCGCGACGTCCAAGGGGATCGCGTTCGATCGGAGTCTTCGCGCGCGCTCGCTCGTCGACCCGGACATTGCGCGCGTGCGCGTCGCCGCGAAGGGCGAAGGCGTGCCGATGCCGGCGGTGAACCACGTGCTGGACGGCGCGCAGAGCACGTTCGCGTACTGCTACTCGCTGGGTTACAAGAGCAACCCCAACCTGCTCGGCGACGTGACGCTGAACCTCTCTCTCGGTCCCGAACGAGTCTCAGTGACGTCGAAAGAGTCGTCGCTACCCGAAGACGTCACCGTGCGCTGCCTCGTCGAGCGCGTCCCGAAGCTCGGCTTCCCGCGACCGACGTCGGGGACTGCCGAGGTGACAGTGAAGCTCAGCTTCCTTCCTGGGTATTGAGGCCATCGAGGCGAGCGACTGGCGCGGGCGCGTCGTGCTACGGCGCACAACCGATGAGAGCGAAGACGACGAGACGAGTCGGCGACATGGGAGGAAGGGTGACAGTGGGTTTGGCGAGCCTCCCGGACACGGAAACGCCGCCGTCTCGGACCATGACACCGAGCATGTTGGGATTGACGTTCTCTGTGGCGGCGGCCATTTCTTCCGGCCGCCCGCGAAGACGAACACGTCGGCGAATCAGTTGATGCGCGGCGCAGACGCAGGCCGCGGACGCGCGGCGCCGAGGCGCGGCGCTGATGGGGGCGTCCGCGCGCACGAACACGAGGGGGTTGCGTCACCCGTGGGCAGTTCGTGCGCGCTCCCTGCCGTGTTCGTGCGCCGCGGCGGCGAATTCGGCTGCGCGCTGGCTCGGGGACCGCGATCCGCGCACGAGTGGAGGGGGGAGCGCGCAGCAACCGAGCACCGCTGACGCAAGGGTGCCTAGTTGATGCGCGTCGCGGCGGGATCGAGCCCCCATGCAGCGGCGTTGGCTTCGCCCACCAGCGCGCGCCGACGCGCCCCCCGCTCGCGAGCGCCGCCCACCGCGGGGACTTGCTCCGCCGAGCTGGGTACCGAGTCGTCGGGAGCTGGGGGATCGCGTTTTCGAGCTGGGTACCGAGTCGTCGGGAGGTCTGACATCGAAGTTTCGGCGGCGCGACACGGGGGCGCTGATAGTGCGAGACCACCGTCCTCGTTGTGCCCGATCGTGGTAGCTTTCAAAGCGTGACCACCTCGGCAGATCTGCTGCGGAGCGCCCGCGACGCGGCTCGGCTCAGCATCGAGGATCTCGGCCGGTGGGCGCGGCTCGATATCGAGCGTTTGCGAAACGCCGACTCAGGAAGCGAGCGCCTGACCGCCGAGGAGCTCGACAAGTGCGCCAGGGTCTTCGGTCTACGCCTCGAGGACCTGCTAGCGGGCGAAGCCGGCGACGCGCCGATGACGCTCCTCTTGCGCGCGAGCGACGCAGACTTCGATCTGCGCGGCGTGCTTACGAGCGAGATCGACGTCGCGCTCGGCGAGTTTCAACGGGTCGTTCGCGATATCCACGAGGTGGAACGCGCCCTCGGTGATCCGCTCGCCAGCCTGGTCTCGAT
>Ga0164241_10002496_pt1 | contig 19774 bp, 28 predicted proteins | sample OricomyardsoilBY_FD_108780 | JGI IMG/M metagenome (GOLD analysis project Ga0164241, IMG submission 108780) | Backyard soil microbial communities from Emeryville, California, USA - Original compost - Back yard soil (BY) | ecosystem: Environmental > Terrestrial > Soil > Unclassified | place: USA... | reverse complement strand
TATCTAGGGTTAGAAGCGAAGGTTCTTTACTGAATGCAGAAGGCCACATGACATGTATCATTCCAGTATCATTTAAATTGAAACAATCATTGCCCCGCATTTCTGTAGCGGCCTTTAACGCCTCTCCGTCGGTAGCGCCTTCGTATTTTGATTTATGTAAAGCACTGACATAGTCAATGACATCATCAATATCTTCATTGGAAGGGATAATGCCTGTAAATCCAATAGCGGCCATTTTATTGCTGGCTAAAAAGATTTTAGGTTTGTTGAAAGAACTACCTGTAGTGACAGAGGTAGTAGGGACAATAACGCGTCTATCGCCGTAGAGTTTATAATTGTGATAAAATACTGCCGTCATCGTATTGATCTCCTATAGACGGGAAACAGAGGGGAAGTTTCCTTCCCCATTAAACGAGAACATTTACCACTGTTTTACGTCAGTATCTCGTTTAGGCATTGGGCCTGTTTTCTTTTCAGGGGCAGGTTTTGCTTCAATACGAGAAACCGTAAAGTTATATTCATCATCCGGAATATTATCGTTCCAATGACCAATCAACTTGGCTTTGAGTTGCTTCGCTTCAGCAGGCGCATCTTTACCAAAAGTAACTTCCACTTCTACACCAGGAGCAACTTGTACCTTTAATGGCGCTGTAGCAACAACTGTTAAAGTAACAGAATCTTTCTTGGTAGAAATGAGAGGAGCAATAACGCTGGGTAACTTAAGTACAAACATGTTTTATCTCCTAATAGTGAGGGACAGGTTACTTTTCAAGTTCATGAAAATGCGCTATCCGATTATACATCATTATTTTGTCAGGTTTACACGTTCCAATAATCATTGCCATTTCGCCATCGTCTATTATATCGCGTTTTAGAAGATAATGAGAAAGCGAAGGAATAACGAACTGTAGTTCAAAAGCTGCTCTAAATAAAAGTTCGTTTAGTGTTGGATTTGTTGATTTAACAAAAGTATTATTGCGAACATTAAAGTTAAATATCAGATATGGAATACTATCCTCAGTAAGTGAATCCAAATGATCTCTAATGATATCTGTAAGTTGAGTTGATTGTAACTGTAATTCATTCATGTCCACAGTACCGAACTGCAATACATCATTTTGCAGTAATGTATCGTGTTGAAAACCTTCTGGGTTAAAGACACCTTTAAATATCTCAAAATAATCACCTTCATAGTGATTATCGCTGACATCTGAAGCAATGCATTTAACCATATCAGTTCTCAGTGATCTTTTAGCTACGATCACTTGAACAGTTCTGATTGGTTCAAGCATACCTACCTCACTTGTCAATTAAAGATTACATCTAGCAGAAAATCTGTCATCGTTATCCCACGTTAAATACAAATCTTCCAGAGGCTCTGCTCTACTTTTACCATTAGTGTCAATAGTAACAGCAGTAATAAAACGCCTGTTAGGATATTCCTCAACTGACTTAGCGATATGTATAGCGTCATTTCTGGTTGGGCGTTCTTCCGTCATTAATAAAACTAACTTCATATAAACCACCTTATTGTAGATGTTGTGTGGATTGTTGGTATTCTTCCATATTACCAAATACCTCTAAATGTGTTTGGTGTGTGAAACGCAATTCAGGGTACTGACGTTTAGGGTCATTCGTAGAGTTAACAAAGACACTGATGTCCTGTACAACATTCACGGATTCCATGAAGCCATCTTTAAACAACACTAATATCAAAAGAGGGACTTGGCTTAATGCTGTTAATGGTTTAGCGGGTTCAACGACACCAACAGGTTTGAATTCCAAGAAGGACGTTAATGCAGATCCCATTTCAAAGATAGTCATGTAACTCTCTTCACCGGGAACAACATAGACTTTACCTAAGGTATCTAAACGAGTCGATACAAACGGTAATGGCCATTCAACACCGCTTGTTTCCCATTCACGGATGCGCAGTATCTCATTTGAATATATCTTCAACAGCTCCGCTTTCGTTGGAGGATTTTCACTGTTCCAATAATCAGTGGTTACGTATTGAAGATGTTCTGTGTTAAGGCTTACTTCCAAATGCTGTTCTGCGTTTGGATAAGCAGTACCGAAGATAACCTTATTGATTAATCCTTCCTTAGGGATCTTATCGTTGTGTTTATACAAGGTATTTGCAATGCCTTCCAGAATCAATTGATCCGTCGTAGCCGGTAACGCCATTAGTACTGCTTCTGCTTCAAACGCTACGTCATCCACTAGTAATTCATAGAGACGAGGATTACGATAGGGCAAGGTATCTTTATAGGTTACGAAAGGATAATCATCTTCTAACTGATGGAAAATAATATCCCAATCTCGACTCATGCGTTCACGCTTAGACGGCGTAATGAGTTGTGGAGTTTTGTGAGGCCCTACTTTAGCGCAATAATAGTTTACGGTTGTTACACTACCTACCACATGTTCGTCAGGAGGAGTGACTACTTCAAAATAGAAGCGACCTTCGCTTATCACTCCAACAATACGATCAATGTCTACCAGTCCGAGTATAGCGCGATAGTAGCTGGGGATATACATCTCCCACGTATGCACCTTTTTCAGCAATTTAACTCTATAATACTTACCTTCACTGATTTGCTGAAAAGTAATATCGTTAATAGGTTTTTTCATTTTAATCTCCTAATTTCTAATTAGATGGCTATTCCTAGTTATAATGTATTGATCAAAAAACTTAAGAATTAACTAAAAAAATAAAGGGAGAAATCTCCCTTTATTAGCATTCCATTACCAGTTATAGGTATAGGATTGCTTATCAGTTGTTACTGTGATTTCACGAACGTTGCCTACTTTACATACGGTTGACGGAATAAACGTTTCCCCGTACTTAAGTACCTTTTGCTTAGGAAAGCTTTTAGTCTTATCGTCAAATGGGTAGTTGGTTGTACAGTTACCCCGATTGATAACCACATTGCGAATAGCCACACTGTCATCAACAGATTGGATATACACATTTGTAAAACCATAAGGAGAATGTGGCATCGGACCTACCTTGATCTCAATTTCATCTCCTGCAAAAGCAACTACAGACACTAGCACTAATACTACAACGCTGATAAAACGATTTACGTATTTCATGATTGAATCCTCTAAAGACAGAAAACATAGGGAACCTAAGTTCCCTGGTTATTTGGTGTAATCGTATTTGTGTAACTCACGACCTGTTTGTATTTCAATGACGTTAATGTCAGTCATTTTACAATTAGCGGTAACAATGGTAACATAACCTTCTTTATCCAAGTGTATTGTCTTATTCAACGACATCGTTGTATTAGCATCCAATGTACACTTACCATTATTTAAACGCACAGAACGGATAACGGTATTGTCTTCATGGGCTTGGATATGCACAACACCTGTTTTGCCACTAGGAGTATCAATAGCATCGATAAGAATGCCGATCTCCCCTTCTGGCTCTTCAACGTCAGCATCGTCTGTTCCTTCAGTGCTAATAGCCAACGACGTATTGGCTTTTTCTACAACGACTTTCTTAGTACTCAAATGCCCAATACTAAAACCTACAAATAAACCTAACGTAAACATAGCGATTAATAACACTTGTGTTTTTGACATGATACTTTCCTCATTGGAATTGATAAGAGAATGTTTCTTTCTCTGTGAAAATAACTAACGTTTTAATCGTTGACACTTTGCACGGTGTTGTTGCTATCGTGTAAATATCCCCATACGACAACTGGATAGGTCGTTTACCCCCATTGTCATAACTGTACATAACCTCGCACTCACCTTTATTCACGACTACCTTCTTAACGAGTAAATGGTTTTCGTAAGAATATACGCGAATATCGACACTCCCCTCTAAGCCGTTAACCAGCTCTATCTCAATCTTTAATCGTTTTTCATCTGATAATGCCAGAGTAGACATCGTCAATGATAACAATAAAGTAAATACTACCACCCATGTTTTCATGACTAACCCTCGTAGAAAGAATAATTAAAGAATGACTCTTCCTACTAGTGATATATGTCTGAAAATAAATAGATTGTAAAATTAAGATTTGATGGTACGAAAAGTAATGTTAACTCTAGGGTTAGTTACTGTAGGTTCTTTATTGATGCCATGAAGATAATATTTTTGCATAGTACCTCCCATGACAACGACACTCGAGTCGGTTAAACCAATTGTTAACTTACTATCGTTAGAATAGAAAGATTTTGCTTTTATAATAAACTTTCGAGTCTGGCCAAAACTCACTGAGGCGATTGTTGGGTTCCTTCCTAATTCTTTTTCGTTGTCAGAATGAAATCCAATGCTATCTTTACCATCTCGATAGTAATTAAGTAATGCACTGTTGAAGGACACCCCACAAAGTTCCTCTACTTCTTTCTTTAACGCAGATAATAATTCAGTCCAAGGATTTACTGTCATCTGAATCCCAGAGTAACTGTAATCCATTCCGTCATCACCATACCAAGCAATGAGTCTAGGTTGTTTGTAAACCTTACCGTAGACTTCTATATCTCTTTCTTCCCATGGTGTTTCGTCCAATAGACGTTGTAAAATGATATCAGAGGGAATTGAAAATGTTTCTTTAGGGGAGTAATACAATTCTGCATCACTCAATTCAATTTTCTGCAAGGACATACAAACCTCTTTATATTCTAAAATTTATGATGAGCAATTTATATAACGTCAACTCTTATTACATAGGTGCGGCATATGCAATATTCTGTAGATTTTTCAAGTCAACCCATTGCGGTTAACTCTCCTCCATCGGGTATGCGTAATTGGACAAAGACCGCATCCGTAGGCCAAATCGCCGATCTAGATGTTGATGGATTTAATAGAGCAAGCGGAAGCACTGCCGCTGTTTGGGTAGTGGATGGTTTCTCTCCTTCTGGGAGATATGTAAAATTAAAAGTAACCTACGGTACTCGTCCTGCTGGCGCTGGAGGCGCGAATGGAGCGGGTGTTTTTATTGGAGCTGATGAAAATGCTGGAGGTTCCAACGCAAATGAGGCAAGGGCTATTTGTATAGCAACTACAGTAACTAAGGACTTGAATATCGTTTCAGGCACTCCTACCGTCCAATACACTTCTGCCAATTCATGGGGGCTTGTAGCAGATACCTTAACGGTTTACGTGGATCTCGTTACAGGGGATGTGTTTCCTTTTAAAAATGATCGAGCTACTCATCGTTCAATAAATCTCCCTAGCCATATTCGTAATCTATTCGGCGTAAGTTCAAATCAGAACAGCGCTAGTAATTCATCGATATCTTCTTTCTCTGTTGAGGATATTGAAAGTTTGCCTGCTTATGTAGGTTCCTTTCTGTCCGTCAATGCGTTTACAGCAGGGACGTCATACGGATTCGACATTATTGGTAAACGCACCGCTAAGTACGCTAACTTCGTTCCTCACCATGGGCGTTGGGGAAAATACCCCATTAAAGTAAGTGGGGTGAATGGAGGGAATTTCACATTTGAATTTATTTCTCTTGACAAAGTAGCAGGGAATGTGTTTACTCCCGAATTAAAAATATTCGGTAGTCTTACTACAGTCACCTTGATGGCATCCTTTTACAACGAAGACGAGACTCTAAGTACTGCTATTGACGTTGGAATGTTAGCTGGCACTCGCACCCCATATATTGCCTCTTCATCCGATGCTGGAGCAGTAAGCAATGTTAACAGCATTAACCATTTCTACACCATAAATGGTTCAACAACTGGAATGCCTGTAGGTAGTATTGTTTTTATTGCTTCCCAACCAAGTCTATCAGACCCTGGCTCATTAACATCGCTGTTAAATGGGGTGTTTGCATTTACTAACGCTAATACTAACACAGGCACTTATGAATACCCTATATACATCATGGATGGTACTGACCACATCCTGCGTAGATTTATAGGGACGTTTACGTTCGAGAACACACCTATGAATGGGTATTTAACTAACCTTGTAGAAGTTCCTTATTCGTTCATTAATGAATTTGGTGCTACTGAGAATGCGGTGGTTACTTCAAATACCATTACTCTTTCCTCAGTGATTACATCAGGTGCGTTATGGTATACCGAACACGGTGGAGAGTTTAGTTACGATACAGGATCGGGTTGGACTGATTGGATAGAAGCTAATGACCCTGAAGACGCTGTTGCTATTACCAGTAGCTTAAATCCCACTCCTATTAAGTTACGCATGAATGCTCCTCGTACGTCGTTACGGGAACGTCAGATAATCCTTACCGATGCTAACCATCCAAGCGTAACGTATCCCTGGAGCGTTTTCACGACGTCTGATGGACATGATTTTACGCCTAACTTGGATCAGGATGTCGATCAGATCATTATTGACCTCATTAACTACGAAAACAACACCACCTTCACTATGGCTCAGTTAGATATTGATAATGCTGGGGCGTATGAAGGAATAAAGGCAGCTGATACAACGGCACAAGTACACGCGAGAGCTAATTCGGGGTTTACTGATTCTCTTACAATTAACTACACTCGTATTTCGTTAGATAGCTTTAATGACGCTGGTCAAAGTTACATCGCATTAACAGCTCCCTATGGAACGACGTGGGCGGGTATTGTTGCCCTTGTTAATGCTAAATGCGATATTGCATTAACAGCAGCTGACTATCAAGATGAACCTACTTTCGCTAACATGACTGGAGGAGATGTGGTGTGGACATTGCACGCTGCAACCGGTAGTTTAATTTACCAAGGATCTGTTTCCTTACACATCGCCTTAAAAATAGATACCTTGAGTAGTCACATTACTGAAGTGAATTTAGGTGGTTTGGAACAATTCATTATCTAACCGAGTGTTAATAGGAATTTAATCATGACAACGCATTCGTACGACTTTACAGCAATGTCAGTAGCGAATCCCGCTACTCCTCCAGCGGGCTTATCCTTGAGCGGTAACTCGTTAAATAATGGACAGATAACATCGAAGGGTTTACGTAGAGCCAGTGGAGGGAACCCTAACTGCGCTTTGTGGGTAGAGGATAACGTTTATACGGGTGATATAGTTCGTATTGAGGTTACCCTTAACAATGTGGCCCCTGACACTTACTCCGCTTATACGGTTCCGGGACCTGCCGTTATTGATACCAATGGTGTTGCCTATACCGGAGGCAACTTAGTTGCCTCAAACGCCGTGTACTTCTTCGGTAAGAGTTTATCTGCTGCTGGAACAGGTTTAGGTAATACTCGTGGAGGTCCTGTTGCAAATACGGATTATAGAGCCGCTTTACTAGATCCTATTACGGTAGGCACTAAGATTGTTTTATACCATAACCGAGTTACTGGTCGTATCTTTTGTTTCTGGAATGACAAAAACCTCTTAGGTAGTTATTGGGGAACTGTGACGGGTGTTGGTAGTGCGTTTAAATATGGCGTTTGCGTTGGATCGCCTAACGGACATGAAATATCATCATTAGTTATTACAGATGAGAATGTGTCAATTCCCTTAGGGATATGGGTGAATACGACTGATACTAATCGGGTGGCATACGCCACTACTAAGCCCACTAAGAAAGTATTAGGGTATCGTTATACGGGGATTCCATTCGATGCTTATTGGCGGGATGGGGCCTTATATGTTAGCAAAATAAGCGCTATCGATTTATCAGACAATCTAAATGCCATAAGCCCTGCTTTGGCTAATGGAATCCTTGAGGCACATACAGCTGATGGTATTATAAAAACACCTGTTCAAACCCTTTCATCTCAACCAATTCGTTGGTCTGGAGCTGGGGCAGTCGGTGTTTTTAATCCTGATGACACGTTAAATGTAAATTTAGCTGCTGGGTCTGGAGGTAACCTAAGTGTTGGTATTGGGTCTTTCTACAACACACAGATTGGACGGGCGATACCTGGAGGAAGTGCTATTGCTTATCAGGCCCCTACAGGTGTTACCCTTAATGCGACTACTGGTTTATTTGAAGGACTGAGCTCCCCTGCATCGTTAGGTGTCATTATTTGGGACTTTACCGATAAACGGATACGTTACTTTACAGCCTCTGTTAATTCAGATGGAACTATAAATTCACTTACTCGAAATCAGGATAAGTTCTTAACGAGCTACGATGTAGATTTAAATTCAACAGCGGAATCAGAAGCAGTTAAGGTCATTGATCTTCTCCCCAATATTGGAGCAGATACAGCGAGTCTTATTTCTATTGATGCTGAAATTAATGTTTACAATGGAAGTACGTGGAGCGGATATCAAACGAAAACCTCTGGGACTGAACTAACTGTTACGTCTGCTTATCAAATTAAGCTACGGCACAAAACATCACAGCTCTCAGATTCGCCTAGAAAGTCTACATTGGTAATGTCATTGAACGGGGTGGATTACAACAAGACATGGACGTCCAGAACCAAACGAGATTTAACCCGCCCCAATCCTCTTGTAACGGACAATGTAAAGCAGTTTATTATTGGTCGAGTGGCAGAAGCTAACAATACGTTAGTGGCCCCTCAGTTAGATATATCTGCTCCTAGTAGTTATTCAGGAATGGAAGCACCTAACACCACAGTAACTGTATCGGGAACTACTCATTCTGGTTTAACAGGAACTGTCGATGTTCATTATACCCGTTACGATATTGCTAAACTGAAAAACTACAATGGACGTTTAGACGTGAGCGTTGGAGCGAGTAAAACATGGGCTGAAGTAATGGCTGCTATCAGTACGCAATATGGATTGAATTTAACCACGGATGATTATACAGATAACCCATCCTATACCCCTCTAGCCAGTGGAACATCAACCAGTGAAACTTTAACTATCAAGTCAGGTAGTTTAGGTTATATAGGTAGTATAACACTGGAAATAACAGTAGTGTAAGATTTCACCTATGTGACAAAATAAATAGGGGGGCAATGCCCCCCCTATGTTTTCTGCTTATTTGTTGCTTAAAATACGAGATGTCTTTTTAGCACTGCATGGATTTGTTGTTTTACATTTTCTAAAGGTACGCTAACATCAATGATAGCAAACCGATCTGGATCTGCTGAAACACGTTCATGATAACCTGCTCTTACCTTTTCAAAGAAAGCAATCGTTTCTACTTCAAAACGATCTAACTCTCCCCTTTGTCTAGCACGTTCTAATCCTATCGAAACATCAATATCCAATAAGATAGTAAGATCAGGACGAAGATCTCCTTGCACAATGTTTTCTAATGTAAGGATAAGATCTTTATCGAGCCCTCTACCCGCTCCTTGATACGCATAGGTAGAATCCGTAAAGCGATCTGATAGAACCCACTTACCTTCCGCTAATGCAGGTTTAATGACTTTATCAAGGTGTTGAGCACGAGCAGCAAAGGCTAACAATAGTTCTGCTGTAGGATTCATTAACTCCTCTCGTCTGGATAATAGCATTCCACGAATCTCTTCTGCTAATGGAGTACCACCGGGCTCTCTCGTTACTACTAAGGGGATTTGTCTTGCGCTAATCCACTCTCTTACAAAGGCAACGTTTGTACTTTTACCTACGCCTTCTGTGCCCTCTATCGTAATAAATTTGCTCTTCATGCTGCACCCTAGTATTAATTTTTCATGGCCTCAATAAACGCATTATGAGTATCGCCCATGCGATAATAGCGATGTTCATTAAATCCAAATTGTCCGTTATTAGAAAAGGTAATGATTTCTATTTCCAAACGATCGATACCGCTGTGGTATTGAACAGCGAAAATAAACTCATCTTTACCTCTGAAATTGCTATGGGCTTTACCGCCACTGATTGCAAAGTCAAGATAGAAGTGCGTAGCGTAGTCACCTAAGTGAGTTGTTAACTTACGTAACTCAGACTTTGTATTCGTACCTGTAAGACTAATGGGAGGGAGTTCACGCGGTTCACGATTGTCGCTATTGCGTAAGTTCCCTAAATGCCACTCTACCTGTAAGAACTTACCATCGTCATCTAGGGTTTCTTTGATGGAGCCTTTACTGCGAACACTGTCAACGATGAGATTAATGCTCTCCCCTTGTTTTAACATATTGATGTTATTAAAGGTACGGATACCTATTAAGGTTGTAACCGCTAAACCCAACACATTAACAGCTTCTAGATTAGGTAGATCTCCTTCTTGTCGAGCAGCTAATGATTTACTAAAGGCAATGGCGGCTTTACGTATTGCTTCTTTAAATTCCTGTTGATCTTTATTAATCAGACGGACATACGGTTGATCTTCTTCAAGAGATCCTAAGAGTATTTCTTTTCGAACAGAGGGCTGTGCCATTGCCATATCACGCAGATAGTTATAGTTTTTATAGTTCATCATTATTCTCCAAGATAAATAAAAAAATAAAGGGAGGTTAATCCCTTTATTACAACCACAACAATTACTTAACGATTCGCAAAGAGCGAAGGTTGTAATTATCATTGTGGAAGTGTTCAGTTATTGCGGTGAGTTTACCATCGCGGTAATATTTCGTAACGAGGTTGTTACGTTTGTTGATACTACGATTCACGTCAAAGGAACCAACGTGTTGTTTGGCATAAGCACGACCGGATGAATATTTCATAACTCTATCTCCTGTTACGCTACCTGACTTTCTGTTGCTTCAGATATCGTTAAGTTAACATTAAAACAACGAATAACACGCATGAGTTCATGGTGGTTCTTATAGGTCATCAAGGAATCGGCATCGATGATAACCCGTAAAGAATGTTTCCAGTTGAAACATAACCATGTACCGTTGAGTTGTTTAACAAAACGTTTATGGATAATAGCCGTATCAGTTACAGCAACAGTGTCGATGTTCTGACGGAAGTTACGTCTACTGTCACGGAGTAAAATCTCTAACGCTTGAAAAGATACAGGCGTTTTACCTTCGTCCGTATCATTAGGCACGATTATAAATAAAGGTGACTCATGTTGAATAGTGAGGAGCATCTTAGCAGCTCCATAGGAGGCTGGTTCGATTTCAGTTGTTAACGTAGCATGTTTAGCCACGATTTCTAACGCACTGCTCACCGCTGAGGGTAAGTACATCATTATAGCTCTCCTAGGGAGTTAAATAAATTAGTAAGCCGCTATCGTTTTCGGGGTTGAATGACGAATAATGGCTTGCATGGTTTTACGTTCAGCAATCGCTTGTTCTAATAAAGCACCAGCCGCTAAACGGGTTTGTTCTAACTCAGCACGTTTTTGTGACGTTAAACTTTCTGTCTCTAAACGGCGAGTTAGTTTTTCAATAGAACTTGTGTAACGCTCTACGGATTCTTTAGCAATGGTAAGACGTTCATTGGCTTCTTGAACACTTACGTTAACATTGGAATGAATAGTACGCATCTGTATATCTCCTAAAGATTTTTAGTATAAAAATAATGTTTCTATCCCAATAGTGATATATGTGTGAAATATTTTACAATGCAAAAAATAAATAACAGGAGGATTAGTCCTGTTATTTACAATGTCCTTTACGAGCGTTTGTTATCGATAAGAATCTCTTCCCAGTTTTTGGGGTAGAGTAACATATAGCCGCCTTTATCGATAACCACTAAGAGTGTTTCAGACATGTCGATATCTTCCTTAATATCAGCATCATTTACTTCTTTCATTTCCCACGACTCGAAACTTTTTACTTTACCTGAAAACCCATGCTGATTAAGAATTGAGTTATCGTCAATATGAGAATGAACATACGAATAATAAATACGTGTATCAAAGTCTACATCATTATCCAAGTGGATTTCCCGTAGAGTTTCAGCAGCGTATTTAGGAACCGTTTTACACACAAACTCAACTCGACAATCATTATTCGCCGTACCTTCAAATCCCGGTAAATTGAATAGCGATTGAAAACCACATACAACAATAATAGTTACTGAACTCATGCTATCTCCTACCTTACTTCTTAACAATGTAACGTTGTTTTAATCCACCTTCATTCACAAAAGGTGCTTGGTGTTCAAAGTGGACACATGTGGGATTAATGGAGGAGAGATAGCCCTTATTGACAAAGTGAGCAAACATCTCCTCACGGGTATTGTCAGTAATGGTTTCTACCTTATAATCCTCTATGTGTTTATCCAAATCAAACCCTCGCATAACTACATAAACAGAAATACGATTTCTCGCCATCCCCTCTGTAATGACTACCACTTCCCCTACCTTCAACATACCTCACCTCGCTTCGCAAAGATTTCTTTTACTTCAGGTGCCATGGGAGGTAAGATCATAATGGTACAGCCTGTCATTTCCAGTATCTTTCTTACCGTGAACACTTCAACACTGTACAGTCCTGTGATACATTCATCGGTGTAATACGATGAAGAGGTATTAGGGACTTTACTCCAGTTGTTTATACCCGTACCTTCGTGAATAGCGTAGACATAGAAAGAACTCCCATAGAACGCTTGTACGTCGTCCATTGTGGGTAATTCCTTAACGTCAATCACAAGAAGTTCACCCTCCAATTTAGTTTGACTAACTTGGAAGTTTAACGTCGCTAATGCACAGATAGCATGCTGGATAGCAACAGGTTTATTCGTAGAGACATAAAACCATTCGTTCGTTAGACCATCAACAAATTCCTTACGTTGTCCTCCATTCGCAATAACCCCCGGCAACAGCATATCACTAAGATACGCTGAGCCATGGAAGAAAATACGTTTAGAGCGCTTTATTGTTTTTGTTATACCCATTTCTTTTAATCTCCTAGTTAACGCATTATTAATTTAACTGAATACGATAAGTGCGCTTATCCGTAACGACATCCACAAAGTGAATATCACCTACTTTGCAATTATCTGTTGTAAGTGAATAGGTTTCTCCGGGTTTCAGAACAGCACCACTAATCGTTCTGTATTCCGTCATGTTATTACACTTCCCGTCGTTAATGGTAACGTCCTTAATCACAAGATGTTCTTCATGAGAAATGAACGTAATGGATGTTTTACTGTCCGATACACGATGGATATCAACATCCACCCGTAAGCGATCAGGAGCAAGCTTCGCACCTACAGCAGCGAAAATACCTGCAATTCCCAATAGCAGTAAGAAACAGAATACTAAAAAACGACCTACTGGTTGACTTATGTACATGTCTATCTCCTATTTGTGGAAAATTGATACTAACACTTATAAGGACTTTTTAAAGACCTTTATTCTTTCTAATACAGCCGACATAGGCTCAATGCTTTCTACAAGATCAGACACTAACTCTGATAAACGAAGTGTTAATTCGTCTAACTCGGCTACTGGTTGTTTGCGTGGAACCATAGACACATCCATAGCAGCATCAGCGATTTGATCTTCAATGGATTGCTCCTCTAGCTGTTCTTCCTTACCTGCCCAACCACTCAATTGATGCAACATACATTGCATAGCCGCAGGCACCGGAATAGATACATAGTCGATCCAATGCAGCGCTTTTACTAATTGTAACTCTCCATCTTGTTCACTTTCAGGAAGAGGTTCAACGACCAGTCGTTTAGGGCTTAGAATAAAACTCTTGTCCGCAGGGAAGACAAACCAAGCGGGTAATACGCCTCCATATTTACAAAGGTGGTCATGCACTTCCTTGGATAGAAAGGTAACTTTCTGTAAAGCCCCATTGCCTTCCCATTGTGTAAGAGTTGCATCAATGTCGACTACACCTTTCGTGGTTTGATGAAGGACGTCTTTGTTAACGTAATTTCCCTTTGCAAGAATCCAAAGTGTATATTGATCAGCATAGCAGACACCGCTGGCTATTTGTGCTGCTCTATGACCCATAACAACGCGAGGCGCTAATAATTCTTTGTGTTCTAGTTCTTGTGTTTCGTTACTCATGTCTATCTCCTAATTAACTTCTACTTGAATTATTTTACCTGCCGTTACTTCATCGGCTAAGAACTTAGTCCAAAATGCGTCATCGTCAATTCGAACTAAACTGTGTTTCCAACCATACGTCAGTTGGGATAAGATAACAAAGAAATCACTTTCATGAACAACGACTGTGATTCCGTGGATAGTGCGATTATTCATAACACGCCCAGCAAACTCATTACGACTCAACATTGCATGAATGGGAAAGAGTTTGTATGTTTCCTTTAACATGTTAATTGTTCTAACAGGATTCTTCTTTCCAGAAAACATTTTTAAACACGTTACATTTATATCTTCTACAAAACAAAACATCTCTTCCTTTACCCGCAATAAAGACCCTTTTGCTACTGGGGTATTTACCATCCCCTTTAAAGCGGGTACTTCATATATCTTCGCAGTCATGACAATCTCCTAAAGTAGACTTACTTTTTATCCACATAAAGCGTTTGAGAATTATCGTAACACGGGAGATAGGAAACATCCCCAATATCTTCTTGCGTTGTGCAATTTGCTTCATTAAACTCAAATTCAATATTTACAGCAAATTCAAGACGTTCTATCAACCCATCCTTTTCTAACTTCAAAAACAACTTGCTGCGAGCAATGTGAATGAGTACTGGATCGGTAATGGTGTCTACTTTTAACTCCTTTAAATGAGCACCTATGTTGACATCTTGAAGTGCTAAGTATTGTCCAGTAGTGCGAGTACCACGACATCCATCTTTTAAAGGAATAGAAACAATAAAATATTCTCCTTTAGGGATGATACCTGTGGTACGAATCTGTTCTTGCATATCTCTCTTACTCATGGTTCTATCTCCTAACGATTTTTTATTGGATGCTCTACACTGGAATATCTAAATCCACTTCTTGCGTTATGGCGTGGTACTTTTCACCATTTGGGAATTCTCGGATCGATATTGTAAAGTCATCGATACCCATCTTTAGTATAGTCTCTACGTCCCGTTGGAATCTAACAACAGATATTTGGTATATGTTCTTGTCAGCAATCATGTTGATAATAATACACAACATTTTGTATGTTATATCAACGTCCCCGTTTAAATATCGACTTACCATCCCTTGAGTTATCCCGAGTTTTTCACCTACAGTCGTAAGACTAATTTTTACTTTCTTTAAATGCATTTTTAGCAACTTACAAACAACTGCATTTAGATCTGTGTATTTGTCTGACATTCTATTATCTCCTAAGTTAATTTTATTCACACCAAAAGTAACGCCAGTGTGGTGCAGCTACCTAGTAGTAATGTATGTCTGAAATGTTTTAGGATTAATAATTCGACTAGGAAAAGACGGCATAAAGAGGAGGGATTTAACCCTCCTCCATTTATTATTTAAACAAAACAAATCGAGGAAACGATCTTCGACGTTCCTGTAGCCATGGTTCATTAAAATGAATTTCAGGACCGGGAAGACTACATTCGTTTACAGAAACTCTGACATCTTTTACCAAGTAGAATTTAGCATTCTCATTTATGTCAAACCCTAGTTTATAAATAGACATTCCACGAGGAACAATGTAGGTAAGTGTGAAATTTTTAGTTGCACTTTCAAACTGGAGAATAATGTCATGATTGGAAAATGAGATAATCAACTGTGCTTTATATTGCATTCGATATTTAGTCCAACTCCGTTCGAAAGGTTCTAAGGTCTTCAAGGTACTTTCAGAATAGCTGGATAGGGGCGCAGCGCTTATTGAGAATCGAAATGTAGGGATGGTTGGAGCGTTCATTGCATTGGGAAGGGGAATATTATCAGTGGTAAGATTCCGGATGATGACAGGGTTATTTTTATCGTTCATGACATCAATGGACAATGAAGTTAGTTTAGCCATTGCGCTCAATATACCCGTGCCAACAGTTTCGTTTAACGAACCATCGGAGTAATTACTTATATTGTTCGGCACGTTAATAATATCCGTTATATAAGATTTTACGACTCCAGAGAGTAATTCAATGATATCATTACCTACGATGAACTTAGGGGCGTCATCATTGAAGTGTGTAACCTTATCCATGTTGCTAGTGCCCACTAGACGATACATGGTAAAAGGAATTTGTTTTTCTAAATTAAAAAAGTCATTCGTTGTAGACATAATAAAAATACCTTAAAATAGGTTAAGAGCCAAAGTGCTCATATTTTCTACATTGATTATAAAAAATAAAAAGGGAGAAATTAATCTCCCTTTTAGGTGGTTTGTAATAATGATCAATCAGTTGGAGGTATGAGAATGTGGGATAGCAATTCAACGCCATCTGTACGTCCAACATCTAGCACATCAAAACCGTGTCGTTTGAAGTACTCTGGAATACGAGTAGAGACAAGACAAATTCTCCCTTCATCGTCCCATACCTTTTCTAACGCATACTTGAGTAGTTCACTTCCTATTCCGCACTTTTGTCGACTAGGATGCACCATCAGTTGACCAATCCCTCTAATCTCAGTAGATAGTCCCGTCTTTGTTATTTCAACGAAACCAACAACTTCGACACCATTACCATCATCTTCTTCCATGACAAAGTAACGAGGGGCAAGAGATTTACTCAATGTCATCTCTCCTGCTTTCAAGCCATTGAACAAATAAACGTTCGCTAGCACGGGAACAGGTTCTTCAATCTGCGCATTAACCAAATTGATTAGATAGGAAACGGCATGAATCATGCGAGTAGTCATTGGAACAATGGAACGCTTCATATTCTCTTCTCCTGAAGTGCTTTCAGCTACGACTTCAGGTTCAGTCAATTTATCATCAGCTGTAGATATAGTAGCACTGGTAATGATGACGTTATCGACAGGCACGTCTTGATGGAACAGTTTAGAACTTGTTTTCACACTCTTGATCTTGTTAACAACATCCATCCCATCAATCACTTTACCAAATACACAATACCCCCAACCAGTCGCTGTCTTTGACGTAAAGTTTAAGAAACTGTTGTTCTTCACGTTAATGAAGAATTGCGCTGTAGCGGAATGAGGATCGCTCGTGCGCGCCATTGCTATAGCGCCCTCTTCGTTCTTCAATCCATTATCAGCTTCATTGTCAATAGGTCCATTTACAGGCTTCTGCTCCAAATTTTCAGTGAAGCCTCCGCCTTGAATCATAAACCCATCGATGACACGGTGAAAGAGAGTACCGTTATAAAACCCCGAGTTAACGTACTGTAAAAAGTTCTCACAGGTCTTAGGGGCTTTCTCAGTATTCAATTCAATAACGATAGCGCCATAGTTAGTAGTTAAGGTTACGTGTTGCATTCTATATCTCCTAGATTAAGTTCTGGGCGAGTAAAAATCTCTCGCTGTTCTTTTATCAGTAATCTGATTAGGTTGAGGGCCTTATTTGCATTGCCGGGACATTTGTAAGTTCTAACATTGAACATGAGGTTCGCTATACGAGAAACATCCACAAACCCCTTATCATCCGCCGGTAAATCCCACAGCATTGAAATCAACATATCCGCCGTTGTTTCTCCGAAAGCATGACCTGAGTAAGGAAAACCACGAGCTTCTACTTTTCGAATAATATCTCGAACAATATCGCGGCGGATAATGTAAATAGGTTGTCTCATCGTACACTTCCTTTAATTTGGTATGTCTTTAGTCTTTTCAGGTTCTGGACGTGGATCGAACAAAGAGTAGCCGTCTGAAGATAGCACCTTAAAGCGTTCAGCTGCTTTGGCGTTCACTTTATTCACATAAGCAGTTTGCTCTGGTTTAAACATGTCGCCGTAGGTATCAATGTCATCCAACAAGCCCCATAGAAACTCTAACTTCTTACGAAGACTAACGGGGTCTATATCATGCTCAAAATCCTCACGAAGTAGCCTAGTCTTTTCTCCATTCAATGAGTCGAAGTAACCCTGTATATTGGGCGGACATTGAACTGTTCTTGTCGTGGTTCTTTTACTACCTTTAGCCAGCAGTCGAGTTATAATGTCTACTGGTTTTATATCAGAAGAGTAAGAGGAATTAGCGAAAGCCTTCTCCATATTCTCCCAGAATAAACGAGCAGCGTCCTCATTACGCACGGTGGCTTCGCGAATGATCTCTGCTAGGTGCTGTTCTTCATCCAGAGGAATTGAATCAATAACGGTTTTCACATTGTCTACCATTTTCCGCGTAATAGTTCTTACATTAGAAATATCTTGTTTCATTGCTTGACGCACATGGAAAGTAGCCGCCGATGCAGGGAACGTATCTGGACGTAACAGGATTAATTTCTCCGTATCGAACGACCATGATCTTGGTAGGGTGAATAAGTTAAGGATTTTGGTAGGAGAAGGAATAGAACCTTTTTTGGTATTGGCTCCTATATATTCAAGTCCTGCTAACTGTGCTACCAAGAACTCAGATTTTTCATCATACATCAGCACAGCGTAGAAGAAGAAAGGAGAGTCTTCAGGAATCGTAAACTCAACTCTGCCCGCCATACCACATTCCATGCGGGCTGATAGCAACTTAAAGAATGAAATGATCTCGGTGACATAATTGTTACTGGCCGTTGTACGAATGGCTGGCCAAGACAAATACTCCAATGACTTCGCGTCATCTTGTTGACGTACGCGAATGTCTTGTTTAGCATCGACAACTAACTGAGTATAGTCATTTCGTAAATGCTCTACATGAGCATCAGTGAATGCTACCCAGCTTTCATCAGTTACAATTGCTATTAGCTTTGCTGGATCGTCTATCGGGCTAAGGCTCGAAATAATAGAAACGGATGGTTTATTGTTGTGGTTCTTGTTGGTCATTTTATATCTCCTAGGACTTTATTAATCGTATTTAATTTCACTATCGAGGACTTTTGTTATAGCCCCTTCTTCCATTGCAATTGTAAGAGCGTGCTCCACTGCTACCGCTCCACTGATGTGAGTAACATTACAGTTAGGCGTACATTCAAAGATACCCGGTACTCCTTTCTCATTTACTCGCTTTAAAACAATGTTAGAGGTTTGAGGCGATTTACCGCATTTTCTACAATTCATTGTAACTATCTCCATTAAAAGGAATATTTCTCCTAACAATAATGTATCATTATCTTTTTCTAGAAGGGCGGAAAACATAGGGGAGCATTGCTCCCCTAGTTTGACCGATATCACGCTTTGGGTTCTGCTACCACATACTGAACCATCCAACGAGCTAAGTAACGCATGTTAGAAATAACAGCCAGCTCTTGTAGAGTAGGTTTGTTTTTTGTTTCTGAATTTTCAGTAAGGTAACATCCATTGTCGTGAAGATTCTGCAATTCCAACAAAATGTCTTTTACAGCCATTTGAGGAATGTAGGTTTCACAAATGAAGATAGTCGCTAGGCGTGCTACATTAATGTAATCGCCCACAGGGTTTTTCTTCATGGCTTCTGCTAAACGTTCTTTACACACTTCCAGATCGTCATACAACAGAACATCTTTTGGAATTTCAGGAAAGAGAGCAATGATTTCTTTATAAAGCAATTGCAACACATTACCATCGCGTTGCTTAACTTTAATAAGACGACGCTCTTCACGAATACGATCACCGATCTCTTCGTAATGCTTTTCTTTTTCCTTCACCAAATCAGCTGTCAACAATTGGAGGTTTTCATTTGCAGCAACATAACCTTCAATGAAGCGATTACCAATCCATTGTTTATCCATAACGTCAGAGTTGGCATAGAAACGACGAGCATGGAAATCAATACTCACCATGTACTTACCGCTACTAGCTTGTAACTTGTACTCTGCCATTGCTTTGTTGTAGCAACAAGCGGCTGCTTGTAACATTGATAAAGAGTACACACGGTAATCTTCCAATGATACACCAGCGCCTTCAGCGATGTTGGCATTAAAGCCAATGGCTAATAACAAGAAGGCAGTAGCGTAGGCAATGTTATTCCCCATAACGCTTTGGAGGATTGCCATAATACGCGCTGCTTCAGCAGTATTGCGATTCAAG
>Ga0164241_10002495_pt1 | contig 19789 bp, 19 predicted proteins | sample OricomyardsoilBY_FD_108780 | JGI IMG/M metagenome (GOLD analysis project Ga0164241, IMG submission 108780) | Backyard soil microbial communities from Emeryville, California, USA - Original compost - Back yard soil (BY) | ecosystem: Environmental > Terrestrial > Soil > Unclassified | place: USA... | reverse complement strand
GCTGCTGAGCCTGCCGGAGGAGACCGAGGTCTGGCCCGGGCACCTCGGCGGCTCGCTCTGCGGCAGCTCCGGGATCGACCTCAAGACCTCCTCGACGATCGGCTTCGAGCGCCGCCACAACCGTGCCCTGGAGTTCGAGAGCGAGGCCGAGTTCATCGAGGACGCGGTGGCCACGATCGGCAGCAAGCCGCCCAACGTCAGCCACATCGTCGCGCTCAACCGCGGCTCGTTGGTCACCTCGATCGGCTCGCCGACGCGGCTCACCCCGCACGGCTTCGAGGCGGCAATCACCGCCGGCGCCCTTGCGATCGACTCGCGCACCAACGAGCAGTTCGACGAGGCCCACATCCCTGGCTCGATCAGCGCCTCCGGCTACGACACTGGCTTCGCCACCAAGGTGGCGGAGATGGTCCCGGTCGACGCCGAGCTGCTCATCGTCGCTGCCTCCGACGGCAACGAGCTCGAGGCCGCCGAGCTACTCGCCGCTGTCGGCCTGCAAGTGCGTGGCTTCCTCGGTGGCGGCATGACCGCCTGGCGGGCCGAGGACCGCCCGGTCGAGCGCATCGAGGCGATCGACCTGGCCGAGCTAGCGCGCCGCATCGAGGGGCCCGACGGCCCCCAGGTGCTCGACGTGCGCGGCAACGCCGAGTACGAGCAGGGCCACGTCCCGGGCTCCATCCACATCCCCTTCGCAGAGCTCCGCGACCGACTCGACGAGCTGCCGCGCGAGCGACCGATCGCGACAATTTGCAAGGCAGGTAAGCGCAGCGGCCTCGCTGCCTCGATCCTGCAGCGCGAAGGCTTCGAGGGGGTCATCCACGTCAGCCGCGGCAACGCCGCGCTCTGGGGCGCCCGATAACCGCCGAGGCCGACGGGCCGCAAACGTGTCCATATGTCACGTTTCAGGCCCGTCGGCGGCGGCGAGGCTTAGAAGCCTGGGGGGTGGCGGGCGATGAAGCCTTCGGTGGAGCTGACTGGTTCCGGGTGCCAGCGGGGGCCGGCACCTCCGGAGGTGTCGAAGGCGAGGCCGGCGATGATCGCCCAGGCGTGGCCGGCGTTGGCGTAGACGGTGATCCAGCGACCGGGTCCCGGTTCCCCCCAGGTCGAGAGGCCGGTCGAGTCGAGCGGGCTGGAGAGGAAGCCGCCGCCGTTGAGGGCGAAGCTGACCGAGCCCGAGCAGTCGTAGCCGGAGGATTCGAAGGAGCCGTGGCCGCCGCCCCAGATGTATGGGGTTGTGGCGATCGAGTTTGCCGCTTCGATCGCCGCCGCAACCTCAGGCGGCGCGCCGCTGGGCACGCTGGCCTGGCTTTCGGAGATGTAGTTAGCGCTCTCGCCCGGGGTCAGCGGCGCCGGGGTACCGGTTGGCGCCGGCGCGCCGGTCGCGGTGATCTGTTCGGAGATCGCCGCGAGGTTGTCGTTCAGCGCAGCTTCACGTGACTGCAGGGCGTCGAGCGCCGCCTGACGCTCGGCCTTCGCCGACTTTAGTTCGGAGAAACGCGCCTCGGCCTCCTGGCGGGCCGAAGCGACTTCGCGCTCCTTGACGGCGATCGCGTCGCGCGCTTCCTTGATCTGCAGGCGCACAGCGGTCATCCGCTTCACCGCGGCGCGGGCTTCGTCGCGCAGTCCCTTGACGCGAGCGGCGACCGAGTCGTCGTAGTCCTGAATCTGGCCCAGGTAGTCAGCACGCGTGCTGACTTCCGACCAGCTGGCCGAGTCGAGCACGACGTTGAGCATGTCCGGGCTGCCGGCCTCGTAGATCGCGACGAGACGCTCGCGCAGCACCTCGAGCGCCCGCTGCAGACGCGCCCGAACACGGGCCAGGTGACGCTTGTCGGCCTCCAGCTCTGCCGTCGCCTCGTCGAGCTCGCCTTGCTTGGCGGCGAGTTCGGACTCGACCGCAGCCTGGTGCTGGCGCAGTGCCGAGACTTCGCCGATCATCGAGTCGATCGCCTGGTTCTGTTCGGCGATCGTCGCGGCGACGGCTTCCTGGCTGTCGCGCACGTCACTGAGCTTGCCCTGCGTGTCGTGCAGCTTCTCTTCGAGCGTCTCGGCGGGGGCCGAGGCAACCGCGCAGAGGGCAACGAGGAGCAGGACAGCGGGCAGCAGCAGCCGCCAAGAGTTACCGCGAAGAGGAACGCGCATCGGCGGCGCACGGTAGCGAAGTCGCCGCCGAAATGTTAGGAGTTGCTAATAACTTGCAAGATCCCATGCAGTTTCCCGCACTTTGCAGGAAAACCTACCTCCGTCCCGACCGCTGAGTTCGTGTTTCTTCGCGCTATACGCGACTAAACACGAACTCAGCCTTGGGGTGCTAGGCGAGGAGTTTGACCTTGGCCTTGTCGAACTCCTCGGCTGACAGGGCGCCCTTTTCCTTCAGCTCGTTCAGCTTGTGCAGTTCGTCAGCGGGCGAGCCGGCGTGGGCCTGCTCGCGGACGTAGGAGTCGAAATGCTGTTTCGCCTCCGCCTGCGCCTTGATCGTGCGTTCGCGCATGCCGCTACCGCGGGCGATCAGGTAGATCAGCGCGGTTATGAAGGGGATGAAGACGAGGAAGAGCACCCAGGCCGCCTTCACCCAGCCCGAGGTCTCGTGGTCACGGAAGAGGTCGCTGAGGATCGTGATCAGGATCCAAATCCAGATCACGAAGAAGAAGACCTCGAAGGCGATCAGGAGGGCTTCTCCAAAGTTGATATCGGCAAACGGCACGGCGCGTCCTTTCGTTGACAAATCTGACTGGCGGCCAAACGCCGCGCTTGCAGCAGCTTAGAGTTTTTGGGCAAGCTTTTTAAAGGCGCTGCGCGAAGAGCACGGCGGCGACCGCGGTGGCGAGGTTGAGGCTGGAGACGCCTGCCCGCATCGGGATCGCCAAGCGGGCGTCGGCACGCTCGAGCAGCTCGGCGCTGAGCCCGTAGCGCTCGGTGCCGAAGGCGAGGATCGAGCGTGAATCGAGCCTGCGCTTACCGAGGTCCTCGCCCTCGGGGTCGATCGCGACCAGCGGCCGGTCGCCATTTGGCAGGTCGTCGACCGCCGCGACGGGCAGGGCGAAGTGGAGACCGGCGGCGCCACGCAGGGCCTCGGGATGCCAGGGGTCGTTACTGCCGGTGGTGAGAACGCCCGCCGCGTCGGCGGCGGCCGCAACGCGCACGCAGGCGCCCATATTTCCCATCGTGCGTGGGTCCTCGAGCAGGACGAGCGGCGCCGGACGCCGATCCGCCAACGTCCCCCCCACGTCGACTGCCGGGCGCCGGGCAATCGTGACCACGCCGGTACGCGGCGCGTGGGGAACCATCTGGGCCAGCACCTCGGCCTCCACCGGCGTGACCCGCTCGGCCAGCGAGCCCGCCAGGTCGGGGGCGAGCTCGGCGGCCAGCCGATCGAGCTGCTCGGGCTCCGAGGCAACCGCCTCAACGATCTCGGCGCCGAAGCGCAGCGCGTGCTTGAGGGCGTGAAAGCCCTCGAGGACCGCCAGCTCGCGGTCGCGGCGGGCGGCGCGGTAACGCTGTACGAGGGCATCGGTCACCGCCCCATCATGACCAGACTCAACCGCTCGCGGCGACGCTCACACGGCTTTGTTCCTCGGTTTGCGGAGGGTGGCGACCACCTCCTGGTCGGAGACCTGGGCGAAATTCCGGTACCACTCCCCCACCCCGCAGAGCGTGGGCGGCACGATCAGGCAGACGATCGCGTCGGTCTCCTCGCACAGTCGCGCAGCGGATTCCGGTGCGCAAACCGGCACCGCGAGGACCACCCGCCGTGGCTTCTGGTGGCGGATCGCGCGCAGGGCAGCTGTGTCGGTGACGCCGGTCGCCACCCCGTCATCGACGACGACCACCGTGCGGCCCTGCAATCGCATCGGTGAGCGGTCGCGGCGGTAGGCGGCGACGCGGCGGCGCAACTCCGCGGTCTCCCGGGCGACGATCGATTCCAGCACGCCACCGTCGATTCCCAGCGTCGACAGCGCCTCGACATCGAGGACGCGGGTGCCGTCCTCGGCGATCGCGCCGATCCCGTACTCGGGGTTATGAGGGGCGCCGAGCTTGCGCACGGCGAGGATCTCCAGGGGGGCATCGAGCGCCGAGGCGACCTCGTCGGCGACGGGCACGCCGCCGCGCGGTAGGCCGACCACGATCGGGTTCTCATCGCTCAGCGGCAGCAGCTGCTCGGCAAGCCGCCGCCCCGCGTCGCGGCGGTCGGCAAGGCGCGTATGCGGGGCATCACCCTCCCCCAAGGACATTGTCAAGCCGATTCTCCAACCAGCCCACCCCGAAAGCATCGGGGTATTACCCGGTTTGGGTTCGGCTTTCCCCTGATGCCCCTTGGCGCTAGTCGCCGCCGTTTTCTTCGAGCAGGCTCGGCGCGAAGGACTTCGTCTTTGCCGCAGCGGCCAGACCGAGCGGCTCGAGACCGAAGAGATCCTCGCTCGAGCGCAGCAGCGAGTATGGGTTGTAGACCGCGGCGTCTGTGGCTCCGGGAGCAGCAAAAGGCGAGAGCAGCAGCGCGCCTACGCGCAACGGGTCTCCGGCCGGTGGGGCCTCCGGGCTGGGCGGGTTGGTGCCAGCAAAGGCGATGACCAGCAAGCCGTCCTCCTTGTAGGCCGGCGAGGCGAGAATCTTTGGCACCCACTCGGCAAGGAAAGTGTCGGCGCTCGCCGGTCCTTCCGCCGCCCCTGCCGAGCACTGGCCTGCTGTCCCCGCGCTGCAGGGCGTCGGGGCGATGAACGAGTAGTTGGGCGTCTTGGTGGCCTTGCCCAGGTCCGCCGTCAGCCGGTCGATCGGCTGGTCATTGGTCGAGCAGTCGCCGAGGTCGACCAGCGAGTGGAAGTAGACGAAGGGGTTCTGCTGGGTCGCGTATGCCCCTGGCACAGGCTCGTCGGCTTCCTCGGGGCCTGGGAAGACGCAGTTGTCGGGACTGCCCGCCTCGTCGACCATGCCCTCGACATAGGCGTGCCAGCTGAAGCGGGCGCTGCCCAGTTGATCGGCGAAGGTCAGCGTTTCGACCGGGTAGACGCAGCCGGCACTGCGGATCACTCCCTTCGCATCTGCTTTTGTGCCGGCAGGAAACTCGGCGAAGCTCGGGCAACCGGCGCCGGTCGACTGATTGGGCGGCTGACCGCTGAGGGCGGCGATCTGATTGGCGAGCCCGGAGTCGTCGAGCAGCGTGTAGTTGCTGAGCAGTTGGCCCTGTGGGCGCAGGGTCGTCGACAGGTATGGCATCTGCGACTGGCCGCCGAGCGACTGTTCGTAGCCCGGGCTGGTCAGCGAGATCACGAAGACGTGTTTGACCCGTCCCGCTTCGGGCGTCGGAGCCGGCGGTGTAGCGGCGGGCTTCTTCGCGGCCGGTTCGCTCGCCGGGCCACTCGTCACCGGTGACGCAAGCGGCGCCGGCGCAGGGAGCGGCGCACCGGCGGACGAGGCCGAACCACCCTGGGGCGAGGTGGACGATCCGGATCCGGAAGTGGACGGGCCCGGCGCCGGCACGGTTGCCGCCGGAGTGTTGCTGGAGGCGAGGCTGCGGCCGAGCAGCGCAGCCAGTGCTCCGCTGTCGCCGGCGCCGGTCAGAGCGCTGGCGACGATCGCCGCGGTGGCGACGACAGAGGAGGCGACGAAGACGCCGAAGCGCTTGCCGGTGAGGGTTGCGGCAGCTGCCTCGGTGCGGCGAAGCGCCTTCACGATCGCCGCCTTCATGCCGCCGCTCCCGCTGGTGACAACGAATGCCCACACTGGGGGCAGAAGCGCACCGAATGACCGTAGGGAGAGTCGCAACTCGGACAAATCCCAGCCGCGTCGGCGCGCTCCAGCTCGAGCATCCGCTCGGCCGCCAAGAGCTCGGCGTCGACCCGTTGCAGCTCGGCCGCCTTGCGGGTCAGCACGTCCATCCGCACGTGGTCGCGGATCGCCATCTCGTAGAAGGCGCCGCCAAGGTCGGCCTGCATGATCGTGAACTTCTCCAGCAGCCGGTCGCGCTGGGCGAGAAGGTCCGGACTCTCCTCTTTCTTCGCCGCCGGTTTGGCCGGGCCGGGCTCAACTGCCTTGACGGGCTTCGCCGCACGTGCTGGACGGCGCAGGATGTCGGTGAGCGGCCTCATGGCTGCCCCGCTCCACTTGGCGGCGCCGGGGCGGCGCCGGGGTCGCCGCCGACGACGATCACGTCGGGCAGGTTCTGCTGGGCCTTGATGTAGTTCTTGCCAACCTGTTCGGGGTTCGCTTCGACCAGCGCCGTGTCTTCCTCGGTCTTCTGCTTGCTCGCCTTGAAGCCGGCCACCTGGTGGACCGATCCGTTGCTGGTCTCGGCCACGACCTTGCCCCCTCCTTTGCTGGATTTCCCAGCCGCTTTTGCTTTCTTGCCGGCGGTGGTCGCCGCCGCGCTGCCCACAGGGGTACTGGCCACCGCCGCGGGCTGGTTGCGCAGAGCCTCCAGCAACGCCTCGTTCTCGCCGCCGTCCGAGCCACTGCGGCCGACGACGACGCCGATCGCGACCGCGATCGGCAACAGGGCGAAGAAACCGACAGCCGCGGCCCGGCTGCCCGAACCGCCCTTGGCCGGGGCACGCAGCGCGGGACGGCGGGCACGCTGGCTCATCGCCGCGAAGTAGCGAGAAGCGGGGTTGGCGCCATTGCCGCGCCGCGCCGCGCAGTTGACGCAGTAGCGCTGCTGCGGGTCGAGCGGCGCCCCGCACTCCTCGCAGGGCTCGTACTGACTCTTCTCAGCCGTCATCGCTGCTCACTCCCCTTTCGATCTGCTTGTCGTGCTTGCGCCTGGCTTCGCGCTTCTCCAGGAAGCGCTTGGATTCAGCCTGCTTGCGCGCTGCGGTTTCCTGCGTCGTCGCACAACCAGACAGCACCCCAACGAGAAGCAGGCAGCAGACGGCGAACAGGCAGGCGCTCGATATATGGCGGTTAACCGAACGCACCGCTCACGTACTCCTTGGTGCGCTGCTCGCGCGGTGAGTTGAAGAGCGAGGTGGCGCTGCTGTACTCGACCAGGTCTCCCAGGTACATGAAGGCGACGTGGTCGGCAATCCGGTAGGCCTGCTGGAGGTTGTGGGTGACGATGACGACAGCGACGTCGTCGCGCAGCTTCACGATCAGGTCCTCGATCACCTGAGTCGACTGCGGGTCCAGGGCCGAGCAGGGCTCGTCGAGCAGCAGCACCTCCGGTTCGGCCGCCAAGGCCCGGGCGATGCAGAGCCGCTGCTGCTGGCCGCCGGAGAGCTTCAGCGCCGGGTGGTCGAGGTTGTCCTTGACCTCCTCGAAGAGGCCGGCGCGATCGAGGGCGCTGTGCACCTTCGGCTCGAGCGCCTTCTTGCGCTGCCGGCGCGAACCCTGCTCACGCAGCACGTAGGCGATGTTGTCGAAGACGCTCATCGGGAAAGGGTTGGGTTGCTGGAAGACCATCGTCACCCGGCGCCGCAGCGAGGTCGGCTCGATCAGGGCGATGTCGACGTCGTCGAGCAGGATGCGGCCGCTCAGCGTCGCCGTCCGGGTCAGCTCGGTGAGCCGGTTGAGCGAGCGCAGCAGGGTCGTCTTGCCGCAGCCAGAGGGGCCGATCATCGCCAGCACCTCGCCCTGGCGCACGGGCAGCGAGACCGATTTGACCGCTTCGCGATTCGAGTAGGAGACCGAGACGTTGTCGATCTCCATGCGGCGGATCGAGAACTGCGGGGCGCCGATCGAGCGCCGCGCCGCGGTGAAGCCTCCCGGCGCCGGCGGTACCTCGGTGGCCACGGCGCCGTCCTCCAACGGAAGGCGCTTGATCGGGGGCGGGGCTATGAACTCCACGTTCCTACCTTTCTGGCGCGGCGATGGACGACGTCGACGGCCGCGTTTAGGGCCAGCACCATCAGCAGCAGGACGAAGGCCGCCGCGTAGGCCTTCTCGGGCTGGTTGAGGTTGCCGGTGGGAGACGCCTCGTAAACGAAGTTGGTCAGCGTCGTGCCCGCGCCGCGCAGGTAGTTGAAGGGGAAGGCGCCACCGACCGGGGCGAAGTTCTGGGTCGCGCCGAGCAGCACGACGATGATCGCCGTGTCGCCGATGATCCGGCCGAGACCGAGCATCGCGCCGGTCGCGACCTGGGGGCGGCTGGCGGGCAGGAGGATCCGCCGCGTCGTCGCCGCCTTTGTCTTGCCGACCGCATAGGAGGCCTCGCGCACGTGCTGGGGAATCGCGCTGAGGCCCTCGCGGGTGCTGGCGACGACCAGCGGCAGGGCGACCAGGGAGAGCATCGCCGAGGCGGCGAAGAAGGAGCGGCCGAAGACGACGCCTTCCGACGTGCGACTGAGGAAGCCGAGCGCGGTGCTGGAGAAGATCACCGTGCCGAAGAGGGCGAGGACGATCGAGGGGATGCCGGCGATCGCCTCGATCGTCGACTCGGTGATCCGCGCCAGGGCCGTCGGCCTGCCGTACTCGACCAGCCAGACCGCGACGCCGACGCCGAGCGGCAGGGCGATCGAGATGCCCATCACGGCGACGATCAGGGTGCCGATGAAGGCGTCGGCGAAGCCGCCGCTTTCGCTCTGACCGAAACCGGCCGTAGCGGGCGTGACCAGCATCGAAGGCTTGAGATAGGTGAGGCCCTGGATCATCAGGTAGACGACGATCGCCACCGCGATCGCGCAGAAGAGCAAGCCGAGCGCCCAGCAGATGACCAAGCCGATGCGATCGGAGAGCTGCCAGGTGGCGCTGCCCTCGACTGGGTCCTTGCCGCGCCGCGGCGGCGTGGCGCCGGGCGCCGGCCCGGCCGGCGGAGTCGCGACTGAGGACTCCATCAGGCTGTCGCTCCGTATTTGCGCATCGACCGCCTTGCCACCCAGCCGGCCAGCGAGAAGAACGCCGCCGAGAAGAGCAGCACGGCGGCAATCGCGAACAAGGTCGCGTTGGCCGGTGGAGCGCCGAGCGAGTCGATGTTCTTGACGATCGTCGGCGCCAGCGGCCGCGAGGGCTCATAGATGAAGATCAAGCCGTCGGCAGGGTTTGGAGCGAATGCGACCGAGCCGGAGACCATCGCCAGCATCACCGCCTCGCCGATCGCCCGCGCGGTGGCCAGCACCGTGCCGGCGACGATCGCCGGGCGCGCCGTGCGCACTGCGATCTTCCAGGTCGTCCGCCAGCGGTTCACGCCCAGCGCCAGCGAGCCCTCCAGCCAGCCGGGACGAACCGAGCGCAGCCCGTCGCAGAAGATCGAGACCATCAGCGGCGCGATCATCAGGGTCAGGATCAACACCGCGGCCAGCAGGCTGTAGCCGCTCAGCGAGATCACCCCCGCGACCGAGGCCTTCTGGGACTCGGTGACCAGGTGGTTGCCGATGAAGGGGACCAGCACCAGCACGCCGAGCAGGCCGTAGATCACCGAGGGGACGCTGGCCAGGAAGCGGACCACCGGCTGCAGGACGTTGCGCATCCACTCCGGCGCGAACTCGACGATGAAGACGGAGACGAAGAGTGAGCAGAAGAGGGCGATCGTCACCGCGCCCCCGGTGATCAGAAGCGTGCTCCAGATCAGCTGCCAGGCGTGGAAGGTGTAGACGTACTCGGCGCCGCTGATGCCGGAGAGGTAGATCTGGTTGAGCTGTTCTTCGACGCTTCCCCCCGGCCCGAACCAGGCCAGCCCGTTGTGGGCGAAGGACGGCCAGGCGCGCACGAAGACCGTGACGATCAGCGCCAGCAGCAACCCGACCACGGCACAGACCAGCGCGCCGAGCATCCGCTCGACGCGCCGGTCCGACCACTTCGGGCCGTACTCGGGGAGGTACTCCTCCTCCATCTACTTCTTCTTGGCCTTCTTGTTGAAGGCGGGGACGCCACCGGCTTTGGCGATCACTTCGCCGGCCACCGGGTCGCGCCGCGCCCAGTCGATGAATTTCTGCAGCGCCGGCGAGCTGGTGCTGCCGTCTCCCGGCAGGACCAGGAAGAGGTAGCGCGAGAGCGGGTACTTGAGCGGCTCGACGCTGATCTTCGACGGGGTGCAGGGGACCCCGTTCACCTTCAATGCCTTCTGGCCCGCTCCCTGCCAGGCGAGCCCGTCGTAGCCAATCGCGTTGGGATCCTGCTTGACAGCGTTGACGACGAGGCCGTCTGCGGTCAGCGCATTGACGTTCGACGAGGGCAGCTCGTTGTTGAGCACCGCCTGGAGGAAGAAGTTGTATGTCCCTCCATTGGTGTCACGGCCGACCGGGTCGATCGTCGTGGTGAGGCCGGAGCCCGGCAGCTGGCTCCAGTTGGTCAGCAGTCCCCGATAGATGTCATGGGTCTGCTGGATCGTGATGTTGCTGAGCTTGTTCTTCGGATTGACGTCGATGCAGAGCCCGTCGAGGAACATCTTGATGTAGGTCGTGCCGGCGTCGCTGGGCAGCGGCGTGCGGGCCTGCCCCGCGAACTGGCTGGTGCCGTTCTGCACGTCCTTGACGCCGGCGTTCCCCCCGTTCGCTGTGTAGACGAAGTGGACCTTTTTGTTGACCGTCTTCGTGTAGGTGGCAAAGAGTGCCTGCAGCACGGGCTGCGCGGCAACCGAGCCCGACCCGATCAGGGTCACGGCGCCGGCAGAAGCCGGTACGGCAAGTGCCACGAGGGCGATCGCCGATATGGCAAGGGACTTGATTCTCATCTCGATTTTGCTTCCTTTCCTGCCGGGTACAAGAGTTTCTTGATTGGCTAACTCGACATGACCCTACCAGCTTCTGTACTTTATTGACCTCTTTACTAAGAAAGGCCAACCCGGCGGCCCCGAACACGGAGGTTCCATTGCTGAAAAGAAGACTGTCCACGCCTCGCGCCGCTACCGCGGTCGCGCTGGCAGCCGTGCTTGCAGCGGCGATCGCGGTGACGCCGTCGCTCGCCGGGTCATCGCTCACCGGCTCCTTCATCACGAAGAAGGCGGCCGGGCACATCTACGTCACCAACAAGAAAGCGTCTGAGCTCTTCCTGAGAAAAAAGGCGGCGGGCAACACCTTCGTGCAGAAGGCCGAGGCACCGCTATCGCCGGTGGTCGGAATCGCGGCGGGTACGGCTGTCTTCAGCGTCGCAACCACGACGCCCGGATACATCCCGTCCGCCTTCACCTCGTTCGGAACTCCTGGGATCAGCCCGGCGGTGATCACGTTCTCCGGCAACGCGACCTGCGTCGCGGCAAAACCCGGCCCGGACCTTGCCTGCCCGATCCAGATCCTGGTCGACGGCCAGAACGCCGGCAAAGTCAACTTCGCTCCGGCGACAGCCGGCACCCCCACCCCGGTGCCAATCGCCTACACGGTGACGCAAACGACGGTGCTGCAGAAAGGCGGCCACACGGTCGCGGTCCAGTACGCGGGCGCGAAAAACGTCGTCTTCACGCTGAAAAGCTGGAACCTGGCCGTCCAGGCCTACCCGGAACGGCCGGAACCGCTGCCAACCGAGACGGGCAAATAGTCCCTTCAGGTGCCGATGGATCGAAAACCGACGTATATCGACGGTTTCGGCCCATCGGTGGCGGGACCCGACCGCGCACTTGGCGCGGTCGGGTCGGGAGGGCTCAGTGGCCGCGGAGCTGGAAGCGGCCGGGGCGCGGCAGCGACTCGCCGAGGATCAGGCGGGCGCGGTAGTGGAGGGCTTCGAAGGTCTGGGTATCGAGCTCGTCGATGTCCTTCCTCTCACGGCCGGGCTGGGTGCTGCTGCCTTCCGCCGGCCCCCCTCCAATCGGTTGACGCAGGACGCCGTTCAACCTGCCGCGGGAGACAAAAGTGGTCTGGCTGGGCTCAGGGCTCACCGGCTCTCTCCTTTCTTGGGTTTATTGACCATCTAACTCAAGATTAGCACCACCCCCTCCCGGGTTGCTTGGACGGCCGGTTTGGGTAGCTGATCCAAATGCCCCAGCTCGTCCTCGGCCCGCTGCTTCGCTACGTCTCGGAAACCGAGGCAACGATCTGGGTCGAGACGAGCGAGGCATGTGAAGTCGAGATCCTCGGTCGCACCGAGCCGACCTTCTCGGTCGCCGGCCATCACTACGCGCTGGTCCGCATCGAAGGGCTCGAGCCCGGCGGCTTCTACGAGTACGCCGTCGCCCTCGACGGCGAGCGCCAATGGCCATCGTCTGACTACGACCTACCGCCAAGCGCGATCCGCACCCTGACGCCGGGTAAGCCGCTCGACATCTGCTTCGGCTCCTGCCGGGTGGCGGTCCCCCACGAGAAGCCCTACACCGAGACCAAGGACCAACACCCCGACGGCCACGAGCTCGACGCCCTGCACGTGCTGGCCACTCAGATGGCACGGGGCGATCGCAGCGAGTGGCCAGAGCTGCTCTTCCTGCTCGGCGACCAGATCTACGTCGACGAGGGCTCGCCGCGGACCCGCGAGCGGATTCGCGCCCACCGCGACGTCAACGAGCCACCCGGCGAAGAGGTGGTCGACTTCGAGGAGTACAGCTGGCTCTACGAGGAGAGCTGGAGCGACCCGATGATCCGCTGGCTCTTCTCGACCGTCTCCACCTCGATGGCCTGGGACGACCACGACATGAGCGACGACTGGAACATCTCGCGCTCCTGGCACGAGGAGATGGATCGCAAGGCGTGGTGGCACGAGCGCGCCGTCGACGGCATCGTCAGCTACTGGATCTACCAGCACCTCGGCAACCTCTCCCCCCGCGAGCTGGACGACAACGACGTCTACTCGCAAGTGAGGGGCAATCCAGACGCCACGGACGTGCTGCGCGGCTGGGCCGAGGAGATCGAATCCACCGCAGCGGGAACACGATGGAGCTTCTGCCGCGACCTCGATGGGACGCGGGCGCTGTTCATCGACTCCCGCGCCGCCCGAGTCCTCACCGAGGAGCGGCGCTCGATGTTCGACGAGCGCACCTGGGAGTGGGTCGTCGATCACGCCAGCGGCGACTTCGACCACCTGCTCATCGCCACCACGGTCCCTTACCTCCTCTCCCCCGGCTTCCACCACCTCGAGGCCTGGAACGAGCGGCTCTGCGACGGCGCTTGGGGCATGCCCGTCGCCCGCGCCAGCGAGCAGCTGCGCCGCGCCGTCGACTTCGACCACTGGGCGGCCTTCCAGTCCTCCTTCCGGCAGCTACGCGAGCTTCTCGAAGAGGTCGGCTCCGGCAAACGCGGCAAGGCTCCGGCCTCGATCGTGATCCTCTCCGGCGACGTGCACCACGCCTACCTCTGCGACATCGCCTTCAGACCCGACGCCGGAGTGCAGAGCGCCGTGTACCAGGCTGTTTGCTCGCCGTACCGCAACCCGCTGGAAGCAAGCGAGCGTAGGGTCGTGCGTGCCGGCTTCAGCCGCCCGTTCGAGCTGGTCTCCCGCGGCCTGGCCCAGCTATCGGGCGCCCCCGACCCCGGCATCCGCTGGCGCCTGCTCGAGGGCCCGTACTTCGACAATCAGGTCGGAACGCTGCGCCTCGACGGTCGCAGCGCGACCGCGCGACTCGACAAGACGGTCGCCGGCGATAAGGATGAGCAGGCGCTCGAGAAGACTTTCGAGCGCCGTCTGGTCTAAGAACCCGTCTCAAAACCTCCGCGCACGCTTGGCGGCTCCGGACACACTTCGCGGGGCGGCGTCCTCGGTCGGCCAAATGGCGATGCCATTCAGCCTCCCTGCGTCCTACCCCCGCTTGGTCCGGCGCTCGCCAGTCGCACACGCAGGTTTTGAGACGGGTTCTAAGCGGCGGTTGGGGCGGGGCGCCACCCGGCAAAGCGCACCCCGCCCCTTCGCCTCTTCAAGCGGCTGCAGATACCTCTGCGTCGTCGCCGCCGTCTCGGCGCTGGGGAGTCGAGGCCCCATCACCGTCGGGCGGCGGGACATCACCGCTGAAGCTCTTGGTCTGCCCGGGCCGCAAGTAGACGATCTGGCCCTCGCGCAGCTCCAGCTTCTGGAGTTCGGCGCGGGTCAGCTGCGCCCAGACCTCGGTGCCGTCGCCGAGCACGAACTCGACCCGGATCTCGAAGCCGAGGGCGACGATGCGCTGCACCATCGCCTCCTCGGCGCCGTCGTCGCGATCAAGCGAAACCGACATGTCATGCGGGCGCACGAAGTGCTCGCCGAGCCGGTTGACCTCGCCGACGAAGCTCATCACGAACTCGGTGGCGGGCTGCTCGTAGAGCTCATCCGCCGTGCCCGACTGTTCGACCCGGCCCTCGTTCATCACGACCAGCTGACCGGCGACGTCCATCGCCTCCTCCTGGTCGTGGGTGACGAAGATCGTCGTCACGTGCATCTCGTCGTGGAGGCGACGCAGCCAGGTGCGCAGGTCCTTGCGGACCTTGGCGTCGAGCGCCCCAAAGGGCTCATCGAGCAGCAGCACCTGCGGCTCGACCGCCAGCGCCCGCGCCAGCGCCATGCGCTGGCGCTGGCCACCGGAGAGCTGTGACGGAAAGCGGCCGGCGAGGCCGTCGAGCTGCACCAACTGCAGCAGCTCGTGGACGCGCCGGGAGGTCTCCTGCTTCTTCCACTTGCGGATCTTCAGGCCGAAGGCGACGTTGTCGTAGACCGTCATGTGCTTGAAGGCGGCGTAGTGCTGGAAGACGAAGCCGACGCCGCGCTTCTGCGCTGGCTTCGCGGTCGCGTCCTCGCCGTTGATCGTCACCTGCCCCGAGTCCAGGTCCTCGAGCCCGGCAATCGCCCGCAGCAGGGTGGACTTGCCGCTGCCGCTGGGACCCAGCAGAGCCGTCAGCGAGCCGTCGGGGACATCGATCGATACGTCGTCGAGCGCCTGAAAGTCACCGAAGCGCTTGTTTGCTCCCTCGACTGAGATTCCCATCAGGCGTCCTCCTTTCGTTTCAGTAGGTTCATCGCGAACAGGGTGATCAGCGCCAGGAGCGCCAGCACCAGGGAGGCGCCGTAGGCGCCGGTGGAGTTGAAGTTGGCGTACTGCTTCTCGACGAACAGCGGCAGGGTCTGGGTCTGCCCACTGATCGAGCCGGAGACGATCGTCACCGCGCCGAACTCGCCGAGCACCCGCGCGGTGGTGAGGACGACGCCGTAGGCGACGCCCCAGCGGATCGACGGCAGGGTGATCTTCCAAAAGGTCTGCCAGCCGTTCGCACCAAGGGTCGAGGCCGCCATCTCCTGGTCGGTGCCGATCTCCTGCAACACCGGCACCGTCTCGCGGACCACGAACGGCAGCGAGACGAAGATGCTGGCGAGGACCATCCCCGGCACCGAGAAGAGGATCTCGATCCCGTTTTCGCCGAGGAACGCGAACCAGCCGCCGGTTCCGTAGAGGAGGAAGAGCGAGAGGCCGATGACAACCGGCGAGACCGCGAACGGGAGGTTGATGATCGCATCGATCACCGGGTTCGCCTTCGACTTGCGGCGGACCAGGAGCAGCGCGCAGACGACCCCGAAAATCGTATTGAGCGGCACCGCGATCACGACCATCAGCAGCGTCAGCTTCAGCGCGTGCAGCCCGTCAGGTGAGGTGATCGCGTCGAGCGGCGGCCCGATCCCGTCTTCGAAGGTCTTGTAGAAGATCATCACCAGCGGGATCAGCAGCAGCATCGTCAGGTAGCCGAGGCCGAGCACTCGCAGACCCCAGCGGCTGGCCGGATTGGCGCCCATCAGACGCCACCTCCGTCGCCGCTGACGTCGTTGGCGAGCGTCGGGATGAACTCGCTCGAGCTGCGGTCGTGGCGGATCGCCCAGCGCTGGATCAGTGAGACGAGGCCGAGCAGCAAGAGCGAGGCGACGAGCAGTACCACCGAGACGGCGGAGGCGCCGATCTCGTTGCCGGACTCGATCTGGTTGCGGATGAAGACCGAGGAGACGGTCGTGTCGGGCAACCCGCCCGCGAAGAGAAGGACGGAGCCGAACTCGCCCAGCGCGCGGGCGAAAGCGAGGGCGACGCCGGCGGCGAGGCCGGGAAGGAGGTTGGGAAGGATGATGCGGCGGAAGATCGTAAAGTTGCCGGCCCCGAGCGAGGCGGCGGCGGCCTCCATCTCACGGTCCATCTCCAGCAGCAGCGGCTGCACGGCGCGGACGACGAAGGGAAGGGTGACGAACATCAGCGCTACGACGACGGCGGCCTGAGTCGCCGCCAGGTGAATCCCCAGCGGGCTGTCGCTGCCGTACAGCGTCAGCAGGGTGAGGCTGGCGACGATCGTCGGCAGGGCGAAGGGGAGGTCGATCACCGCGTTGACCGCGCTTTTGCCGGGGAAGTCGTCGCGGACCAGCAGCCAGGCGAGGATCGTGCCGAAGACCCCGTTGACGACGACGACGATCAGCGAGCAGACGACCGTCAGTTTCAGGCTCTTCAGCGCCAGCGGCGAGGTGACCTGGTCCCAGAAGGTGCCGAGGCCGCCGGTGAAGGCTTCGCTGACGACGGCCGCCAGCGGCAGCAGCACGATGATGCTCAGGTAGAGCATCACTGTGCCGCCGCCGACGCCGACGCCGAGCCCGGGCAGGCGCAGGCCTGCCCGGGGTGCTGCAGGTACTGACGGTGAGCTTGCCGGGTGCGCGGACATCAGCCTGAGGTCGAGACCCCGAGTTCAGTCTCGATCTTGGCGACCGAACCCGTTTCGTCGTCGAAGAACTCGTCGTTGACCTTGCTCCAGCCGCCGAACTGGCTGATCTTGAACAGCTCCTTCGGGGTCGGGAACTGCTTCTCGTCGACCAGCTTCGGGTTGACCGGGCGGTAGCCGTTTTCGGCCCAGATTTCCTGGCCTGCGTCGGACCAGATGAAGTCGAGGAAATCCTCTGCCGCCGGCTCCGGGGCGTCTTTGGTGACCGCAATCGGCGTTTCGATCAGGATCGTCGAGGGCGGCACGACGTATTCGAGGTCTTCGCCCTCCTCTTCGGCCTTGATCGCCTCGTTCTCGTAGCCGAGCAAAACGTCACCCTCACCCTGGGTGAAGGCCGCCAGCGCGTCGCGGGCGCTGCCCGGCTGCGCCACCGTCTTTTCAAGCAGGGTCTTGACGCCGTCGAGGGCCTCCTCTGGCGACTTGCCCTCGTTGATCAGGGTGCCGTAGACGGCCATGATGTTCCAGCGCGCCGCGCCGGAGCTGAACGGGTTCGGAGTGACCACCTCGACGTCCTTGCTCAGCACATCGTCGAGCGTCTGGATTCCCTCCGGGTTGCCCTTGCGGACGCTGATCACGACGATCGAGTCCTGGGCAATACCGCCGTAGGGCTGCTTGTCCCAGTCCTTGGCGACGATCCCGCCTTCTTCGACCAGCCGTTCCATGTCGCCGGCCTGGGCGAAGTGGACGACGGAGGCGGGCTGGCCGGCAACCACGGCGCGGCTCTGGTCGCCCGAGGCGCCGAAGGAGTTGCTGAAGCTGACCCCGCTGCCCGCGGAGGTCTTCTCGAAGGCCGGCTCGAGGTCTTCCTGGTAGACGGCTTCGGGCGTCGAGTAGCCGACCACGTCGAGCTTGCCGCCTGAAGAGCCGGTGGCCGAGCTGTCGTCGCTGCTTCCACAACCTGCCACGACGATCGCCATCGCGAGCGCAAACAGTGCGGCCAGAAGGCCGACGTTAACGCTGCGCCGCCGGGTTACCTTGCGAGCGTTCCGCATAGAAAGGAATCCTCTCTTTGTTGACTGATTTAGTTTTTTGACTGACTTAGTTCTAAAGAAGGCCAGCAAGGTAGCACAATGTTGATCCGTAAAGTCAGAAAGACCCTAAATTCCCATCCGAATTCGCTGACTTCGTCTTTCTTCGCGCTATGGGCGAATAAAGGCGAAGTCAGCGATCGGGCCGCGAGTTGCAGCCGGCAACCCCAGGTCAGCGGTTAATGCGGGCTGGCGATGCCGCCGCCGCTTGCCGGCGGCGCGGAGGGGGCCGGTTCGGGCGCCGGGGCCGGTTCCGGAGCTGGTTCGGGGGCAGCTTCCGGCTCGGGCTCAGCCGCTTCGCCGTCGTCGCCACCTTTGCCCCCATTGGAAGGCTTTTCTTCTTCCGCTTCTTCGTCGTATTCGTATTCGTAGTCGTATTCCGATTCGCCCGAGGAAGACGTGTTGTCGCTGTCGAGGCCGGAGAGCTCCGGCAGGCTGCTGGGGACCTCGAATTCGGGACAGTTGCCCGCCGCTGCGGCTTCCATGTAGGAGCGCCAGATCGGCCCTGCGGTCGGGCCGCCATAGCCGGTTGCTTCGCGCGACTGCGGGTGGCCTACCCAGACGGCGGTCGAGTAGAGCGGCGTGTAACCGACGAACCAAGCGTCGGAGAGATCCTCCGAGGTGCCGGTCTTGCCGGCCGCATCAGCGCAACCCATCGACGTGTAGCCGGCGCCGGTGCCCTGCGTGATCACGCCCTCCAGAATGCGCGTCACTTCGTAGGCCTCGCCCTCGCTGAGCACTCGCTCGCCGTCGTCGGGGGTCGTTTCGTCGACCTTGCCATCGGGGAACTCGACCCGGTCGATCGCCGTCGCCTCATGATGGATGCCGCCGTTGGCGAGGGTCGCGTAGGCGTTCGCCATCTCCAGCGGCGTGACGCCAACAGCGAGACCGCCTATGCCCTCTGCCGGCACCGATTCGAGCGGCGAGGTAATGCCCATCTCCTCGGCGGTCTTGGTCACTTCCTCAGGCCCAACGTCGAGGTCGAGCTGGGCGAAGATCACGTTGACCGAGTGCCAGGTCGCAGAGTCGAGCGACATCGTGCCGCCGCCAGGCTCGGAGTTGTTGACCGTCCAGGTGCCCCCGTAGGGCAGATCGAGGGTCTTCGGCGAGCTGCCGTCGTAGTAGGTGCTGTCGGGGTCGACGCCCTCCTTGATCGCGGTGGCGAGGACGAAGGTCTTGAACGAGGAGCCGGGCTGACGGTGCGCCTGCCAGGCGTAGTTGAACTGGTTTTCGCTCGCGTAGCCTTCGGTCGAGGCGAGCGCGACGATCTCACCGGTTTCGGGATCGACCGAGGCGAGCCCGGCCGCCGGCCCCCCTTCGGGGTAGCAGACGCCGCAGGAGTCGACCGCTTCCTGCGCCCGTTCCTGCAACTCGGGGTCGATCGTCGTGTAGGCCTTGAGACCGCCGTTGCGGACGGTGTTGATGCCGTATTTGTCGATCAGCTCCTGCTGGACGAGGTCGAAGAGGAACGGATCCTTGATCGTCCGGTACTTGTGACCGGGATTCAGGCCCAGGCCGCTGTTGACCGCCTCGCGGTACTCGGAGGGCGTGATGTAGTCCTCCTTCTCCATCGCCGCCAGCACCTCGTTGCGTCGCTCCAGCGCCGCCTGCGGATCGAGGAACGGGTTGTATTCGGAGGGCGCCTGCGGCAAGCCGGCGATCAGCGCCGATTCGTTCAGGCCGAGCTCCTTGGCCGGCTTGGCGAAGTAGGTCTGGGCGGCGGCCTCGGCACCCACCGCGGTCTCCCCTTCGACCGTGCCGTAGGGAGCGGTGTTGAGATAGGCGGTGAGGATCTCGTCCTTGCTGTGCTCCTCCTCCTCTTCGTAGGCGAGATGGGCTTCGATCAGCTTGCGCTTGATCGTCTCTTCCGGGTTCTGGATGTAGAGGTTGCGGACCAGCTGCTGGGTAATCGTCGAGGCGCCCTGCACGGGCTTGCCGCCGGCCATCAGGTTCTTCCAGGCGGCGCGCACGATCGCCGGCGGGTCGATCGCGCCATGCTCGAAGAAGTTCTTGTCCTCGATCGCCACCGTGGCGTCCCTGAGCGGCTGCGGCTGAGAGCGTTCCGGCAGCGGCTGGCGGATGTTTTCCGACTGGATGAAACCGATCAGGCTGCCGTCGGCGGCGTAGATCGCCGAGGAGCGTCCCTTCTGCACGGGCTTGAGGCTGGAGAGCGGCGGCGCCGACTCGTAGACGTCGATCGCCCAGCTGGCACCGACCCCGCCCGCGATCACGATCGCGGCGGCGAGGATCCCAATGGGGACCATC
>Ga0164241_10002494_pt1 | contig 19794 bp, 20 predicted proteins | sample OricomyardsoilBY_FD_108780 | JGI IMG/M metagenome (GOLD analysis project Ga0164241, IMG submission 108780) | Backyard soil microbial communities from Emeryville, California, USA - Original compost - Back yard soil (BY) | ecosystem: Environmental > Terrestrial > Soil > Unclassified | place: USA... | reverse complement strand
TTTGATACTCAACCACGCCCAAAGAAGGAGAATCGAGTGTCAAACTGCCGTCAGCATGCTGTGTAAGGGTTCCTCCGTTATCGCAGTAGTACACGGTATCGCCTCCGGTAGTAGCTGGAGGGTATGCGGACTGCGAGTAGTAAGAGCTCTGAGAATAGTACGAGCTCTGTGAGTAATACGAACCTTGACTATACGCATACGACGCCTGGCTGTAACCTGCATACGACGCCTGGCTGTAACCTGCGTAGGAAGCTTGACTATAACCTCCATACGAAGCCTGGCTGTAACCTGCATACGACGATTGCGTATAAGGCACATCGGCGAACACCTTTGGTACGAATAAAGTTGCCGCTATAAAAAGTGCTAAAAAGATTGATGCACTGAACCCGAGTGTTTTACTCATGTGCCTTAATTATAGTACAGGTTGACTTTTGTAGTGGACGATGTGTTGATAAAACCCCCCCTACTCTGTAACAGTGATGGTCCCTACTTTGTTAGCGCGGATGTGATCATGGAACTTCCACTCGCCTGCTTGCTCGAACTTGAACTTCCAATCCTCACCAGGAGCAACAGGTCGCAGCGGATCGAATTCAGGATAGATGCCGTGCGTTGGATGAAGATCTGAAGCGGGCCAATGATACTCATCGCTCTCATTGGTAAAGAGTACTATGTCGCCTTTCTGTATAGTTACTTCCTTTGGCTCATACCCATCGTTAGTTCTCACGATCGTGACCGCAGCTTCTCCGAGTGAACCCTGATCTTGGGATGAGGGATTCATCTTGTCGCTATTAAAGAAGATCCATGCTCCTAACCCAGCTATCAGAAGGGCTCCTCCGATAATGACTGCAGCAGTTTGGTATTGTGACTTCATACTTACGCCTTACGCTTATTTGAAATAATGAAACCGCCTGCAAGGCCTATCAGCAAGCCGGCGACCGCTGCCCCAGAAGGCACAACAAACGGCGGGAGGCCTTTTTTCTTTTCAAGCGACGGGATCACTGTAATTGGAAACTCTGTTGCTACCACAGTTTCCCCGTCTTTCTGGAATCGAGCAGAGAGCATATAGGTTCCCTCTTCTGGGAACGCGAAGGTAAAGCCGGTAGTTCCGAAGACCGGCTTGTCAATTCCCCCAGCAAAGAACACTTTCCTGTCCTGTGTGAGTGTTACCCATACGTCAGAAAAAACCTCACCCTCCACTGACTCGAGATCTTCGGGGTAGACTGAAAAATCAAAACGGACCGATTCATCTGCAGCAATGAACTCATCATGGCCGATGTCGATCAGGTACCCTTCCTTTGTTTCCTCATAAGAGAAACTGTTCCCGTGCGCAAGCACAATGGTGGCGGTACTTAATGAAACTAAGCCGACAATGATAGAAAGAAGTAACTTTTGAAACATATGCCCGCAGTATAGCACGGCTACTGTCCCCTTCGACACTGCGTTTCCCATTTCGCAGGAAGCGATGAGCAGAGCTGTTCAAACGGCGCTGAACCTGCATGGAAGTTGAAGGAAGCGACGTTCGCTAAGAAGCCAAAGCATTCATCTTTCGCTGCTTCTTCGTTCGCACGTTCGCACATATCTATCGCCTGCGGAACTAAGTTGGGGTCCTCTTCAGGAAATGCATTCGCACCGCGCGCAAAGCACATGCCCTTATACTCGCTCGCTAAACCATTGCAGGTTGCTGCCATTTCTTCCGGCTCACCAAGATGCGCTCGCCCATTGATAGTGAACGCTGAAATAAAACACTTCTCGCGCTCTCCTGCGTCGGTAAGATGCGAACAGTATGCAGTAACACCTTCACTGTCATAGAGGTCTTCGCTGAAAAGCGGCCACGCTTCCCTCCAGCACGCGCCGTATTGTCGCGTATTCTTGCTGTTCTCAGTACAGAACTGTTCTATGTTGTCGCGAACCGGTTTATACGGAAGCATGTCAACAAGCGCATAATCCTCTGGCTCAAGCGGTTGAAACAGCTGCATGTACACGCCCTCGGTACATAATTGGCGATAGTCGCGCCCGTCATCTTTGAGCCCTACCGCTTCGCATCCATGCAGCGATTCGTCAATATTCGAAAGGGTCATATGGATCAATACGTGTCCAACGCCGTGATAGCAGATCGCCTTGGTAAGGTCTGTAGGGTTGTAGCCTTCCCTTTTTTCGCATGCTACGGCCAGATCTTTAAGCGCATATTCAAACTCCTCTGCGGAAAGATCCTCATCATTGAACCGAGCAACGAGCGCGCCATGCGCATATCCATTCGAACACAGACCATCAGTTGGTCCCTTAGCTATGACATCAAGCCAATTATCAGGGTCGATACCTACTTCATACACTCCGAGTTCGTGCGCGAGCACGTGGCAGTACAGATACTCAGGGTCATCTCGTCGGATCTGCCTGATCACATCAAATATCTGTTCTGTTGGGATCTCACTTGTAAGTGTGGGCACTTGCTGTTCGTAACAAAGCGGACGATACGATGCATCTGCGCATCGCTCCACCATCTGCGCTGCGTACTCATTAATACTGCGCACATTCTTTTGTGCATCGCTGAAGAAGTACACAGATGCAAGAGCTAGGCCGGCAATCGCGACACCCGCAACACCAGTAGCTAGGAATACCTTGAGTTTTTTATCCATATTTATTGCCTACAATACTTGTTTCCATATTCTACATCAACCTGACCACAGATCATTGAAAGCGTCGCTTGGTCGTAACGTCCACTCATGCGCGGCAGCGCATATCCGTAACAGCTGTCTCTTTCTTCCTTGGTCAATTCCGGAAGCGCACAGAACTCAAGGTTCTTAACATACTCTTGACCTGGTTCGCCATACTTCATATAGCCGCCCGAAAGGCCGGCAATGCATGCGAGGCGGTCTTGCTCCTCTTGGGCGCGGCAGAATGCAATGCCCTCTTGCATGTGCCCGTCCTCTTCTCCGTGGAGTCTGATGAACTCAAACATGATCCCGATTGTGGTCAGGTCATTGACCGTATTCCCATCGATCGCGATCACATCATGGTCGATCATATTTGCATTAACGTAATCCAAGATCTTTTGGATGTCATTCTTATATGTCTGCAGCAAAAGCGGCACCATGTTCGCATAGCACCCTTCCCGGCGAAACACCGGCTGCTCATTGCACATAGCGAAAGGGTCCTCGCGCATTTCTTGCAGGCCATACTTTGGATCTGCCGAAAGCAACTCGATCGCATTGAAGACGCCCGTATCGCACAAATACCGCTCAAGTTCGTTCTCTGAGGTTGCTTCGCATAGCTTGAAGCCGGGCTCCATCATGTCCTCAGGATCGCCCCAGACAGTCGGGTCGCTTCCGTCGATAGCGCCATGGCCGATTCCGTGATAACACGCAGTTGAAGCTGACGATGCTTGGCCGCGCAGCTTCTCATCAACAAGCAGGCAGAATTCGCGCGCTTCCTCCACGTTTCCTGTTGCAAGAAGCATTGTTTCCATGAACCCATGGAAGAAGCCGTAGCCGCACAAAGCAGTAGCGGGAGTGATCTCGAAATTCTCCTCTGCAACATACAGTGCATACGCTTCCTCGCCGATCAAGTGTGAGAGCCCGTGGCAGTCGTTGGCAAAACCTGGCTCAGTCTCAGAAAGGTTCAGAATGGTCTCAAATGCGGATCTCACTCCCTCGACTTTCAGTTTTTCAAGGATCATCTTTTCCCAGCACTGCTGGTTCTGTTCAACCGAACAGTCAATGGTGACGCGTGTTCCATCCTTGCGCTCTACAATGATCTCCCCTTCAAAGGTAGACACGATATGGTCGTGATAGCGGTATGTCCCCGGCTTTGTAAAAGTGAACGACCATTCATCATCAACAGGCTTGCGGGGATCAAAGTCAGGGAAATTAGTATGCGTCGGATGGACATTCGATGCTGGCCAGAAAGGCCCACTGCGGTGATTCTTGAAAGTGACCGTCTCTCCTTCAGTTATGGTCAGCGTTGCGGGCTTGAAGCCGTTATCGGTCAAAACGATCACATTGTCACCGGAGCTGGCGATAAATATGAGCGTCCCGAGGATTCCCAAGAGAGCCGCGATCGCAATTCCGAGTAAGAGAGTTGTACGTCGAATATTCATATGTAGGTAGTATATACTGTATCAATTAAGTATGAAGATTCAAAAAGGATACATTGCTGGCGCCCTGTGCGCGCTTGCTTCCATCGCAGTTGTAGGGGCCACTATTTTTTTATTTAACTTTAGTACTAAAGAAGAAGAGGTATTCGATGCCAAGAAAGCAATAGCGACCGTTGACCCGACGGATTCGATCGATGATTTCCTTGAAATGGAGCAAATAGTGATCGACTCTATGCGCAAGTACGGCACGCATGCAGGTTTTGAGGTGATCGACGAGGGAGAGCGGCAAGGATTGGTCAATAATGATGCCTGCCACGGCCTTCTCCACTATGTCGGACACGCTGCATATGCCGAGAATCCAACAGATTACGACGCACTCATCGCCCCCGTTGAAGGGACTGCGTGTATTGGAGGATACCTGCACGGCATTGAAGCGGAGATCGTGCTCACAAGCGGCAATGCTATTGCTGAAGTGCAAGATTTCTGCCAGTTCCAGCTAGACCGCAATGTCGCCCCTGGTGCGTGCTATCACGGAGTTGGACATGCAGCCACTGAGCTGTACAACTATGATGTGCCGAAGGCGCTCGCTTTATGCGATGAACTCGAGGGCGGCCCTGAGCCGGATCTCACCAACTGCTACCGAGGGATCTTCAGCGAGGTTGGGAACGTGGTAGTTGGCTACGATGGCCATACCGGCCTTGAGGCAGAAAAGCTCGATATACCCGGCCTTGAAGTGGACAACCCTTATAAATACTGTGAGGGACTAGATGCGAAGTATCAATCTTCATGCAAATCCCAGTTCACCAAGATACTTGTCACTGGGGTTCCCTTTGAAGAATGGACTGCACTGTGTGCTCAGCCAGGACTCTCTGAATCATCCATCAATGTCTGTGTAAACAGCACAACCGGAGTATATGTGCGGCAGATGCTTTCGTTTGACAGCACCACGGAGCTGCCCGAGGCTCTCTATGACCTGCCGCTAGAACAGCAGAAGGTCGGGATCTTGGGTTCAGCAGAAGCTTTTGCTGGCTACTTTAATGACAACATGGAGAAGGACTGGCGAAGTTTTTGTGCATCGATCCCAGTCCCGGAGACCAAATCGTACTGCGAGGAAGTCTTCACCCGCATGGAAGAAAAAGGAGAAGCTCCATGGATGGAGCGTAGCGATATTCGTTAATACTATTTGATGCCGTATGAAAAAAAATAGCGTACATAACATCATACTTGCCGCAGTTCTGATCGAGCTTGTGGTGCTCGCGGGGCTTCTTGCATATCCGCACGAGCGATCCTCTGCGGAGCAGGAGGAGCAAACGACACAAGAACCTGCAGCAGTTGTTGAAGAACAGCCTGCAACTTCCATAGACGGCATCGAATACAAGATTGAAAATGTGCAGCAGCTTGTGGAGCGCGCTGAAGCGCTCTTCAGAGATGGAGAATACGGAAGAACGATCGAGATCTTCAAGCGCGTACTCGAGCTTGACCCGACCAATCACGCAGTCTGGGCGAAGCTAGCGCACACATACCGCTACTGGTACCACATGGAAGAATCAGAGCAAGCATTTCTCAAAGCGATCGAGCTCGATCCGCAAAATGACTTTTACTACACAGACCTCGCTAAGCTCTATCGAAATACGCACAACTTCGAGAAAGCGAACTGGGCATTGCAAGAAAGCCTGAAGATCAATCCAAACAATGCGATGGCATACAGCTATGGTCTTGGATACCTGTACTTTGAATTTCAGCAGTACGAAGATTCAGAGAAAGCGTTCTTAAAAGCGCTCAGCATGGACCCTGAACAGGAAATGGCATACATGGGACTCGGTGATCTCTACCGCGAAATGGGCCGCTACGAAGAGTCAGAGGAGATGTACAAAGAAGCCTTTAAGCGCGAGCCGCATAGCGAGGCGTACCTCGGTTTAGGGTGGCTCTACCTTTATCAGCATCGTTATGAAGAGGCCGAAGTTCCACTTCGTGCGTTCTTAGAGAATATCCGCGAAAAGGGGGAGGTGTACTACGCACTCGGGAAAGCCTATCAGGGCGGAGGTAAGTTCGAGAAAGCGCGCGACGCATACCAGCGAGCCGTTGAATTGACCGAGGACAACCCTATGTTCTCTTCAGTTCTAGAGGAACTGCTCAAGAACCATCCTGAGCTCTCAAACAGCTAAGTAGCTTTCACAGCGTACTGGCCTTTGCCCGTACTTCTCTACTGCGTACTGACATGCATGCTTCATTTCCGCGGGCTGGTATCTCGCTTCTAGGTGTTCAGTGAAGATGTCAAAGCAGCCTTGTCTTTCGCTTTCTTTTACTCCCTCCTCTGCGCAGAACGCATAGCCGTTCGGGTGCAAGTTGTGCGGCTCGCCGTGCTGTATGAAGCCGTTGAGAATGCCGCGGAAGCAGGTTGGGTACAAGAAGTCAGGCGCCAGCGCGCACGCGTCGAGGCTATCTTGGTGATTGTCATCCACAATAGTGGTCTGGATGCGGTCAGCAGCGATCTTCGCAATTATCTTTGGACCTCGCTTCTCAAGATCGTGAGTATTCGCCAAGATATACTTCATGGCTCCCACCACGTCATCTCCGTACACTGCAGGAAGTATTCCAACAACGTTCACGTAGCAGGATTCTTTGTAGACGTCATCAAGCTGCTGGCAGTGCCAATACGGATCGTTCTTCGCGGTGTATTCTCGGTATGAATACCCATACCGATCGTTGAGGATATCTTGATAGAGTTCATTGAACACGCCGTCATAACATTCCATGAGGTCGTGGTGCTCAGAGTAGATCTGATCGCAGATAGCCAGAGCCTGCTTAGCGGTACCGAAAAAGTCACCGTAGTTCTCAGGGTTCTCAACAAGCATTGCAGAGGCACCGTGCCCAAGTCCGTGTTTGCAGCTAGTGCGCACCTGGTCTGTATAGGTAGGGTCCGTGATGGTGATATTGTCACAAAACTCTCGCGCTTTATTGAAATCGCCAGTGTATTTCATCAGTTCTGCCAGATACGCATGATAGAAGCCGTACCCGCAGTTAGAGGTGCCCGGAGTGAGCTCTATAGTCCCGTGCTCGATATAATACTCATACCCCGCTTTCCCGAGCGTGTGGCTCCAGCCGTGACATTCTTTTGGCACATCTGGTTCTGTCTTGTAGAGATCTTCAAAATATGCGAACGCAGCAGCTACCCCACCTTCCTGCATCGCTTTCTCAAGCTGTCCTTCCCAGCACTGACGCTTCACTATGAAGTCTTCGTGTTGGGCACACTCATTGATATCGAGTGTTAGTCCGTACTGCACTACCGAACCTCCGCCGTCAAGCACGGTAATATTTCCAACATTGTTGGCTACGATATGGTCATGGTATCGCCATACTCCTGATTTATCGAATACGAACGTCCAACTTTCTCCAGGAGCTATTGGAGCTTTGGGGTCGAACTCAGGATAGATGGTATGGTCAGGATGCGTATTGGATGCCGGCCAGAAAGGCTCATTGAGTTCTGAAACGAACGTGACTGCATCGCCCTGTGAAATAGTTATTTCCTTTGGCTTGAATCCTTCTTCAGTGAGCGTGATCGTGTGCGATTCTGCCTGTGCTGTCCCTGCTGTTTTGCTCAGAAGATAAAACCCTCCAACAACCGCGAACGTAACTACTAATCCTAAAACGAGCGCAACCAGCGCGTTGCTCTTTTTCTTTAAAAACATACTTCTCTAGATTCTAGCACGTACTATCAGAAGCGTCCGAGCTTATCAAAGCATGCCTCTTCGTACTCCCCTTCAAGGGCTTCGCACATCTTTGACGCCTCTTCCAGACCTTCGCCGCCTTCGCGGATCAGCCACGACGCTCCTTCATGGCACAGCGCCACGCTTTCTTCATTAGGCATGCGTGCGCATGTTGCGATCACATCATCTGTCACTCGGCGATGATGGTCAGCTACATAGTTCCCTACTCCGTGATAACAAGCATTGTAGTTATCCCTGTTGCCCCCTGGGATCTCTGCGCAAAGCTGTCCGATCTTCTCATAGTCGAAAGTGTAGATGTTTTCCCACCACTGCACCTGCTCGAGATAGCACGACGGCTGGTACTGCTGTGGGAGCGTTGCACATGGCTTGTAATCGTCGCCTTCATAGGGCCGCAAGTACCGTTCACTTCCGGTTATCTGCATAGTGTGAAAATTGTATTCCATGAATACCCCGCTTGAGCAGCCTCCGGTTGGCATATCGCTTATGGTGTCACACAGCTTCAGCGCATCCTCAAGTTCGTAGTCTGTGTATACAACAACGCCGTGTCCGATGCCATGCTGACATGGCAAGCTCATATTCTGGTATTTATCCTTGCACACGCGCGCGAAGTTCGGGAGCGTCTCGATCCCCTCTTCGTTAACGGCAACGCCAAAAAAGCTGTGATAGCAGCCAAACTCAAAGGAAGGATCGCAAGTACTCAGGCCCTCGATGCCCTCAACCTCATAAAGCGCTTCGCCGAAAGCGTGCGCTTGTGCATGCACATCGATGCGCAAAGTGGGCGCCTCCTGCAAGAACGCCGCGTATGAATCATCAGGACCTTCCCGCTTTATGGTGTCGATCCATCGCTTCTTGATCTCCCGAAGCTCGCGAGCCTCATCTGAAAGAGTGCCTTCCGCGTTGACCGCTTCTTGCGAAGCATTTGACCACCACCACACTCCGCAGAGAACCGCGGCGCAGACAACAACGACAACGAGTACTGCAAAAAGCGTCTTAGGCATAGGCTACAAAAGTGTTTCTTCGCATAACGCCTTCTTGTCCTCAGGAATGAGTTCACAGATCTTCTCACGTCGAGCTGGCTCAGGTACATAGAAGCCAGCGATCATGAATAGGTGATCGAAGCACGCGTCTCGAATAGCCCCCGCTTCCTGCAGCGAACAGTAGCGCACTGAAACGCCTGGATCATTCTCCCCTCCCCAGAAGATCGAGTTGAGGATATCGAGCAGACACGCCTTCTGCGCTTCTTCCTTTTCTGCGAGCATGCACCAGCTCGCTGCCAGCTGCAGCTTATCGTCAGGAGTGTCCTCCATGCGGCGAATATCACGGTCTTGCGCAAGCACGACAAACTCTTTGCCGAGGCCTGCATAGCAGGTCTTTCGGTTTTCATCGTTCTCTACCGCATCGCAGAACGCGAAGCTTGCGGGGTAGATCTCGGGGGTCGGATTGCCATTGACTGCGCCCGCAGCGTCAAAGATGTACGGCGTGATGTATGAGTAGCAGAACGGCTTTGCGCTTTCAGGCATATAGTCTTCTTCGCATAAGCGCAGCGGGTCGCCCGGAGTCAGATACTTGTCTTTCTTCTGAGCCCATATCTCGGGGTCATGAATGCCTTGATGCATCTCCATGACAATGCCGCCAATGCACTGGCTTGCTTCTTCGTAGTTATATTCTGGGGTACCGACGCGTCCGCACAGTTCAATAGCTTCAGGGATCTCATACTCTGTGTACGCCAGCACTCCGTGTCCGAAGCCGTGGAAGCACATGGTGTATGCTCCAGGACCTCCGGGTGCATTCTTGCAGACCTCGTTGACGCGATCAAACACCGCGAGTCCTTCTTGCAGCAAGGCTCCTACCACAATAGAGTGCGAACAAGCGTTGCGGAAATCGTGCGTACAATACTGCATGCCTTCAAGCGACTCTTGCTTGTAGAGTTCATCCCCCACCGCGTGCCCCATCAAGTGCAGGTCAGTGTTCGGAGGAAGAATCGCACGCTTAAGTATCTCAAACGCATAGACTCCCCCTTTCTCTGTTGCAAGATCAACGAAGTATCCACGAATTGAACTGAAGTCGCCGGGAACTTCTTTAAGCGCATCCAGATCCTCTTGAAGCTCCGCTTCAGTGAAATCAAGCGACTGTTTGCCGTTGAATCCCGTACTTTCTGAACTTGTATACCACCAAGCAAAAGCTCCTCCCACCAACACCAACACAAGGCTCGCGATGATCGCAAGCGATGCGCGAGAAAAACTCTTTTTTTCCATTGCACACAGTGTACCATAACAACAAAAGCGGCTCTCGCCGCTTTTGTTACTTCCCTTTCTTGATCGCTGCCACGAGTCGAGATTTCTTTCGTGCAGCTGTGTTCTTCTTGATCACTCCGCGCTTAGCAGCCTTGTCGATCGCCTTGTAGGCCTTCGGAAGCATCTTCTGCGCTTCTTCAGTGTTGCCTGCAGCAACAGTCTTCCTCAGCTTTTTGACCGCATCATTCATTGTGGTCTTGCGGCGAACGTTGAAAACGTGCTTTCGCAGTGAAGAACGATGTGCTTTGTGTGCTCCTTTAGTAATTGGCATATGTCTATATAATGTGGCGCACACTATATCGTACACCTCTGAAAAAAGCAACCGAAGATCCTAGGTCTCCTGGATTCTTGGAAGCACCTTAACCGTTGCGGAATCAGCATTTCCTACGCCATCGCATGTGATCGTGTAGATAGTCTCTCCTGTTGGACTATCAGTACGAGTTCCTACGAAATTGCCATCAGCTCCTGCTGGCGGAAGGTCTGTTACGTTGCTTGAAAGCACGCAGTTCACGTGAGAATGAGGGTCCCAAGTAATAATCACATCTTCTCCGTACCGGATGACCGGCTTGTTAGTGTTGATCTCAGGCAAAACTGAGCAGTCATGTATAGGGAAACCATGCCAGTCAGGATCTGCATCGCTGCAGCCGCTTGCAGGGATCGCAAAGCCGCCCGCCTCGCCCTTTGGTGAAACCTCCTGTATTCCAAGCTCAACAGATGCGGTGGCAAGCGCTGCACTTGGAGTTTCGGGTACGCCTGAGAACCCCGTGAACAGAGCTCCAAGCGACAACACAATATACGAAATAAATTCCATACCTTAATTATTTCACAACATGAAGCGGTTAGCCTGCCTCAACTGTGCATTATTGGCCTCCAGCCAGATTAATATTCTTCTGGATAAGCGTCCTGAATTCCTCCAGACCAAGCGCCCAAGCTGCGGGGTCATTGCCGGGGTACGACCTGCCCCAATCCTCTGGAGTCAGCTGAAGGGCTTCCTCATGAGCTTTCTTAAACTCAAGTAGCGCACTTTCGGTCTCGTCGAGATTGAACAGCGCCAAACCATGCATATTCAAAAGCCAAGGGTTCTCTGGGTAATGCACCAGCCCCTCCTCAAGCACAGGCTTCATTTCAGCGAATTTGCCTTGTGCAAAGTATACCCATGCCAAGTCTACGCGCGGCCATGGAGATTTCGGCGCAAAAGTTATGAACTTCTCAAATGCTTCCTCAGCCTGCTCCCAAGCCTGCGGATCGTTCTCAACTCGGTCTTTGTATCCGTGCACGAGCCCCAGCATGTAGTACATATTTGGAATGCGGGTGCCGAACCTCTCTTCGAGCTCATAAAAAGAAGAGAGCGCCCCTTCAAAATCGCCCTCGATGAACTGGATCCGTCCATACTGATAGAGTGCGTAGGGATTTTCAGGCTCTTCTGTAAGCGCCTGGCTGTAGTATTGCTTCGCAAGCGCTATGTCGTATGCTCCGCCCGGGTCATCATCGTGATTGAAATAATACTCTCCCTTCTCGAAGGCGGAAAGTTCCGCAAGCGCCTGTGTACTCTCAGTTTCTGCCTGCGGCAAAAAGTTAAGGTACGCAAAGCTTGCAAGTATCAGCGCGCCTCCGATAGCTAACAGCGCTTCTCCTGAGATCTTTTTCATCGCTGTAGTATAGCAAGCGCTTCGTCAAAGCGAAAAATGATATAGTTAGGTTCATGATACGCCAGATCAGAGGGATCGCTGCGGACGTCCACCCTGCGCACGTAGTAATTGATGTACAGGGAGTTGGATACCTGATCTACACTACCGCAGCGTCAACCTACACACTCGGAGCTGAGATCACGCTCTACACACACTTAGCGGTGCGCGAAAATGCGCTTGATCTGTACGGATTTGCCACGCGCGACGAGCTTGCGTTCTTCGAAGAGCTTTTAACGCTGCCCAAGATCGGCCCGAAATCAGCGCTGCAGATCCTCTCGCAAGCAAGCTTGCAGCTTTTGCAGCAGTCGATAGCCTCGCAAGATCATGTCCACCTCTCTAAGATGTCAGGCATCAGCAAGAAGACCGCGGAAAAGATCGTATTGGGACTCAAAGATGCGTACGAAGGCTACGCCCTGACAGGGGTTCCGTCTTCAGAGCTTTCAGAGAACCAAGCTGCATTCATAAGCGATGCGATCGATGCGCTGATCACGCTCGGTTATCCGCAAGCGGATGCGCGCAAGGCGGTGCAATCAGTGCTGCCTGCAGCGCCCGGGATACAAACGGCCAACGAGGCGATCAAAGAGGCGCTTAAACTGCTAGGATAACCCCGTGCTACACTAGCACCAAGTCTTTCATGGATACCGCACCCCAACGCAAAGCACCTACGCTTTCCATCATCATGCCGGTCTTCAACGAGGAGAAGACGCTGCGCACCATTCTTGAAAAAGTGGAGAATGCTCCCCTTTCAAACCTTCAAAAAGAGATCATCATCATCGATGACGCCTCAACGGACGCGACGCGTCAGATCCTCCAAACGCTTAGCCCGAAGTATCGCGTCATTCTTCGAACGCAAAACGCGGGCAAAGGCGCGTGTATCCGCGCAGGATTTGACGCTGCAAATGGCGACTACATCATCATCCAAGATGCGGATCTGGAATACGACCCTGCTGACTATGAACGTCTGGTTGCACCGCTTCTGCGCAAAGAAGCTGACGTGGTCTACGGTACACGATTCTCAGGCAAGCGCGAGTATGTGAACGGAAGCGCTGCGCATCATTATGCGAACATATTCCTTACTCTCCTTTCGAATATTTGCAGCGGGCTGCGCCTGACTGACATGGAGACCTGCTACAAGACCTTCACCAAAGAGGCGCTTGCAAGTTTCAAGGACACCCTCATCTCCGAACGTTTCGGGATCGAGATAGAACTAACTGCGCAAGTGGCCAAACACAAGCTGCGCGTTGTTGAGGTTCCTGTTGCATACATTGGACGCTCGTACACCGAAGGAAAGAAAATCGGGTGGAAAGACGGCATTGCAGCCATCTACCATATACTCTATTTCAACCTGATCCGCTAAAGCTGAGTGCTATACTCGAAGAGTAACAATCTTTTACATACTCATGACCGCTGATCATTCACAGACCCCGCCACAGGGATCGATCGTCAAGACCGTCATATTCTTCCTGCTCATGGGAGTTTTTTTTATCAGCATCCATCAGTACTTCTTCAATCTGGGGTGGCACTCATATCAGTACGCATACCTGAGCCAATCCTTCATGCAGGGAGACTTGGCATTTTCGGATGAATATGCGGAACAGGTCGGAGGCTGGGACATGAGCTACTATAATGGAAAGTACTACTGGCCGCTTGGGCCCCTTCCCTCTGTGCTGCTTATGCCGACAGTTGCTGCTCTGGAGGATACCGCTCTGCCGCTGCGGGCGTCGCACAGCATTATGAGCATCATCTTCGCGATGATCGCGGCATTCGCAAGCTACAGGATCGCGCGCAAGATCGGATACAGCCAGAACGACAGCATCTTCTGGACTATCGCCTTCTGCATAGGCTCAACGTTTGTAGGGGTTGCAACCTTCGATAGCAGCTGGTATTTAGCGCATACGATCGGAGTTGCCTTCGTGCTTTTGGCGCTGCTTGAGTATCTCGGGAAGCGCAGGCCTTGGCTTATTGGAATACTCATGGGACTTGTGCTTGCAACCCGCGTCACCGCAGGGTTCGGCATCCTTTTCTTTGGTTTGGCATACTTGTTCGGTAAAGGAACGCTTCTGCAGAAAGCCAAGAAACTTGCACTGCTCTCCGCGCCGTTCTTGGTAGCTGCAATGCTGCTTGCCTGGTACAACGTCGCCCGCTACGATTCGCTTACCTTCACCGGCTACGAAACACAGCATCTGCCTGATGATGGGGTGATCGACAACCGCGCAGACAAGGGACTGTTCTCCCTCGACCACATACCGCGGAATATCTATTTTGAGTTCCTTAACGTGCCTGTGGTGCGAGAGATCATCACCAGCTCCGGCGAGGAGCTTACGCTGTTTGTGTACGACCCTCGCGGCATGAGCCTATTCATCACAACGCCTTGGCTGCTTGCAGCGTTCTTCCTCGCCTACCGCAAAGCCATACAATGGCAGCTCTTGGCAACCTCAGGATCCATCTTGGGCGTGCTCTTGCTTTGGCACTCAAGCGGCTGTGTGCAGTTCGGCTCGCGCTTTCTGCTAGACTTCCTCCCGTTTGCGATCCTTGCGTTTATGATGGCGTATTACGATGCGCATAAGCGCATGTCGAAGAAGCTTAAGGCAGTCATCATACTCGCGGTTCTGATGAATACGTATCTCCTGTTTACCTCAGTGCTCTATTCGCTCACGAACACCATTTGCTCAGAATAGCTGCCAAAACGCTGTGCACAGTGCCCCAAGGCAGATATTGTATACTTGAGGCATGGATACCGTATTGTATTGGGTCAAGCGTTTTCTTCCATCTGCACTGATCCAGCAGATCCGTCCGCCGTACCATTTCCTGCTATCGTACCTTGGCAGCATCATATATAAGAACCCTTCCCGAGATATCACTGTACTGGCAGTAACCGGAACCAAAGGCAAATCGACCGTTACCGAACTCATCGCTGCGATCCTTGAAGCAGACGGCAAAAAGGTCGCTTCGCTTTCAACTATTCAGTTCAAGGTAGGCGACACTACCCGCCGCAACCTCTACAAAATGACGCTCCCAGGACGCTTCTTCGTGCAGCGCTTCTTGCGCGAAGCAGTGGATGCTGGATGCACACACGCGGTTGTTGAGATGACCTCAGAGGGAGCACGCCAATTCCGACACCGGTTCATCGATCTGGATGCACTTGTGTTCACGAACCTCACCCCGGAACATATCGAGTCCCACGGCTCTTTCGAAAAGTACAAAGCGGCAAAGCTTTCAATCGCCAAGCAGCTTGAGGATTCAGCGAAGCAGCCTCGATACATCGTGGCAAACGCTGATGACGAACACGGGGCGGATTTTCTTAAAGCAAAAGTGGAAGAGCGGCTCCCCTACTCGCTCTCGCAGCTGAAGCTCTATACGCTTCATAAGGACGGGGTCGGTCTGATCATCCAAGACGGGAGTGAGGAGCGCACCATCCGCGTACCGCTTGTAGGACTTTTCAATGTATACAATACGCTCGCCGCTATTACACTCTGCCGCGCTTTGGGCGTGTCGCTTTCGACCATCGAGGAGGCGCTGCGCGCGCTGCCGCCCATCAAGGGCCGCGTCGAACATTTTCAATCGCCACAAAGCGCAGGCAAGCGCGTCACCGCTATTGTCGACTATGCGCATACCCCGGACTCGCTCTCGCAGCTGTATACCGCATTCAAAGACCAGCGCAAGATCTGCATCCTCGGCAACACTGGGGGCGGGCGCGATACTTGGAAGCGTCCCGAGATGGCCGCAATCGCCGAGCGCTTCTGCGAACACATAATACTCACCAACGAAGATCCCTACGATGAGGACCCGCGCAAGATCGTTGACGAGATGGCAAAAGGCATCACTGACAAGTCCAAGCTTGAGATCATCATGGACCGCCGCTTGGCGATCCGTACTGCGCTGCAAGCTGCGCAAGACGGCGACTACGTCATCATCTCTGGGAAAGGAACCGACCCATACATCATGGGGCCAAACAACACTCGCACGCCATGGAGCGATGCCCAGGTGGTGCAAGAAGAACTGCGCGACCTCACTGCTGCGTAACTTCGCCGTAGCTCTCAATACGCCGATCATGCGTATACGGGAGCTTCTGCGCTGCGTACATGCAGTAGTCCAAGCGATCGCCTGATAAGCCATCACAAAGTTTCGGCGCGTCAGCGCGCATATGCTCATACGTGTAGAACTGAGCAGCGCCGCCTGCTTTGCATTGCACTTCGAAATACTCATCACCCTCTGGGATGCTCTTTTCGCAGTATGACCGAGCAATATCAGGATCGGTAGAGTAGTTGCCCGTATCGTACCCAAGGCGCTTGTAGCAATGCAGCTTATACTTCAGCTCTGCTATCGTGCTGCACTGCGCTGCAGCCCAAGAGAAGCGCGCATACACTTCTTCATCGGGGACGTTTGTTAAGAACCATTGTCCGAGCCAGAAGTAGCACGATTCGCGCGCCCACTCCTGTACACGCGGACACAGTTCTGCAGATGGCTCTGCTTCGCTATTAATATGGTCCCGGTAGAACTCCATGAACATCCCGCCCACACAGCCATCAAGCGTATCGTAGCGCGGAATACTCGCACACCCATCGATCGCCTCTTTCAACCCCGACACATCATATCCATTGAGCTTTATAAGCGCATGTCCAATGCCGTGCTGACACCACACTTTCTCATCGCAGAGCGTATTTATATCCGGCAGCACCTCGATTCCATCTTCGAATACCTTAGACGCCACAAGCTCATGGAAGCAGCTGTATGAGTAATCATCGTCGCAAACCTCCATGGCGTTGATGCCGTCAGCATCATACAGAAGCTCTGCGAACGCATGCCCAAGAGCGTGCTTAAGCTCGATCTTGTTCGCACTATAAGCGTCCTTGAACTGGTGATACGCTTTGTATGTACCGTGCTCTTGTATCTTTTCCTCCCAGAATGAATAGAACTGTTCTGTCTCAGAGAAAAAATCGGGCGGCACCTCACTGCTCTTCGCCGAAAGAAAATACGCTGCGGCAACACCTGCACACACCAACCCCGCTATGATGAAAATGAGCAGTTTCTTATGCATGAAATAATAGTATCCCCGCCGCAACCCCGACATTGAGCGACTCTTTCTTGCCTTGCATAGGTATCTCAACAACCGCATCGCTTGCCTGGAGGAGTTCCTTGCGTACACCCTCAACCTCATTGCCGACTATATACGCGACCTTTTCTGGAACGCTAAATTCCTGAAGCGGAATTGAGCGTTTAGTCTGCTCAAGGGCAACGATCAGGTACCCATCCTCCTTGAGGTCTGCAATGCATGCAAGCGTCTCTTCGAGTGATTCCTTCTTATCCCAAGACACTGACTCAGTAGCCCCGAGTGAGGTTTTCTCTATCTGCTTCTGCACTCTGCCGAAGCGGTCAATCGGTGTGGGAGTATACCCGCACAAGATAATGCGCGATACTCCAGCGCCGTCGCTTGTTCTGAAAAGCGAACCCACGTTCAGTGCGCTTCGCACATTATCAATGATGAGTACTGCGTGTCTGGTCATATTTAAAGTAATTATAGTATAGTGCGCTTTTGAGTTGATTTAGCATCTGAGCATGGTATAGTTTTCGCACTTTCACACTGGATAGAAGTTGTGAAAGCAATGTATCCGCAGATAGACAGCAGAGGTAGCATGGAACAGTACCCCGTACTCTGCCACCCCTGTTAAGGCAAGGTACACACAATATATATCCGCCCATAGCTCAGTTGGTAGAGCGGCTCCCTTTTAAGGAGAAGGTCCCAGGTTCGAGCCCTGGTGGGCGGACGAGTACAAAAACGAGCACGCATTCGCGTGCCGTTTTTGTTCGTCCGCCCACAGCAACAGTCTGGGAGACTGTTGCGACAGGGCTCGAAAAGGTTGACTAGTATTTCTGGAATTTTTGAAAAGAAATACTGGCAACCTGTACTGCTCGTGTAATGACCGAGATTCCTGTGCCCCCTCTTAACTACACCCCGTGATACCAGTCCAACAGCTGCACCTCGATTGTCGGATCTGCCTCATTCACCAATTCCTTGAAGCGCTCTACGTCGCTAAACCCGTCTGGAGTTCGATAATGGTACGGATAGACGCTTCTTGGTGCAAAATTCACCACTGCTTCGGCCGCATCCTCAACGCTCATCGTATACGGCAGATTCATCGGCACGAATGCAACATCGATATCAGAAAGATCATTCATCTCTGGGATAGGGCCGGTATCGCCCGCAATATATACGCGCACGTTACCTGCTTCGACAATGTACCCATTTCCGCGACCCTTCACATGGTACGCATCGTCGCTTTCTGGAACGTTGTACATAGGAACGGCCTCAACGCGGAGGTCTTTCTGTGTTGTTTCTTCACCGTTTGCTAGCACGTAGGAGCGCTCCAATAGCGAAGCGGGCAAAAGATCGGCAACCGCCTGCGGTACGATCAGCTGCGTATCAGGCGTTGCAAGCGCCTCAAGGGTTGAGGTGCTGAAGTGGTCTGCGTGAATATCAGTAACAAGTATGAGATCTGGCGCTTGGGCCTGCACATATGCATCCGCCTCCCCCACTGGATCAACGTACACAGAGCGGCCTGCAAGCAAAAACGCGAATGACGCATGCTCGATCGGAAGTATTGCTACCTGTGCATTCTCTGGATCCATAGTGTTCGTAGTGTTATTTGCAAGAGTGTCTTTATTCTCCATGTCTGCTGCCGGCATTACGCGGAAGAAGATAAAAGCAGCAACAGCCAGAAGTGCGACCACCGTGATCGCAATGATCATTTTAGTACTCATGTGCATTAGTATAACAAAACGCTCTGAAACGAGGATGAAGCGCTATTGTTGCGAAAGGGCTGCCTCAAGCGGTTCTCCATTTATGAAGATCTGCGCTTCTTGGACTGTAGCAAACTGAAGTACCGTCTCCTCCAACTGAGCCGCCACTCGCGGAGAATCGCATACGCCCCCGAGCATAAGGGACCCGGTGAGTTCTACGGTTGCGATGCCATCTTCGATCTCCAGTTCATCAATCGAAAGGCTTGAATTTGCAAGCGCATTGTAGAGCCCCGACTGCGCGTGTGTGCTCTCTTCAAGAGAAAGGAGTTGCGAAAGCGCAGCATGAAGCGTGGCGACCGTATACGGAACTTGTTCCTGTACGAGCACTACGCTGTCATTGCAGCCAATCGCTTTTCCCGAAGCTCCGTTATCTTCCAGGGCGATAAGGCCAATCCCTATAGTGATCATTTGCGGAGTTGTTGTTGCGTTTTGCTCAGCTGGAGAATTCTGCTCCTCTGTATTAGAGGGTTTTGGAGCTTGTTCCTGTGCCGAAAAGCTACCCAGTCCCAGATAGAGTCCAAGGCCGACAACAGCTGCAACTAGTCCTATGGTGATCACTGTGTTTTGATTCATATAGAGATATTGTATCAGCGCAGATGAGATCATGGTGAAGCCTGTGGCATAATTACCCCATGCCGAAAAATCGGAAAAAGGAGGGTCGCGCGCTGGCTGCGCTCTCCATACGCCTTCAGTATCTGGCTTTATTGCTTGCCTTTGTAAGCATATGCCTGATCGCTCTTTTTTTCTTAAAAACTAAAGAGATCGCGTACGATTTCGCCTTCACAGAACAGATGCCGCCTGCCGGTACAGCACCGACGACATTCCCTGAAGCATTCCCGATCGGGGTTGACCCTTCGCGCGAGCTCGTGATCGAAAATCCCGACGTTGACTCATTCATAGACGAGCATTACTCATTCGATACTACAAGCAGAAAGCCCAGCCTGTTGCAAAAGAGCCTAGCGTTCCTCACACAGTTCTCTTGGTACCAGAACCTCGCCTCGCCGATCAGCCGCATTCTTGTAGTGGACTCGGGTGAGCGGAAAGAGGAAGTCGCAGCGAACTTTGCGCGCATACTCAGGTGGGACGAGCGCGGCAAGACTGTCTTTGCCGACTTGGTGACAAGTTCCGCTCCGCAGCTTGCAGATGGAAAATTCTTCCCAGGCCACTACGTGCTCAACAAGGACGCCACTCCCGAG
>Ga0164241_10002493_pt1 | contig 19796 bp, 13 predicted proteins | sample OricomyardsoilBY_FD_108780 | JGI IMG/M metagenome (GOLD analysis project Ga0164241, IMG submission 108780) | Backyard soil microbial communities from Emeryville, California, USA - Original compost - Back yard soil (BY) | ecosystem: Environmental > Terrestrial > Soil > Unclassified | place: USA... | reverse complement strand
TGATTCCGCAAATCAGCCAGACCTCTGAAGTCCAGTATCTCTACCTCAAATTCCTGCAGGCGCTCGAACAGCGCGGGTTCAGCGGTGATATCCATCTGGACTATGCCAACCGCACGGTGCTGGCCACGGACAACTCCATCTACCAGGTGCTGCCCCAGGGTGCGGTATTTCCGCGCAATCTGGACGATCTGGTTCTGCTCGCCCATCTGAGCCAGGAAAAGGAATTTCGCGGCCTGGTCATGTCCCCCAGAGGCGGTGGCACAGGCACCAACGGCCAGTCCCTCACGGACGGACTGGTGGTGGATGTCTCCAAGCACATGAATCGCATATTGGAGATCAACCATCGGGAGCACTGGGTGAGGGTGGAGGCCGGTGTGGTCAAGGACCAGCTGAATGCGGCTCTCAAACCCTTCGGATTGTTTTTCGCCCCGGAGCTCTCCACCAGCAACCGCGCCACCATCGGCGGCATGGTGAACACGGATGCCTCGGGTCAAGGCTCCTGCATCTACGGCAAAACCCGCGACCATGTGCTGGAGCTGACCACGGTGCTGTTGGATGGCTCGGTGCTGCGCTCCCGCGCTTTGCGGGATGATGAGTTCGAAGCCATCAGCGAACAGCAGGACCGGGTGGGGCTGGTGCATCGGCTGATCGACAATATCGGCAAGGAGCACAAGGCCCTGATTGCCCGAAAATTCCCCAAGCTCAATCGCTGCCTGACCGGTTACGACTTGGCCCATATCCACGATGACCAAGGCCGTTTCAACCTCAACAACATCATTTGCGGCAGCGAAGGCACTCTGGGTTTTGTCACCGAGGTCAAACTCAACCTGGTACCCATCCCCAAATTCGCCGCCCTGGTGGTGGTGCAATACGCAGACTTCAACAGCGCCCTGCGCGACGCCAAGCGCCTGATGCTGGCCAAGCCTTCCAGCATCGAAACCGTGGATTCCAAAGTGCTGAACCTGGCCAAGGGCGACATTGTCTGGCATGAAGTGGCGGAGTTCTTCCCCGCCGACAGCGGCCGCATCCAGGGCGTCAACCTGGTGGAATACACGGCCAATGACGAGGCCGAACTGCGCGCCGGGGTCGAGCGGCTGACGGCAGCTTTAAGCGGCACCGGCGGCAATCCCGCATGCCTGGGCCACAGCATCGCCTGGGGCTCTGTGGCTGTTAACCGCTTGTGGGGTATGCGCAAAAAAGCCGTGGGCCTGCTGGGTAACACCCAGGGAGAGGCGCGACCCATTCCCTTTATTGAAGATACCGCGGTGCCACCGGAGCACCTCGCCGATTACATCGAAGAGCTGCGCACACTGCTGGACGACCACGGTCTCTCCTACGGCATGTTCGGCCATGTGGACGCGGGCGTGCTGCATCTGCGCCCGGCCATCGACATGAAAGACCCGGAACAGGAAAAGCTCGTGCGGGTGATCTCCGACCAGGTGGCGGAGCTCACCTACAAATACCACGGCCTGCTCTGGGGCGAGCACGGCAAGGGCGTGCGTTCCGAATACGCACCGAAATTTTTTGGCGAACTCTATCCACAACTGCAACGCATCAAGGCCGCATTCGACCCGCATAACCAGCTGAACCCAGGCAAGATCGCCACACCTTCTGCCAACGTGGAGTTGCTCAAAATCGATGGCGTACCCACACGCGGCCAGACGGATCGGTACATAGAGGTTAAGACCTGGAACGGCTTCAACGAAGCGGTGCATTGCAACGGTAACGGCCTCTGCTTCAATTGGAGTTTCCAGGACGCCATGTGCCCCTCCTGGAAAGCGACACGGGAGCGGGTGCACTCCCCGAAAGGCCGCGCAACGTTGCTGCGCGAATGGTTGAAACAACTGAGCGACCGGGGTTTTGATCCGGTGGCCGCCCTGGCACAACCTGTGGGATTTTTCGAGGGGTTACGCCAGTTGCCCGAGAAAATTCGCAGTTCCCGCAGTAAAAAACGCGGTGAATACGATTTTTCCCACGAGGTGTACGACGCCATGGCGGGCTGCCTTGCGTGCAAGTCCTGCACTGCCCAATGCCCCATCAAAGTGGACGTTCCCAGTTTCCGCAGCAAATTCCTGGCGCTCTACTACACCCGTTACATGCGGCCTCTGAAGGATTATCTGGTGGGTGCCCTGGAATTTGTGCTGCCGTTGGCGGCAATCGCACCCGGCGTATACAACGCTCTGTCCCAGAACAAACTCAGCCGCTGGGCCTTATCGCGGGGCGTGGGCTTTGAAGACCCGCCGCGTTTATCCGAGCGCTCACTGCGGCGACTGCTCAAGGACAATGGCATTCCCCTGGCAACGGAAGCGGGCTTGAGAAAGCTCGGCGCCTTGGAGAAATCCATGAGCGTGATCCTGGTGCAGGACGCTTTTACCAGTTATTTCGAAGCGCCCCTGGTGCTGGAAATAGCATTGCTGCTGCGCAAACTCGGCTTCAAACCCCTGGTGGCGCCCTACCGCGCCAATGGCAAGCCTCTGCATGTGCACGGGTTTTTACACAAGTTCGGCAAGGTGGCGAACAAACAGGCCCAGCTGCTGCGGCGCCTTTCGGAGGAGCAGATCGCCCTGGTGGGGGTTGATCCGGCCATGACACTCACCTTCCGCAGCGAATACGTCCAGGCCCTGGGCAAAGGCATCACACCCAAGGTGCAGCTGTTGCAGGAATGGCTGCTCGAAAAACGCGACCATCTGGCCCAGCGCAAATCCCTGTTCCGGGAGGGCGGCACCTTCAAGCTGATGCCGCACTGTACGGAAAAAACCAATGCACCCGCCTCCATCACCGCCTGGCAGCAGGTGTTTGCGACCTTGGGGCAAACCCTGGAGCTGGTACCCACCGGGTGCTGCGGCATGTCCGGCACCTATGGCCATGAATCGGCCCATCGCACCACGTCCAGCCAGATTTTTGTCCAGAGCTGGCGCGGTCCGGTGATGGCCCAGGAAAACCAGGGCAAACTTGCGGTAACCGGCTATTCCTGCCGCTCCCAGGTCAAACGTGAAGCTTTCGTCAAGCTGCCCCACCCCCTGCAGTTACTTGCACAGCAATTGCGCTGAGTTCGCAAATCCCTCCCGCCGTGGAGGGATTCAGCTGCAATTAAGGCACCGACCTCTATAACTGGAGTCAGAATCCGTGAATTCGCGGATTATCACCCGACCACTGCTTCAAGGAGCAGCACCCATGAAAGCCCTAGTTTGTTCCCTGTTCAGTTTTTGGCTGGTGTTTTTCACCACCAGCTGCCAAAGCCAGACCACCACTCGTGTCACCACGACGGAAACGGTCATCAGTCGTGCCGAGCTGGACCAGATGCTCGCCCCCATCGCCCTCTATCCCGACACTGTGCTCTCCCACATCCTGATCGCAGCCACTTACCCGTTGGAGGTGGTCCAGGCGGATCGTTGGGCCCAGGCCAACCGTCACCTGCGGGATGAGGACGCCGTGAATGCAGTGGATTTGGAGGATTGGGACCCGAGCGTAAAAGCCCTGGTGGCCTTTCCAGACCTGTTGAGCCGTATGAGCGACGACCTTGACTGGACGCAGCGTCTGGGCGATGCCTTCCTCGCCGATGAAGGCCGGGTGATGGACGCCATACAAAACCTGCGCGACAAAGCCTACGCCTCGGGCAATCTGCGGGATACGGAATACGTGCGGGTGGTGCGCGAGAAAAAAATCATCATCATCGAACCTGCGGTGGAACGGGTGGTGTATATCCCCTACTACGATACGCGCGAGGTGTATGGCTCCTGGTGGTGGGATCGCTACCCTCCGGTCTACTGGCGGCATCCCGTCAGCTCTGTCCACATCGGCGGTTTTTACTGGGGTCCACGCACTTATCTGAGCACCGGCTTTTTCTTCAGCTCAACCCATTGGCATCAGCGCCGGGTGGTGGTGATCGACCATCATCACCACAATCCCCATTACTACAGCGGCCGTAAGATCGCCCATTACCAGGGTGCGCGCCACTGGGAGCACAACCCCAGGCACCGCCGCAATATTGCGTACCGCCATGACCATGTGCGCCACAAATATGACAATCATTCCTCCCACCGCGCCGACGGCGGCCGTTTCGAGCGAGACTGGCGCTCGGACAACCGTCGCAGAGACGACAACGACCGTCAGCATCGCGACCAGAACAACGGGCGCGATCGCGATAAGCGCGACTCCGGCGTTGTCCATGGCAACCGCGGGATGCCGCGCAACAGCGACGCCTCACGCAACCATACGGATCATCGCAATAGTGTCGACCGTCGCAACGATGGCCAGGCTCAACGCGACGATCACCGTGGCGATCCGAAATGGCGCGGCAACAGCAACGGTGAACGTGAAACCCGCTTCGGCAACCAGAATCGCAATCAGGACAATGGAAAGCGCGCCGAACAGGTGCGCGAACGCCTGGGTCATGATCGTGAACGCAATGGGCAGTCCCAGGGCGAACGCGAAAACAGGTCAGGCTGGCGCAACGGCGACAAGCAGCCCAACAGCGGAGCGCAACCCAACAACCAGCACCGCCCGGACATGAATGATCGCCGCGAACACCTACAGCGTGTGCAGCCGCAAAATCCGCAGCGTGCGGAGCGCCGGGAGCAACTGGAACCCAGGCGGCAGGAGCAGGTCACGGCGCCGCGACCCCAGCGCCAAGAATCGCCGCAACGTCAGGAACCACCACCGCGACGCGCCGAACAGCCGCAACAGCGTCAGGAGCCGCAGCAACCGCGGGAGGAGCGGCGGAACGATTGGGCGCAACGGGGCGAGCGGACCAACCGCAATGTCGACGCGCCCAGAAGCCAGCCGCGACAGGAGCAAAGTCCGCGCAATGACCATTCCCAGCCGCGAGGTGAAAGGCGGTTCGAGCGCTAACCTTCATCACCAATCACTATAGGGGCCCTTGGGCCCCTTTTGTTTTGTACCGCGTCCCGCCTGAGGGTTAAACTCGCGCCTCCGCCCACTGCCAAGGACCGGTTTATCCGCCCCATGAGCCAGAGCCCCCTCGCCGTACTGCAAAACATCTTTGGCTATCCCGCCTTTCGCGGTCAGCAGGAGGTTGTGATCCAAAACCTGTGCGATGGTGGCGATGCCCTGGTACTGATGCCGACCGGCGGGGGCAAGTCTCTGTGTTATCAAATCCCCGCCCTGGTGCGCGACGGGTTGGGCGTGGTGATTTCACCCCTGATCGCCCTGATGCAGGATCAGGTCAACGCGTTGGGGCAGTTGGGCATTGCCGCTGCGTACCTGAATTCGAGCCTCAGCACCGAAGAACAGCGGGCTATTGAACAACGGCTGCGGCTCGGCCAGATCAAATTGCTGTATATAGCGCCGGAACGACTGATCCAGTCGCGCATGCTGGAGCTGTTGCACCAGATGCCCCTGGCGCTGTTCGCCATAGACGAGGCCCACTGCGTCTCCCAATGGGGCCACGATTTCCGCTCCGACTATTTGCAGCTCAGCCTGCTGCACGAACAGTTCCCACAGGTTCCACGCATCGCCCTCACCGCCACCGCCGATGTGCGTACCCGCAGCGAGATCATCAAGCGCCTGCAGCTGGAAAATGCCCGGCAGTTCGTTGCGAGCTTTGACCGGCCCAATATCCAGTACCGCATCGAATCCAAACAGGATGCGCGCGCGCAATTATTGCGTTTCCTGCGCGGCGAGCATCCGGCGGACGCCGGCATCATCTACTGCCTGTCACGCAATAAAGTGGAGGAGACCGCCCACTGGCTGGTGCAGCAGGGATTCAACGCCCTGCCCTATCACGCGGGCCTGTCCGGTCAGCAGCGCCAGCACAATCAGGACCGGTTCCTGCGGGAGGACGGTCTGATCATGGTGGCCACCATCGCCTTCGGCATGGGCATCGACAAACCGGACGTGCGTTTTGTAGCGCACCTGGATCTTCCGAAAAGCATTGAATCCTATTACCAGGAAACCGGCCGTGCCGGTCGCGATGGCGAGCCGGCCACCGCCTGGATGGTGTACGGCGTGCAGGACGTGCTCAAGCTCAAACAAATGCTCGCCCAGTCGCCAGCTGCAGACGAGTTCAAGCGCATAGAACGTCACCGCCTGGACGCGATGCTCGGGCTTTGCGAAATCACCTCCTGCCGGCGCCAGGCACTGCTGGCCTATTTTGGCGAAGGCGACCATCCCCCCTGCGGCAACTGCGACACCTGCTTGACCCCGGTGGAAACCTTCGACGGCACCACGGTCGCCCAAAAGGCCCTGAGCTGTTGTTACCGCAGTGGCCAGAAATTCGGCGTCAATCACCTCATCGATATCCTGCTCGGTAAAAGCAGCGCGAAAGTCACCCAATTTGGGCATGAGCAGTTGAGTACCTTCGGCATAGGCAAGGAACTGGATACCGCGCAATGGCATTCGGTATTTCGCCAACTGGCGGCGCGCGGTTATGTGCAGACGGATATGGAAGGTTTTGGCGGTCTGCAGCTGACGGAAAAAAGCCGCCCATTGTTGCGCGGTGATGAGCCCGTGCAACTGCGCCGGGAAACCAAAGCCGCCATACCCCGAAGTAAAAAAACCGCCGGGCGATTGGCTGCAGGGGAATTAAATGGCGCGGATCAATTGCTGTGGAACAGCCTGCGGGATCTGCGCAAAAAACTCGCGCTGGATCAGGGTGTGCCTCCCTATGTGATTTTTCACGATGCGACCTTGATGGAACTGGTGCGCCTGCAACCGACCAGCCTCGCGGCCATGGAAAATATTTCCGGCATAGGAACCAATAAACTCACACGCTACGGCGAGCCCTTTCTCGCCGCCATTCATACCCATTTGAGCCAGATGCAGAATTACAACCAGGACCCGGCCCAGGTGAGTGCCACCGAGCACGAGACATTCAGCTTGGTGCAGGCAGGTCTGGATATTCCGCAAATAGCCCGGCAGCGTGGCTTGTCGCTCACCACTGTGTACTCCCATATTTCAAAGCTGATCGAGCAGGGACATTTGCAATTGGAAGAGGTGGTGCAATTACCCCAGGCGGAATTGGATTTAATTATCGACGCGCTGCTCGCCCACCAGGGGGAGCCGTTTAAATTCAAACCGGTTTATGAGGAACTCGGCGGGGTCTACGACTACGACCTGCTGCGCTGTGTTTATGCGTCGTTGCAGGCGGAAATAAGCGAATAAGGCAGCGCTTTTTTTAGGGAATAGGCGGTGTTAATCAGACACTGTATATCCGACAACGCCCTGTTCGACGCGAGCGCTTTCCGGTTTGATGTGTAAATGCTTTTGGTTCGCCTCCGCCAACTGTTCCGTCAAACTATTCATCTTCTCTTTTAAGGCCGCCACTTCCGATTCAAGCTGCTCCAGCTTTTGATACGCGCCCTCATCCCCTTGCATAACGGAAGTCTGCGGACTGAAGGTTTTCGCCGCGCCCATATCAGTGAGCGGATTGCGTTTATCCATTTGCGGATTACCCAAAAGAACGCACGTCGCCACTCCCGTCGCGACCAGAGAAACCGAAATAAGCGTGGCATCGAGATTCATATTGCTCCATTGAGCACAAAATGTTTTGAAGGCTGGAGGTGTCTGGCTATGTTTATAACGCATGCCCGAGTTCTATCGCATACCTGAGTTCTATCGTATTCCTGACCGACGCAGGATACCCCTGTGTTATGACTAAAATATGTACTGAGGGACACAGAGTTTAGAAGGGGCAAATCTGGATAAATAAAATACCGAGTGGTACCCACTTACCGACAAATTTGGACACGCGTATTAAACACGGAAAGAATAAAGGATCGGCGGATATTTACAATCGAATAAACAGTTTTAAGCGCCATAGAGACTATGTAAAACACAAATAATTTTTTTACACGTCATAGAGGCGAAGAGCTGGGCGCACACATACCTGTGGTATTGCCTCAGTTTGAACTGAGGCAATACCACGGATTGACGCAAATGATCAGGGTCAATATCAGGATCTGAACAATTTCCGGCTGGCCGTCATAACAGCACCTGCCAAACAGGTCATCAACCCCAATAGGAAGACCAGTGGCAAATTGGATCCGGTGTCGGGTAACAGGCTATTGTTCTCATAGGCGCTCAGGTTGGCTATTGTCGAGGTGGACTCCAGATCACCCACCAACTCAAAGCGATCCGGCGGCATGAAGACATGCAATTCCGAATTGCGCGGTATATCTTCAATACGAGTTGGGCGACCACTCAACGTTACTCGAAAATCATCGGATAATTTTTCCGTTTCGAAAGTATCGCCGTAAGATCCGTCCGGGTGTTCAAATTGCAATTTTGCCTTGCCATCGTTAGCGCTGATGAATTTTGCATCGAGCTGGACAAACGTGCGCCCGTCTCTTTCCACCACACCCTGGCAATACTCGCTGATCGAAGGGTACTTGCTCAGCACCGACTCGTTCCACACAACCTCGCTACATTCAACCGCCAATACCTCGGCACTCATCAACATCGCCGCGCTCAACACCGCCACTTTGGAAAAAGGTGAATATTTCATGGTCTTCTCCTGTTACTCGGTTTATTTAAGGTACTTCTAATGCCGACACAATAAATCGCTTAGGTGCATTGCCGACATGGTAGAAGGGATAGCAGGTTACCAACGTCAACCGACTTTCATTTGTGCGTTGCAAGACATCAACCTGGGAAGGGTCCACAACCGTCAAACTTTCCACTTCAAAATGGCGCTCGCCATGAATTGTTTGAATGCGAATTTTTTGTCCGATTGCAATATCCTTGAGCGGGCGAAAAAAGCTGTCTCTGTGCGCGGCCAAGCCAATATTTCCCTTGTCGTGGACCGCCGTCGTGGATTTTATCCACCCTGCGCCGCGGCTCAGACTGTCTTCGCCCGTGCCGGGAAAAACCGGTGCGACCAATTTCAAATCGTCCACATAAAGCACCGCCTCTGGCAATAAAGCGCCTTTGCCTTTGCGGCTTTCATATTGAGCCCGCTTTTTATCGCTCCACAAGTCGGTATTGATATCACCCATAGCCAGGGTGAGAGGATTCGCAGGGTTTGCCGGTGTTATGGCGGCCGCATTCTGGTTTAGAGCAATGCCATGCTTAAACAGGTCGATGCTCTCTTTTGCCTGTGACGCTTGCGAAGATTTTTCGCTAAAGAACCAAATGAGCAGGAAAATTCCGGCAAACCAGAAAAAATACTCCAACAGCCGCAATGTGCTCCAATTCGACTTAACCATGAGTCAACCACTTAAGCATGTGCGACTCCCTGTATATGCGTTGCATTAATCAATGCAAATGGAACAGGCCACCGAAACAGGTTTACCAATATGTTTGGAGCGCGAAGGTCTTTGTAATTGATCAATAGCAGACATCGATCGATACAACTGCTGCTCGCGCTTAATCGTTGCCGTCTCATGGGCGTGAGGATATGAACCTGGTTCAGCGCTGGTCTGTGCGATAAATCTCATAGGGTCTGTCAGCACTTCATGTGCGTGGAGCAATTCGTGCAAAAGCACATCAGCCGGCGACGCGACGCATAGGGGTACGTTTTCAATACAATCATCGGAAAAATGAAATTGCGCTGCGGACGCCGGATCGAAATACACCATGACGGAATGCACCGCCTTTTTTGTGCCGTACACCTCGGTTGAATAGCGGTTGTTGGAATACTGCATATGCCAAGGCAGATCCGCCAAATCCACCAGCAGACGCCTTACCTCGGGATAGCGGCTGTAGTAGTTGGCGAGCATATGGATTTGCTGTGCGAGATTTTCGGGGTCGTTTTTTCCGGGTTGCCAATGCGCGACCAGGATTTCCATGATTTTCCCTTCCCACTCCGCCTGAGGCTCGGTAAACCGGGCGTCATTTAGGCGGTCCAGGTCCGATAGATCCTGCTCTTCCTTGATGATCGGCTGTATAAAGTGATTTACAAAGGCGTTAACCGTCGCCAGAGGAATATCCGCCGCACGACCCGATTTCGGCACCATCATACTGGCGCTCAACAGCATGACGGGTATCCATTTTTTTCGATGCATCCATTTCCGATCGTCCCCGACAGTTTGAACGCGGGAGTGGCGACGGTCACCCCGCAATTGAAACCCGGAGCGCAACGCCAACGACTGCAGGAATTGGAATAAGGATTGATCTTCCCGCTCCAGATCCGGATGGTGGATCAAGCTGGGAACGCGATCGATGACACAAGGATGAACCTGGCTTATTGCCAGGGGCTGATCAGCGTCCCGCCATAACATCTGCATACGGCTGCCTCGGGCTGCGTAAAAAATTGGAAAACTTAACGCATTAAGATTAGCAGGCGAGCCGACTTTAGGACGGAGGATGCATGGTGCCCCGGCCGGGGCGCCATTGATGGGAGGATCTTCAACGCGGCGTGTTGATATCCGGCACCGGCTGCGCTGTCATGCCATCCCCTAAAAAGAAGCCAGGGTGCGGTGGCTGGTTATAGGCAGTGTTCTGCCAGGCAATAGCGACGCGGTATTGCGGATCGTGCATCAGGGTGTAGAGACGATGACTGGTTGGCGTGGTGGTGGTGTAGATCATCAGCTGGCTGTCATTGCTGTTGCGGAAGATCACCTCTTCGCGCCAGTCGCCAAACAGGTCGGCGGAAATGCCGGGTGTGCTCTTGGTGCCATTATTGGAGGCAGCACCGTTATTACCGGCATTCAACAGGGTGGTCAAACTCCCCGCCTGGTAATTCCACTTGGAGATGGTGGTGCCGTCGAGCAGCTCCCGCAGCAGGTCACCGTCCCACCAGATAGCGAAGTTGGTGGGGCCCGGTTTGGTCGTCAGTTCTTGCCCCGCCGAAGTAAACAGCCCATTGCGCGACGCCCAGACTTCCATACCCGGATGGCGTGGGTCTATATCCGCCGCCAGTCCGCGTCCCACATCCTGGGCGTTGCCGTTGCCGCTGTAGAGAATCTGGCCGGTGCGGGCATCGTGCACTTCCACGCCGTGGTTGCCATAACAGGAGGGGCATTCATGCACCATGAACACTTCCAGGCCGGGACGATTGGGAATGATATCGCTGACGTGTAAAGCATCGCCGTGGCCGAGGTTGGTGGTGTAAAGGCCGCGGCCGTTATCGTCGATGGTGGCGGCGCCGAAGATGATTTCATGCCGGCCGTCATTGTCCACATCGGCGACACTCAGGCTGTGGGCGCCCTGCCCGCGATAATTCTGATTCTGGCCGCCGTCGGCGGTGAACAACCAGCGCTGGGTCAACTGGCCATTGCGCCAGTCGAGGGCGCTGATGACGGCTTTTTCGTAATAGCCCCGGGAGAAAATCATGCTCGGCCGCACGCCATCCAGATAGGCCACACCAGCGAGGAAGCGGTCTACACGGTTGCCGTAGGTATCGTTGCCCCAGTCACCCACGTTGCCCCGTGCTATGGGGAAGGTGATGGTTTTGAGGATGCGGCCGGTGGCGCCTTCAAAAACCGTCAAATATTCCGGCCCGGTAAGGATGTAACCGCCACTGTTGCGGTGGTCTGCGCTGGCATTGCCGATCACAGTGCCCGCTGCATCGCGAGTCCCGTCGGCGGTGCGCAGGACCATCTCGGCTTTGCTATCGCCGTCAAAGTCGTAAACCATAAATTGGGTGTAATGCGCGCCGGCGCGGATATTGCGACCGAGATCGATGCGCCACAGGCGTTCGCCACTGATTTTGTAGGCATCGATAAATACATTACCGGTGTAACCGCTCTGGGCATTGTCCTTGGCATTGGACGGATCCCACTTGAGGAACAGCTCGTACTGCCCGTCGCCATCCACATCACCCACGGAAATGTCATTGGCGGCGTAGGTGTAGGCCACCCCATCCGGTGTGGTACCGCCAGCGGGGCGGTTGAGGTTGATGGTGCGATAGGGTTGCGCCCATACGCTTGCCGGCGCCTGCCCCGGTTGCTCTTGTCCGTTCACAATGGCCCGCACTTCATAGGTTGAAGAATTGGTACCGGCCGCGTCCAGGTGATTTGTCACCGTGGTCAGCGGTGAACCGTTGACGAGTGTCCCATTGCGGTAGAGGTTAAAACTCACGTCCTGCGGGTCCGTCCCTAAAAAGCGCCAGGAAACAAAGACGCCGTTGTTCACCTTCACCGCTACCACTCCGCGATCGAGCCACTCCATCTGTTTGGCATTGGGGCTGCCGCTGGACGAAGAACTGCTGCTGGACGAGGACGAGCTGCTGGAGGAACTGGTGCTCGACGAACTGGAAGAGGTTGACGAGCTGGACGAGGAAGACGTGCTGCTCGTGCTGGCGCTGGAGGAACTGCTGGTACTGGATGAGCTGCTGCTGGAAGAGGAGCTGGTTGACGAAGTACCGCCACACGCCGCCAATAACAATATGGCGATGGATGCAGGAAGCAAGGACCGGATCATGGTGGATTCCCGTGTTGACTGAGCTGATTTATCAGAGTTTTTATAGGCCGTTACTTGGCTCCTGGAGGCTACCGGAATTCGGCCAGGCGACGGATGATGTGGATCTCAAAACCCGCTGCTGGCCGCCGCCCTGCGGACAGTCAAACTGTATATAAGCCCTTGATTCCAGGATTTAAGAACCCTTTCTTTTATTACAAACCATAGTCCCGCCGCAGAGCGTCGTACTCCTGGAACCGCGAGGGAATGGCGGTATAGGTATCGCCGGAGCGGGTGAATAATGCCTGGCCCCAGGACCCGGATTCCGTCGGCTCCCATAGGAATGTGCCGAGGCCACGGCCATTCGGCAGCCCGCGCAGCGTATCGTTGAGCAGCTTCGCCTCCGGGTTGTATTCCACCACCAGGATCGACTGGTTTGGGTAGCGCGCAGCGTAGCGCTGGAAATAGGTCGGCCAGTTGCTGACCGGGCCCTGGAAAGCCGCATACGCGGAAAATCCCAAAATATCGAAACTGAGGTTTTGCCGCAGCGCGCTGTCCACCCACCATTCCACATCGCTGGGGCGGCCGGTGCTCTCCAGATGCAGTACGGTTTTGATCTGCGGATCCACCTGCTTTACCGCATCAAGCCCGGCGCGCAACAGGCGCGCCAGATTGCCCCAGTTGTCATTGTTCGCCTGGCCGTTGAGAGCGGTATTCACCGAGGAATTGTTACCCCAGCAATCCGTGGAACCGGAGGGCTTGTGGATCAGCATTCCGGGCGTGATTTCATTGCCCACCTGCACCATATCCGGCAGTGCACTGGCGGCGCGCAGCGCCTCCAGCACATCCAGGGTATAAAGCCGCACATGATTGGCGAGCTCATCGATATTGCGCGCACCGCGCCAGTCCTCCGGAATCACCTGCTTGCCGGGGTCCGCCCAGGTATCGCTGTAATGGAAATCCAGCAGCAAACCCATGCCCGCGGCTTTGATGCGCTGGGCGATGCGCACCGTATCCTCCTTGCCGGTGAAAGGTTCGCTCTTGCCTGTGCAGCCATTGGTGTTGGAGGCATAACCGTAGGGCGCCCAGGGATCAACAAACGTGCGCAGGCGGATAAAGTTGATGCCGTGATTTTTCAGCAGAGCCAGCAGGTCCTTGCTCTGGCCGTCCGTATCCACATAACGCGCGCCCCGGGCCAATTGTTCGGACCAGTAGGAAATATCCATCCCCAGAATGGGATCGCCGGGTTTATAAACCGCCCCCGACGAACTGCTGGAAGAGGATGACGAGCTGGAAGAGCTTGAGGAGGAGGAAGTGCTGCTGGATGAGGTACTGCTGGACGAAGAAGCGCTGCTGGATGACGAGCTGCTACCCGATGAATTGCCACCACAAGCAGCCAGGGCCAATGCAGCCACGGCCGTCATCAGCACTGTTCTTGCCACGAATTTCAAACCCATGGTCAACCTCTTCGTATGCAAACGGATTATTCGAATCGAGGCGAGCCTAACAGAATGGATTGCAATCGCTGACAACGCCGTCACAGATTTAAGATCGACGTGCATTTACGCCAATAAAAAAGGGGCCTTGAACAAGGCCCCTTTTCAATCGGAAAATTTTTTTAAACTTTGGCGATTTTTTTGTTGCGACGCTCACGCGCGCAAGCGACCAGACCGGCCAACAGACCCAATGCCAAACCGGCATGGCTACCGTCGATCTCCGGCACTTCATGAGCGGGCGGTGGGGGAGTTGAAACGGTGATGGATTTTACCTTCACGAAATCCGCGCCCGACCGGAAGTTGGAGCCAATTCTTTGGAAAAGCTTATCCACCGGCTCCAAAAAGGTTCCCACCAGCCAGCTGGTGGAGGTCAATCCCAATTGACTGGATGCTGCGGCTCCGCCTTGCTGCGCGACGTCGGTGAAGTGAGCACCGCTCCAACTATCTGCGGTTACCGCTTGCTTCCAGGTTTTGTTGGAAAGGCTGCTCTCGGCACTGCCGGCGCCGGTGTATGCCAATACAGTCATGTCGCTGTCGTTCTGCCACCAACCGAGTGAGGTGGAATCCAAACTGACGGCTTGATCAAAGCTGAACAACAGCATGTCGAATTGTGAATTGGAATTATCGATGGCGTGATCCGGTGTCCACGCATTTTCGGCGCCCAGACCGTTGGTTCCAAAGGCACCTACCGCTGTTTTTTGGATCTTGCTGTTCAAACCGCCGGTATATCCGGTCACCGTCAGGTTCAATCCATCAACGGAATATTGGCGGCTCATTTTATAGTCCACACCGCCTGCAAAATCGAAGGTAGTGGCAAGTGAAGTTGCGGGTATAACGATAGCAACCGCCGCCAACAGCTCTCGAAATAATTTCATCGTTTTTATCCTCGTCCAGTCATTATTATTTAGGCAGTTTGTTCGCCTTTTTAATGTCGCAGGAAATTTAAAACCGCAACACTCGGCAACCTCATTAGCAATCGCTGGACCATGTTTCGAAATTTGAATTCGCGGAATAAAATTCCAGAGGAGAAAACGCTCAGAAGCCGCGTGAAATCAGGATTCCAGCGGCGGCTTCGGCGGAGGAACGGCGTCACAGTTGCGCCAATGACCAGCTCGCATATTTCACGATGTAAAAGAGGCCGACATCAAAATTCAGCAGTGGCGCGAAACATCATTCCTCCGCTGCGTGCGCCATCTGTTCCAGTATTTGTCCGAATAATGCTGCCACCGCATCCTTTGCATCCACACCCTCCGGAAGAGTGGGCTGAACCATTTGCGCAATTAAATAAAGACTGCGCTTTCCATCCACAAGGTTAAGGACCTGCGCAATAAATTCGTGCCCCAACTCGCACTGAAAATCCATGTCCGGCACCGGCTGGTGATGCAGGATCAACCAGGGCGGCGTCAGCCATTCGTCATTCAATCCCGGGCGAGGCAAAGTGCGCGCTTCCGTGCGTTTCCTTGCGGAGAAGGACCACACCTGTTCGTGGTGATAGCGGGCATTTAAAGGCGACGCCATATGCGCCACCTCTTCAACGCTTTGCCGTTGAAGATCAAAACCTGCCATATCCGCAAAATCCAGAATCTCTTCTGCGGAATATTTCAAATCAAAACTCAATTGACCCGAATAGAGCAGCGGTCCGGTATTGATCCACTGGCCGCCCGGCTTCAGCAGGAAACTGATCACCTGGATCAAATCCTTCGCATCACCACCGGTGACATCCAGCAGCCATGAGGTGACCACCGTATCGACACTGCCTTCCTTCAGGGGCATATTCCAAACATCCGCACCCAGTGCAAACCAGCTTTTATGCAATTGATCTGGATCATCCGGCGGTTGCATAAGCCAGGATTTGGCGTAGGGAAAACCGATCTGGGGATAGGTGTACAACTCCGGCAAGGTAATGGCCTTACGACTTCGGATCAATGACTGGGCGCAGGTCAAAAGAAACGGATTGATATCGGCGGCAATGGTGAATTCCGGTTTGAGTGCCTTGTGCAGATCCCAGCTCAATCGCCCCGCGCCAGCGCCGAGAAATAACATTTTTCCCGGTTGCGGTGTCTGCCAGATATCGAGCACCCGTTGCAGGTTGGCGTCGTTGACATGGGTTTTAAAATGCTGACTGGGTTCAGCATCCCAAGCCCAGTCGCGCAAAATGTGGTGATAATACTCGGTGGGGTTATCGACATTGATTTGCTCGAACGGCGGAAAACGCTGGCTTTTCAGTCCCGCATCCCGCAATTGACCCATGATCATCTCCAGGCTTTCGCGCATGGCCGCGTGTGCCTGCCCCAGACGTGAACGTGTCAGTGCCGAAACATCGTAGCCCTCCAGGATATATTCCAAGTGCTCCAGCGCTTCCCCGCCCTGCTGCTCCATCATGGCCATCTGATGCTGCCAGAGATTTTTCTGCTGGATACCCGTGGTAAATAAACAGGGAATTTCCCCCAATGCAAAAAATTCACTGCTGCAACTTTCACAATGGAAACCATAACTTTCACAACGCGGGCCGTTCAGGTCTTTTGCGCAGACAGGGCACACCAGCATGTTTTCTGGAAAAATAAAATTTTGGGTTCCGGTCATTCAACACCCGTTTCAGATTAAAAAAATTATGAAGACACCAATAAAAAAGCCCCGCCATTCGGGTGGCGAGGCTTTGGTAATCATAGTCGGATTTCACTCCAAAATGGCATGACTGCCAGTGGGTGACGCCCTTAGGTCAAATCTACGTTGCCGCCCGTGGCGCCGCCCAAATGCAGGCCGGAAGGATCAACACCCAACCCTTTGGCGACCGCCGCGTGGAAATCCCGCGAAGTGGCGGAAGTCCCTTTGGCTGAAAAGCCAGACTTGAAGCCCGGCATTTGCGTTGCCAATAGGAAAGGCGCATCCGTGGAAGCGTGGGATAAGCCATTGCCAAAGCAGGTCACCTGACAAAATGCCGTGCTATTGATCAAAGGCTGGCCGTTGGCATCCGTGGTGGTGGTCAATTTTTTGATGAGGTACGCGGGCACTTCAAATTTTTCCCTCATCATGGGGTTCCACACGGATGCGCCGCCGGAATGCGCGGCGCTGTGTCCGTCAAAACCCTGGTAGGTCCAGCCGGTGCCGTTGTGATTACCGATTTGCAGCACGGCAACGCGCGTCAGATCGCATTGAAACGCCGCGACTATGATATCCGCATGTGCTTTTGCCTGGGCAACCATGCCGGCATTCGTGGCTTCATTAAAGCTTCCAGCAACCGTCGGCTTGCACGCGTTAAGGTCAGGTGCCGTAGCAGTGGCCAGGTCAGCAATACGGCCTTCGATTTTTTCGATTGCGGTGAGGTGGCTTTGAACCCGGCTGTATTCGGAAGTGCTGAGCTTTTTCTTGATGCTATCGAGCGCGCGCTTTTGCGCATCGAACGACAGTAAATAGGTATCGTCCGTACCCACCTCCGGCAGCGCGCCGAAATATTTTTGCAGCGCTGATCGCGGATCTTCGATCGGCGTGCCGCTCTTGCTGATTATCGTGTTGGCCGTGTTGCCCGAATCCGTCGCGTTGGATCCGAGGTATATGGTTGTGTAATAGCTGCGCGGTCCCAATACCGGACCGAGGTCCATATCAACGGTATTTCTTGAGTAATCCCCGCCTAGTGCCTGCCGCGCGCCGCCGTGGCCCGCCACCTCGGTGTCCACCCCGCGAAAATGGCAGATCTGCGCCACGTTATGGCTGGCGGGACCGTAATGGTACGCAGCGGAAGAGCTGGAAATACCCGAGGGCGAAGACGGTTTCCAATCGCCCGGCGCGCCGCTGTGTATATAGCAGTAAACCACGCGCTTGGGCGTCTCCTGAGCCTGCGCGTAGCGCGCTGTCATTATCCCGCCCAACAGGCTGGAATAGCGCAGCGTTGAAGACGCGATACCGGATTTGGCCACCAGGTCTAAAAATTTACGGCGTGATTTCTGTATGTCGTTGCGCTGTGCTTCCGCAACTTTCTGATTGGGTTCTTGCATTTTCTTTGAATCATTCATGGTCATAACCTGTTCGTGATGATTGCGGCGGATCAACGACCCCGCCGCAACACTTGTTATTTACGGAAACGGAAAGCGTCCGACATGACGATGGCTTTCAACACATCACGTGGGCTTCTGGCGGATGCGTAGGCGGATTCCAGCTCGTCTTTAATACACGCGAACTCACCCTCTTGCGCATTGCTGATTCCGTAATAACCATTTTCGGAAGGCTCCAAGAATGCCCGCTCCAGAGTGTAACCAAGTGCAAAGCGCGTTGATTTCTCGATCAAACAGGTGGCAATGCCCGGTAAATCGTTTTCCACAATCACCCGGCCTAAATCCTTCGCGCCACTGAAACGCAGACCGTCACCGCTGGCTTTGGCTGCGTCCGCTCGCGCACTGGAGAGCGTACCCACCACATCGTAAGCGTAGAGGTAACTGCCGTCGTTCACCTGGGAAATGGACAAGTCGGCTTGACCTTGAGGTACGGCCACACCATTCACGAGTTTCAATCCGTCCTGCACCACCTTGCCATTTACACGAGGGCGTAAGCGCCCCACATTGTCGAAGTCATCCAATCCAAACAGGGGGTTGATGATGGCGTTGTGGCATGACGCGCAGGATGAAGTGGGAATATTCGTTTGCAGATCGTAATAATCCGCGGTGGTGATGTTTCCGGCTTCAACTCGTGATTGCACCACTTTCGCCATAGCCTCACGCTCTGCGGAATCTTCGAGATTGACCGGCAATGGAACCGCCTGACAGAGCACATCCTGACGGAAGTGGACCGCGCGTTGGATCGGCGAGGTGTAATCCATGTGGGCGTTGAAGGCCATGTAGGCACCCGATGCAATCACACCGCCGCGCAAAGCGCTTGATGTATCCACCCGACGGAAATCACCGTGTGACGACCCACCGCCCGGCAACTGATAAAAAGCAGATAGGGTGCTATCGAGGAAAGTGAAATTGCCCGAGTACATGCTGGGGAAATCGCCGTTGTAGAACACGTGTTTATAGATTTCGCGGATTTCCTGCATCATGGACTGACGCACTTCTGTGGTAAACGCCGTGTCATTGCGGGTTTTTTCAATCAAACCATCGGTACGGAACCACTTGCCCGCAAGACGCTCAACCTGGGCCTTACCCAAAGGCGAGTCGATCAACGCATCGATATGCGCTTCACGACTGGCTTCATCAACCAGTTCACCGCCCACGGCCGCATCCAGAAAGCTCTTCGAAGGACCGGAGCCCGTCAATGCAAACGACAATGCCGAGGCATATTCGTAGGGATCAAGCACAAATGCACTTTGGTCAGCGGCACGCAGTTTAGCTACGTCGTCCTGCACCGGCTCCGATTTACCCAGGACACCAAAAGAAATGGATGAGATCTGGATCGGCGGCATTTGATAATCGTTATTTGCGAAGCTGGCATCGTTGAGGAAATAAACCGGACCATTCGGCACTTTGTCGATGGTGAGGTAATAAGTGCGATAGCCCGTATGGTTGATCGTCAGCCTTTTCACTACGCCGGTATTGTTGTCGTGGCCAACACCGATCGTGAGAATCGGCCAATTGTCCATTGGACTTTTCTCGCCTTTTACGGTGATCGCAATCAGGTCATTGCCGGTCCAGCGATAAGACATAGGGGAAGAGCTGGAATCCACACGAAAGCTGTTATAGCGCTCGATGCTGCGATTCTGGTAAGTGGTGGGCGTTCCCTGGAAGTCGTACTGAGTTCCAGGTGCTACCACCGGGTTTGCCAACAAGTCCGAAACTTTCGTACCCAGCTCTGAGCGATACAGGAAGTTGGGCGACATCAATACTGTTCTCAAAGCCCATTTCAATCCGTCTTCCGTGCTGGGAGCGTCGGTAAAGATGGTGGTAATTTCCGCCTGTTCCACGGATGTCAGCGCACGGCGATAAGCGACATAGGCAAACTCCGTAATAAAGTCCGTCCCACACTGCACGGGGTCTTCGCAATCGAAAGGCAGGGCGCCCGGCGTGGACATGG
>Ga0164241_10002492_pt1 | contig 19813 bp, 16 predicted proteins | sample OricomyardsoilBY_FD_108780 | JGI IMG/M metagenome (GOLD analysis project Ga0164241, IMG submission 108780) | Backyard soil microbial communities from Emeryville, California, USA - Original compost - Back yard soil (BY) | ecosystem: Environmental > Terrestrial > Soil > Unclassified | place: USA... | reverse complement strand
GCCCAGCACTCGATCTGGTGGAACATCGGGCTGTGGGTGGCGTCGGAGTCGCGCCGGTAGACCTTGCCGGGGACGACGATGAAGATCGGCGGCGGCTGCGCCTCCATCGAGCGCACCTGGACCGGCGAGGTGTGGGTCCGCAGCAGCACGTCCGGGTGCGACTGCACGTAGAAGGTGTCCTGGAGCATCCGCGCCGGGTGCCCGGGCGGGTGGTTGAGGGCGGTGAAGTTGTAGTAGTCGTGCTCGATCTCCGGCCCCTCCGCGACCCGGTAGCCGAGCCCGACCATCGTGTCCTCGATCAGGCGCGTGGTGCGGGCGATCAGGTGGGCGTGCCCGAGCGGCCGTGGCGGCGCCCCGGGCAGGGTGACGTCGACCCGGTCGGCGACCAGCCGGCCCTCGAGCTCGCCGGCGTCGAGCCGCTCCGCGCTTTCCTCCAGCAGCGCCTCCAGCTGCTTGCGGGCCTTGTTCGCAGCACCCCCGACCTGGCCCCGTTCCTCGGGCGGGAGATCGGCGATCCCACGCAGGATCGAGGTCAGCTCGGCTTTGCGGCCGAGGTAGCGGACCCGCAGCTCCTCCAGCGCGGCGCTGCTGTCGGCGGCCCCGATCGCCGCCGCGGCCTCGCCCCTGATCTCCTCAATCCGCTCAAGCATCGGGCTGGGCCTCCATGGCGGCCGACGATATCCGCTGAGCGGCGATCGCCGCCGCTGCGGCCACGTTGAGCGACTCGGCCCCCGCGCGCAGCGGGATCGTGGCCGTCGCCTCACACTGAGCCAGCACCTCGGCGGGCAGGCCCTCGCGCTCGGCGCCGAGGCAGAGCGTCGCCGCGCCCGCCAGCGCCTCCAGCCCGGCCCCGCCGTGGGCGACCAGGGCCGCCCGCGGCGCCGGCGTCTCCTCCAGCCCGACCCGGGCCGGCGGCCGGGCGAAGAGCGAGCCCATGCTGGCCCGCACCGCCTTCGGCGAGAACGGGTCGGCGCAGCCGGGGCCGAGCACGACCGGGCCATCCAGCAGCGCCTGGGTGGTACGGACGATCGTGCCGACGTTGCCGGGGTCGCCGACCCCGTGCAGGTAGACGCAGGGCGCGGCCGGCGCCTCGGACCAGCACAGCGGCCAGACCGCGATCGCCCGCGTCCCGGAGCCGAGCGAGGAGACAGACGCCAGCAGCTCCGGCTCGACCTCCTCGGCGCCCCACTCCAGCGACAGCTCCGCCCCGGCCGCGGTCAGCAGGAAGCGCGGCTCGGCGCCCGCCGTCAGGCCCGCCTCGACCAGGTCCTCGCCCTCGGTCGCGAACAGCCCCTCACGCTCGCGATGCTTGCGCTCGCGCAGCTTGCGGACCAGTTTCAGCTTCTCGTTTTGTGGACTGACGATCATCGGTTCGGCTTGGTCTGACTCTTCGGGTCGGCGGTTTCTTCTCCTGGAACAAAAAAAGCGGGCCGTTTTCACGGCCCGCCCGGGAGAATGGAGTGTGTGGTGGACCGCTAGGCGGCCGCACCCTCCCGGGCTAGCTCCACAAATCGGCGGAAGGCGTCGCGATCGCTGACCGCGATCTCGGCGAGCATCTTGCGGTTGACCTCGACCTCGGCCTTGTTGAGGCCGTGGATCAGCTCCGAGTAACTCATGCCCTCCAGGCGCGCGGCGGCGTTGATCCTGGTGATCCAGAGGCGGCGGAACGTGCGCTTCTTGTTGCGCCGGTCGCGGTAGGCGTACATCCCCGACCGCTGCACCTGCTCTTTGGCGAAGCGGTAGGAGGAATGCTTGCGGCCGAAGTAGCCCTTTGCTTCCTTGAGGACCTTGCGGCGCTTCTTGCGAGCGTGGACGGAGCGCTTGACGCGGGCCATCTACTTGCCCCCCAGCAGCTTCCGCACCTTGGGCGCGTCGTTCGGGGAGATGTCAACCGGTTTCGCCATTTTCCGCTTCCGCTTCGGCGACTTTTTCTCCAGGATGTGACTGGAGTACGCGCGACGACCCCGGAGCTTGCCGGTGGCGGTCTTGCGGAAGCGCTTCTTGGCGCCCGAATGGGTTTTCATCTTCGGCATCGGGCTCGGTATTGAAGCAGACACAGACGCCCGAGCGGAGTCGCGGCCTCCGCCGTGGGTACGCTGGCGCCGCAATGCGGATTCTCTACGTGGTCGGGACCCGGCCCAACTTCGTCAAGACGGCACCGGTGATCGCCGCTCTGCGGGCGCGCCTGCCGGCGGGCCGGCACACGATCGTCCACACCGGCCAGCACTACGACCGGCTGATGTCGGAGGTCTTCCTCGAGGAGCTGGGCGTGCCCGCTCCCGACCACATGCTCGAGGTCGGCTCCGGCAGCCACGCGGCGATGACGGCGCGGATGATGGAGCGCCTGGAGCCGGTCCTGGCCGCGGAGTCGCCCGACCTGGTGATCGTTCCCGGCGACGTCAACTCCACCCTGGCGGCGGTCCTGACCGCGGTCAAGATGGGGATCCCGGTCGCCCACGTCGAGTCCGGCCTGCGCAGCTTCGACCTGACGATGCCGGAGGAGGTGAACCGGATCGTCGCCGACCGCTTCTCCGAGCTGCTCTTCCTCCACAGCGAGGAGGCGGTGGGGAACCTGCGTGCCGAAGGGATCGCCGACGAGCGCATGCACATGGTCGGCAACACGATGATCGACACCCTGGTCGCGCTCGAAGGACGCTTCCGCGCCGCCGCCGTCGCCGCCCGGCTCGGGGTCGAGCCCGGCGCCTACGCGCTGGTCACCCTGCACCGCCCGGCGCTGGTCGACGGCCCGCTGCTGCCGCAGACGGTGGAACGGCTGGCCGCCCTCGCCGCCGAGATGCCGGTCGTCTTCCCGGTCCATCCCCGCACCCGCAAGATGATGGAGAGCCTCGACGCCAACCACCCCGGGCTGAGCCTGATCGAGCCGCTCGGCTACCTCGACTTCCTCTCGCTGCTGGCCGACGCCGGCGCCGTGCTGACCGACTCCGGCGGCATCCAGGAGGAGACGACCTACCTCGGCATCCCCTGCTTCACCCTGCGCGACAACACCGAGCGCCCGGTCACGGTCAGCGCCGGCACCAACACCCTGCTCGGCCTCGACCCCGCCGCAATCGCCGGCATCCCCTCCGCTCTCGCCGGCCGCAGCGACGCCCCCTCCGAGCCGCCCCCACTCTGGGACGGCCACGCGGCGGAGCGGATCGCCGACGTAATCCTGGCCCACTCATAGCGTCCGTCCCGGTAGGGGTGAAGCGTCTTGTACTTTTTTGCTGAGAGCGATCTCGGACGGCCGCCGCCGATCCTCAAAAAAGTTAAGCGAAACCCCTACCGGGACGGACGCTAAGCGTCAGCCGCAGAATCGTCAACCGCAGGAGCCTCGGCAGTCGTCTCCACCGGAGCCTCGCCATCACCAGCAGGCGCGTCGATCTTGTCGACCTCTTTGCTCGGCGCCAGCAACATGCTCATGTTGCGGCCTTCCTGCAGCGGCGCCGACTCGATCACGGCGATCCCGCCGAGGTCCTCGAAGAGTTTCTGCAGCAGCGCTCGTCCGCGCTCGGGATGGGCCTGCTCGCGACCGCGGAACATGATCGTGACCTTGACCTTGTCGTGGTGCTTGAGGAAGCGGGAGACGTGGCCCTTCTTGGTCTCGTAGTCATGGGTCGCGATCTTCGGCCGCAGCTTGATTTCGCGGATGTTGACCTGCGTCTGGTGCTTGCGGGCCTGCTTCAGCTTCTGCTCCTGCTCGTACTTGTACTTCGAGTAGTCGAGCAGGCGGGTCACCGGCGGCTTCGAGCCGGCGGCGACCTCGACCAGGTCGAGGTCAGCCTCCTGGGCGCGTTTGAGGGCATCGTTGATGTCGACGATGCCGAGCTGCTCGCCGTCGGCGCCGATCAGGCGCACCTGGGGAACACGGATGCGCTCGTTGATCCGAGTGGAGTCGCGCTCTGGTGGGCGCCGATCGAACCTACGCGGGACCGGCACTATCGAGAAGAGCGGTGGAGCTTCAAGAGGACGAGAGATCGGGACACAGGCAGGGGGCGCTCAGCGGCGGCGGTGATTTGAGGTGCCTGCAGTCAAGTTGGCCGGAGTATAGAGGCAGATGGGCCGTTGACAACCCCGACGCCGATCAGGCTGTGCCGGTCTCGGACTTGACCCGGTCGGCGAACTCCGCCGGCGACATCGCCCCCAGCTCGCCGTCGGCGTGGGAACGGACCGCGACCGCGCCGCCCTCCTGCTCGCGATCCCCCACCACCAGCATGTAGGGGTAGCGGCCGAGCGCGGCGTCGCGGATCTTCTTCCCCACCGACTCGGAGCGGTCGTCGATGGCTACCCGGACACCGAGTTCACGCAGCTCCTCCATCGCCTTCTGGGCGTACTCGTTGTGGCGATCGGAGATCGGCAGGACGATCGCCTGCACCGGCGCCAGCCAGACCGGGAAGCGACCGGCGTAGTGCTCGATCAGGATCCCGGCGAAGCGCTCCATCGAACCGAGCAGGGCGCGGTGGATCATCACCGGGCGGTAGGGAGCGTCGTCGGCGCCGGTGTAATAGAGATCGAAGCGCTCGGGCATCTGGAAGTCGAGCTGGCAGGTGCCGCACTGCCAGGAGCGGCCAAGCGCGTCGGTGACGTGGAAGTCGATCTTCGGACCGTAGAAGGCGCCGTCGCCGGGATTGAGCTCGTACTCGCGCCCCTGGCGGTCGAGCGCCTCGGTCAGGGCGGCCTCCGCTTTCGCCCACTGCTCCTCCGAGCCCATCGACTTCTCCGGCCGGGTCGAGAGCTCGACTTTGACGTCGCTGAAGCCGAAGCGGGCGTAGAGCTCGTCGATCGCCTCGCAGATGCTCGCCACCTCGTCGGTGATCTGGTCCTCGGTGCAGTAGACGTGGGCGTCGTCCTGGGTGAAGGCGCGGACCCGCAGCAGCCCGTGCAGGACCCCCTCGCGCTCGTTGCGGGAGACGCGGCCGAACTCGGCCAGGCGCAGCGGCAGCTCGCGGTAGGAGTGGCGGTCGGAGGAGTAGACGAGGCAGGCGCCGGGGCAGTTCATCGGCCGCAGCGCGAAGCGGCGCTCGCCGTCCTCCATGAAGTACATCTCGTCGCGGTAGTTGTCCCAGTGGCCGGAGCGGTGCCAGAGCTGCTCGTCGAGCACCTGCGGGGTGGCGATCTCCTGGTAGCCGCGCTTGCGCAGCTGGTCCTGGACCTCGTCCTCGATCAGGTGCAGCAGGGTGGTCCCATTGGGGAGCCAGAAGGGCATCCCCGGCGCCTCGTCGCGGAGCATGAAGAGACCCAGCTGGGGACCGAGCCGGCGGTGGTCGCGCGCCTTCGCCTCCTCGATCCGCTCCAGGTGCTGCTCGAGGTCCTGCTTGGAGAAGAAGGCGGTGCCGTAGATCCGGGTCAGCCGCTCGCGGTTCTCGTCGCCGCGCCAGTAGGCGCCGGCGACCGAGCTCAGCTTGATCGCCTTGATCCGCCCGGTCGAGGGGCCGTGGGGACCGCGGCAGAGGTCCTCGAAGGGGCCGTTCTTATAAAGCGAGACGGTCTCCACGCCTTCGTCGCGGACGAGGTCTTCGATCAGCTCGACCTTGTAGCCCTGGTCCTGGCCCTTGAAGATCTCGATCGCCTCGGCGGCGCTGACGTCGCGGCGGCCGAACTCCTCGTCGGCCTCGATGTGGGCGAGCATCGCTGCCTCGATCTCACCCAGCTCGTCGTCGCTGATTTTTGTATCGGCCGGAAACTCGAAGTCGTAGTAGAAGCCGGAGTCGATCGGCGGGCCGATCGTCACCTTCGTCCCCGGGTAGAGCTCCATCACCGCCTCGGCCATCACGTGGGCGGCGTCGTGGCGGATCAGCTCCAGCGCCTCGGGGTCGCGGTCGGTGAGGATCCCGATCTCCGCGCCCTCGGGCAGCGGCGCCGAGAGATCGCGCAGCTCGCCGTCGACCCTGATCGCCAGCGCGGCCTTGGCGAGGCCCGGCCCGATCGCCGCCGCGGCATCGGCCCCGGTCGCCCCAACCGGCAGCTCCAGCGGCTTGCCGTCGGGCAGGGTGACGGTGATGTTGTCGGTCGCGGCCTCCATCCGAGGCCATGGTAGTTAGCGGGCGGGTCCCTGGCGTGCCTGGCGGACGGCGATCAGCGGGCAGGGGCTCTTGCCGGGCACCGGCCGCTTCGCCTCCCAAAGCACGTAAGGGGGCGCAACGCGGTAGGGATTGAAGCCTGCAAATGGCAACGGACCAGCATCGAAGCGGGTGATGACGAAGCGCACGCCCGGCGGTGCCTCGTCGAGTTCGCCCTCGGCTGCGACGCACACCCGTCCCCCGCGCAGCTCCCAGACGAGGTAGGGCGTGCCGTGTTCGTCCGCGAGCAGCTGCTCGGGAGCGAGGATCAGGGTTGAGTCGGCGGCTACGAGGGGCCGCAGCGCGGTCAACGCCGGGGAGTAGGTCGTGGGCCCGACCGGCGCATTGGCAAAGGCAAGCGTCGAGCAAACGCCCGCCGCGACCACGAAAGCCGCGGCGGCAAGTACCTCCATCGATCGACCCAAGCTTTTTCCCGCTATAGCCGGGTCAAGTCTTGGTTCAATCCGACTGAGCAACGGCAGGAGGATGACCAGACTCGCCAGTGGCGCGACGATCTCGATCGCCTTGGCGCTGGCGTATGGCGTGCCCACTGCGCGAGCTGCGGCGTAGGCCAAGGCCGCGGCCACCAGGCCGGCGAGGATCGCGGTCTCGCGACGCTGCCAGCAGCGAACGATGCCGTTGAGCAGCAGGAAGAGGGCGAAGGCGGCCCCGAGGTAGTAGCCGATCGCCGGCACCGCGCCGTCCCCGGGCGCGAGGCGGAAGTCACCGGAGGGCCAGATGCCGAGCGCCTCGAAAGGTGAGATCTGACCGAAGAGGTTGCCGAGGCCTGGTCCACTGGGATCGAAGGTCTCGAAGTTGCGGAAGTCGATCATCCGGCCGATCTCGGGGGCGACGAGGACGCCGAAGGCGAGCAGTCCGAGGCAGAGGGCGCCCAGATCCGGGCGCCGCCCCTCCCCGGCGTACTCCAGCGCCAGCCAGATGACCATCGCGCCAACCAGCCAGATCAGGCCGGGGAAGCTGTAGACGTAGACGGAGCCGACGGCCAGTAGGGCGGCGGGGAGGAAGCGCAGCGGGAGGTCGCACCAGTCGCGGCCGGACTGCCTGAGAGCGAGGACGAAGGCGAGGACGAAGAGCGCCTGCATCGTCTCCTTGAAAGCGCCCTGGGCGAAGTAGGAGGCGACGACGTAAGCGAGGCCGACGACGAGAGCGCCGGCAGTCCTGGGGACAGGCTTGAGGTGAGCGAAGGCGGCGAGAGCCGTCAGCGGCGCCAGAACCGCCACCGCGACGGTGAGGCCGCTGAAGCTCTGGACCAGGCCGATGCCCAGGCCCTTGTGGAGGGCGACGACGATCGCGTGCGGGCCGAGCGGGTAGCCCTGGTGCAGCAGCTGGGAGCCATGACCGTGGGCGAGGCGGTCCGCTCCCAGCAGATGCTGGGACATGTCGGGGTTGAAGCTGGTGCCGAGGATCCCGAAGTGGCCCTCGACCGCGAAGGGGAGCGAGGCGGCGAGCAGAGCGACCAGAGCGACCGGCCAGCCGGCCCGCAGCGCCTCCGCCCCGCCCTCTAGCCGCCCCCAGAGGTAGGCGAAGGAGGCCGCGGTGAGCACGAGGACGGCGAGCGCCGAGACGAGTCCGTCGCCGCCCACTCGCACCGTCCCCCAGCAGAGCGCGCAAAGCAGCGCCAGGCCCACCGCCGGCGCCAGCCACGACCAGCGCCGGGCGCCGCAGAGCCCGATAGCCGCCTGCCCGATCGCCAGCGAAGCCCCGCAGACCGCCAGCACCGCTACATAGGTCCCGATCACAAGGATCGCGAGCCTAGGGGAAGTGGGCGTAACTGGGCTCGAACCAGTGACCTCCGCCTTGTCGAGGCGGCGCTCTCCCAACTGAGCTATACGCCCGGGAGGCGTGAATCTAGCAGCGCGAAACCGGAGGCCGGGCGGTGACCGTCGCCTGGCTAAAGGTCAGCGCTGCAACGGCCGATGCAGGCAGTGCAACTTTCACGCCACTCCTGTGTTTATAGGAGCGTCGCACGAGCAGCGGCAATTAGAACTTCAAAGCTCGAGGACCGACGAGCCAGCGACTTAAATCTCTCTGGTGGCACGTCCTTCGGAAACAGGGGGCCCCTCACGGGGCCCTTTTCCGTTCCGGGATCCCGCTCAGACGTGATGACTGGGCAGGTGCCAGCGACGGGGGGCGATCAGCTCGTCGCTCTCGCTCGGGCCCCAGGTGCCGGGCCGATAGAGCCTGACCGGCGGTGGCTGCCCGAGGACCGGCTCGGAGATCTCCCAGAGGCGCTCGATCGCGTCGGAGCTGGTGAAGAGGGTGCGGTCGCCGACCATGACGTCGTAGATCAGCCGCTCGTAGGCGTCGAGCGCCCCCTCGGTGCCGCCGAAGGTGTCGGCGTAGCTGAAGCGCATGTGCGCCTCCCCCAGCTCGATCGTCGGGCCGGGGACCTTGGCCAGGAAAGAGGCAGAGATGCTGCCCGGGTCGCCGAGCTCGAAGGTGAGGTGGTCGTGGCCGAAGGACTCGACGATCTGGTCGCAGTCGAGCGGGAACATCAGGCGCGGCGGCTGGGCGTAGGCGATCGTCAGCAGGTGCCGGCTCTCAGCCAGGCGCTTGCCGGAGCGCAGGTAGAAGGGCACTCCCTCCCAGCGCCAGTTGTCGACGAAGGCCTTGATCGCGACGAAGGTCTCGGTGTCGGAGTCGGCGGCGACGCCGTCCTCCTCGCGGTAGCCGGCGTACTGGCCGCGGACGACGTGGTCCGGAGACAGCGGCGGCATCGAGTCGAAGACCTTCTCGCGCTCGAGCCCGAGCGCCTTCGGCTCCAGCGAGGTCGGCGGCTCCATCGCGACGAAGCCGAGCACCTGGAAGAGGTGGGTGACGATCATGTCGCGGAAGGCGCCGGTCTGCTCGTAGAAGCTGCCCCGCATCTCGATCGAGAGCGTCTCCGGGATGTCGATCTGGACGTGGTCGATGTGGTTGCGGTTCCAGACCGGCTCGAACATGCCGTTGGCGAAGCGCAGCGCCAGCAGGTTCTGCACCGCCTCGCGGCCGAGGTAGTGGTCGATGCGGTAGATGCAGCGCTCCTCGAAGACCGAGCGCAGCAGCGCGTTCAGCTTCCGGGCCGAGGCGAGGTCGGTGCCGAACGGCTTCTCGGTGATAACCCGGGCGCCATGGCCGAGGCCGGCCGCGCCCAGCGCCTCCACCGTGCCGGTCGCGGCGTTGGGCGGCAGCGAGAGGTAGTAGAGGACGGGGGCGTCGCCGCCGAGTTCCTCCTGGGCCGCGGCGACGGCGTCGCCGAGCGCGCCGAACCCATCCCCCACGCCGACGAATCGCAGCGACTCGGCAAACGGGTTCCAGGTCGCCGGGGACATGTCCTCGCGGCCGGAGGCCTCGATCGCCTGGCGGGCCTGCTCGCGAAACTCGGCGAGCTCGAGCGGCCGCCGGGCCGCCCCGACGATGCGGAACCGCTGCGGCATCAGGCCGACCTGGGCGAGGTGGAACATCCCCGGCAGCAGCTTGCGCCTGGCGAGGTCGCCGGTCGCCCCGAAGAGCACGATCACCTGGTTCTCGGGGATCTGCTCGGCCGAGTCCTTCGCCGAGGCGCTGGCGGTGGCGACGCTCACGCCCTCAGGCTGACAGATGCGCCGCCCTGGCCGGCGGCGTGGTCGCGACCTATGCTGGCCGGCAGCGATGGTGCCCGAACGAACCAACGGCGGAGTCGAGTACGACCGCTCGAAGCTGGACCTCTCCGAGCGCCGCTTCTGGCGCGACATCTGGGCGTCGGTCCCGGCCGAGGTCGCCGCCGAGCACGGCGTCGAGCTGCGCGAGTTCGGGCCAGTGCAGGCGACGGCAGCGAACGATCTGCCGCGGGCCGGGATGATGAACATGGTCCTGGGCGCGACCAAGCCGGGGGCGGTCGCGGGCGGCCACCTCGCGGCCGCAACCGAGTGGATGCGCTCGCGGGGCGTGGAGAGCTACGTCCCGGTCACGCCGGGGATGCCGACTACGGAGGCCGCGGAGAGCTGGCTGACGGCGAACGGCTTCACCCAGGGATACGGCTGGATGAAGTTCGTCCGCGGCCCCCACCCACCGCGCTTCTCCGCCCCCGCCGTCGAGGTCGTGGAGCTGACCGACCCGGCGCAGGAGCCCTTCGGGATGATCGCCGCCACCGGCTTCGGCCTCCCCGCCTGGGGCGCGGCCTTCTTCGCCGACCTCCCCGGCCTCGACGGCTGGCGCTGCTACGCCGCCCGCGTCGATGGCGAGGCGCAGGCCTGCGCCGCCATGCACGTCCACCAGGGAGTCGCCGAGTTCGGCATCGCCGCCACCCTGGAGCCAGCCCGCGGCCGCGGCTGCCAGCTTGCCCTGATCCACCGCCGCATCCTCGACGCGATCGAGGCCGGCTGCCACACCCTCTTCGTCGAGACCGGCGAACGCGTCCCCGAGCGCCCCTCGGCCAGCTACCGCAACATCCTCCGGGCCGGGTTCGCGGAGGCCTACCTGCGGCCGAACTGGGTGAGAAGCGTTTCGCAGGGCACCCCATCCTCTTCGTACATCTGAGCTGGAACCTCGTAGGCGTAAGAGATGACTCGCAAGGCATCAGGATCGACCTTCCACCCACGCAGCTCATATAGAACGCCATTTGACACCACCGGTGGCATCACACTGCGATCAATCGTGATGCCCGTTACCACCACTAACGCATTGTGCGGATAGGCATGTTCATGGTGTCGAACCTCTCCTGAGGTGAGCGGGATCCCCGCACCATCGGACGACGTGCCCTTTACCTCTACGTCGAGCTTCTCATTACCCTTCTTCAGCTCTAGGTCGAATGGCTTCCCCAGCTCTTTGACCGCCCACCCGTCGACTTCGTAGTAGATACGCGCAAGCTTTACCGCGTGCGTCTCAACCAGCTTGATCTCTGCAGCGTTCGTCCGAAATCCTGCTCGGGATTTTGGTCTAGGGCGGCCACTTGCTTCAGCGGCACTCTCCTCCGCCTGAACGATCTCCGGCCGCTCGTTAGGAATCGGCAGTCTTGACCGGGCCGCGTAGAGTTCTCCCAATCCCTCCGCAAACAGCATGACATCAGCGAAGAGAGTGCCATCGTCCGGAATGTTCCCCACCCCATAGGCGCGTGCAATGACATTGCCACGCTCGTAACCAATACCCAGGTTTGGATCATTGAGAAGAACGGCCGCCGGAGCTCCTACTCGGGGAAGCCAATTCTCTAAGACCTCCCGCGCCCACTCGACTCGACCTTCGATCACACCTGGGGGCTTGGGCGCAAAATCACCGCCGACGGAGTCAGTCGTTCCTTGATTCAGGGAGAGATAAACCGAGGCTCCACGCGCATCGAACAGATAAACGATGTAGAAGCCCTCCGTCGCTCTCGGCGACTGCGACCGAGACCCAAATCGAATCCACGGAACACGATTCTTAAGACCGGTTCCATCTCGACCTTCCGCAAAGAAGTCGTCCACTCCCATCGCACCGCCGAGCTCGGCCTCACGCCCCCAAAGCCAATTGGTTGCATCACGGCGAATCAGTCGTCCCCGCTCGTCCATAGCGGGAGAAACCCTCGCTTGGTATTGCGTCTGAAGCTCAAGGATTCGCTGCAGCTCAGATCTCATCCCGCGCGAGCCTACTTAGAGCCACATGCGAAAAGGCGCCTACCGGAATCGAACCGGTGTAAACGGCTTTGCAGGCCGCTGCGTAGCCACTCCGCCAAGGCGCCGGGAGATCGGTCAAGCCTAGCGGCGCATTTGTTGTGGCGGCGGTGCGGTCGCGGCTATGGTGCGGGCGCGTTTGCGCAGCGGCTGACAATCCGACGAGGAGGGCGAGATGGTCGAGAGGATCGAGGAGATGCCGGCCGGGACGATCGGGTTCCGGGCGTCCGGGAAGCTGACTCCCGAGGACTACCGCGAGGTGCTGGTCCCGACCCTGCGCGAGGCGGTCGACTCCGGCGAGGTGCGGATGCTGTTCGTGCTCTCCGACTTCGAGGAGCTGGCGCCGCGGGCCTGGCTCGAGGACGCCAAAACCGGCCTCGAGCTGGGCTTCCTCAAACACTCCGCCTGGAAACGATCGGCGATCGTCAGCGACGCCGACTGGGTCAAGAAGGCCTTCCGCATATTTGCCTGGATGACGCCGGGCGAGGTCAAGGTCTATGAGCTCGGCCAGGAGGCCGAGGCCCGGGACTGGGTCGCGGGGACGACCGACTAGGAGCCAGTCCGTACTAAGCCGGCTCGATCACGCGGAAGGCGATCCCCGCGCGCTGCAGCCGGGCCAGCAGCGCGTCGCCCATCGCCGCGGCGGTGGTCACCTGACCGGCGGTCGCCGGCAACCCCTGGTCGAAGGCCAGGCAGAGCGCCGACTCGGCCAGCATCTTCGAGGTCTCGGCGTAGCCGGGGTCGCCGCCGGAGACCTCGGTGACGACGCGCGCGCCGCCGCCCTCGCCGACGAACTTGACCTTGAACCAGCTTCTGGCCCGCTCGGCCTCGTCCGGCCCCTCCCCCGGCGCCTTGATCTTCAGCAGCAGCTTGCGGGTCGGCGGCAGCGGCGCCATCAGGGCGACCGCCCCCACCCCGGCCCCCAGCGCCGCGATCGTCGCCAGCCGCCTGGCGACCATGTGGTGGCCGTAGGTGAAGTCTGGGCCATAGCGGTCGAGGGCGGCGGCGGAGCGGCGAACGACGGCGCCGTCGATCGTCGGCAGCGGCACCACCCAACCGCCGAGCTCGTCGTCGTGGCCGATGCCGAGCCCGGCCGAGTGGATCCTGCGGTCGGCCGAGCGCTGCTCGCCGCGGCGGCGCTCCTTCGCGGCGCCCATGGTCTGCCGGGCGCGGGCGAAGCCGTTGATCGCCGAGTGGTAGGTGCCGCCGGAGAAGCTGGCGCCGGAGCGGACGTAGCCGTCGACCTTCAGCGGCACCCCCTCCGGCAGCTGCTGGACGGTGAAGTAGGCGCCGAGGTCATGGGGGATCGAGTCGAAGCCGCAGCAGTGGACCAGCCGGGCGCCGGTCCGCTCCGCCTCGGCATGGTGCTCGACCCACATCCGGTCGACGAACTCAGGCTCGCCGGTGAGGTCGACGTAGTCGGTCCCCGCCGCCGCGCAAGCCGCAACCAGAGGCTCGCCGTAGAGCGCGTAGGGCCCGACGGTGGTGGCCACGACCCGAGCCGACTCCGCGACCCTCGCCAGCGCCGGCGCGTCCCCGGCGTCGGCCTCGATCAGGTCCGGGACCGGGGCATCGGGGGATGCCGCCGCGAGCCGCGCCAGGACCGCCTCCAGCTTGGCCCGGTTGCGCCCGACCAGCGCCCAGCGCAGTCCCTCCGGCGCGTTCGCCGCCAGGTACTCCGCCGTCAGCCCGCCGGTGAACCCGGTCGCGCCGAACAGGGCCAGGTCGTATTGCCGCGCGGCCGTCATCGCCGCCATTCTGTCAGTCCTGGCCGAGCAGCCAAGCCGCTGACGGCGTCAGGCCGGCGCTAAGGCCTGGCGCACATCGCGTAAGCGCGGAAGACGAAGGTCTCTTCGGTTTCATTCTCCATCACGACCAGCCAGCCCGAGGCGGCGGCGCCGTCGCTCGGAGGGGGATAGACGAACTCTCCCTCCGCCTCTTCCACCTCGGCACTGGGCCGGTCGGCCAGCAGGACGTACCTGAAGTCTTCGGGGTCCCCCGGGAAGAAATCGAATCCCCCGCCGGCCACCGTCTCTCCCGGCAGGCACTGCGCGTTGGACTGGCTGCCTTCCCCTTCCTTGGGCTTCCCTTCCTCGCCGTAACGAACGACGACGCTGGTGGCACCGGGCGCGCCCGGTGCTCCGGGCTCACCCGCCGGCCCCTGCGGCCCGCGTTCGCCGGCCGGCAGCTGGCCCGCCTTGAAGTCTCCGACGGAGAGCGAGCCATCCTTGACTTTCGCCCCGATGACCGCGTTCTTCTTCAGCTGCTTAGTCCCGACGCTGTTCTTGCCGAGGTTCGTGGCCGCATACGCCGCGCCGCCGCCAAGCGCGAGGAACAGGGCCAGCGTCGCAATCACGTTCGCGTAGGTCAACTTGGGGCGCAGCTTCTCCATCTCGATTCTCCGATTCGGTCGTCTGGTGGGCGAGACCACCAATGTCGACCGATCGGCGCCTGCACCAAAGCCGTGCGAGAACTGTTGCCGCCCCTGCGGAGGCCGGCTGCCCTCCGACCGCGGGCGAACGTATTGTGGCCGCCCTTGTACGACGCCTCTCTGCAACTGACCGGCGGCGGGGCGCGTGCCGGATCGCTTCCGGACTGGCCCGATGCCAGACCGCTCCGCTCCTGGCAGGAGGAGGCGACCGAGGCCGTGCGGGCGCACTCGGGCACCAGCTTCCTGGCCTCGGCCACCCCGGCGGCCGGCAAGACCACCTTCGGCCTGCACATCGCCCACCGGATGCTGAGCGCCGGGTTCGTCTCCCGCGTCGTCGTCGCCGGTCCGACCACCCACATCTGCCGCCAGTGGGCCGCCGACGCGGGCCGCTACGGCATCGACCTCGAGCCGAACAGGCCCAACTCAGACGGGCCGGAGTCGGCCGACTTCCACGGCGTCGCCGTCACCTACCAAACGATCGCGGCCGGGCCGGAGATGCACCGGCAGGCCGCCGCCCGCCGGCCGACCCTGCTGATCGCCGACGAGCCGCACCACATGGGCGATCTGGCCGCCTGGGGCCTGCAGACCCGCAAGGCCTTCGACGGCGCCCGCTTCCGGCTGCTGCTCTCGGGCACCCCCTTCCGCTCCGACAACTCGGCCATCCCCTGGGTCAGCTACGACGAGGACGGCCTCAGCCGGGCCGACTACGCCTACGGCTACCCGCAGGCGCTGGTCGACCGGGTGTGCCGCCCGATCACCTTCCTCCCTTACGACGGCGAGATGGAGTGGATCTCGGACGGGCGGCTGCGCAGCGCCGACTTCGACCTCGCCCTGCCGGCGGCGGAGTCGGCCCGGCGCCTGCGGACGGCGCTCAGCCCGGAGGGCGAGTGGATGGGCGAGGTTCTGCGCGACGGCGACGCCAGGCTGAGCGAGGTGCGCGCCGACGGGCACCCCGACGCGGGCGGCCTGGTCATAGCTTCCGACCAGGATCACGCCCGGGCGATCGCGGCGCGGCTCGGGTCGGTCTCGGGGGAGCAGCCCGAGCTGGTGATGAGCGACGAGCCCGGCGCCAGCCAGCGCATCGCCGAGTTCGCCTCCTCCGATCGACGCTGGCTGGTCTCGGTCCTGATGGTCTCCGAGGGCGTCGACATCCCCCGCCTGCGGGTCGGTGTCTATGCGACGGCAGCCCGGACCGAGCTCTTCTTCCGCCAGGTGGTCGGCCGCTTCATCCGCACCACCCCGAGGCCGCGCCGCCAGATGAGCTACCTGCTGATGCCGGCCGACCCGCGGCTGAAGGCACTCGCTCACGAGATCGAGGTGGAGCGCCGCCACGCCCTCGAACTCCTGCCGGATGCCGAGGAGGAGAGCGAAGAGCTGGACGACCCAGAGCCGGAGCGGGGCGAGCCGGGCGGCGGCTTTGCCGCCCTCAGCTCGGGCGACGCCGAGCTGGACGAGGCGATTATGAGCGAGACCACGCTGCAGCTCTTCCCGACCGACGACCCCAAGCCGGTGGCGAAGAGGGCGGCTGCCCTCGCCACGCCCGAGCCCGCGCCGGAGGACCGCGAGCCCGAGCGGGAGTCGGCCTACGCGACCCGAGAGCGGTTGCGCGGCGAGCGCAGCCGCCTGGTCGCCGACGTCGCCCGTCGCACCGGCAAGTCCCACCGGGAGATCCAGGCCCGTATCAATCAGGCCACCCGGACGCGCTCGGTCACCGGCGCCACGATCGAGCAGCTCGAGCGCGGCAACGCGATGCTGCGCCGTGAGCTCTGGCGGTGAGAGAACAGCTTGTGGATTCAGAAGCCGGTTTTGGGGTACTTGCGCCCACCATGACCCGGATCGCCCTGATCATGGCTTACTTGGCCAGTGCAGCCGCGACCGTGATCATCCTCAACGCCTACAGCGGGGATGCTGGGTTGTCGATCGTGGTCGACGCGACCCTCGTGATCTGGGCAGCCCTCTCAGCCCTGCTCGGGTGGAGAACAGGACAACCCGGTCTTGCGCTTTTGGCCCTCCTGGCGATTCCCTTCGCGATTCCCTTTGGCTATCCGGATCACCGGTTTAACGAGGCCTATCCAGTCTGGTTCAGTGTGGCCCTCTATGCCATCGCCTCAGCTGCGTTGATCTTCCTCACCGCTTTTTATAAGCGGGGCGAGGCTCATCGAAAGCAGCAACGCGCGTAGTCGCGGGCCTAAATGTCGGGGCTTGCAGGGGTTCGTGCGCGCTTCGACCCCATCATCTCGTAGGTCGCCCGCGAGGAGGATCGCAGCGTGGCCGACGGCGTGCGCCCGATGCTCGATGATCTCGCCCGGCACGGGTCCGTCGTCCGCCGGCTGAACGACAAAATCCCGCCCTGGGGCGGGATTTCGCGAGAAGCGGCTGATCGGATTCGAACCGACGACCTTCTGCATGCAAACGATCCACCTCGCGGCGGATTGCGCAGGCCTAGAGCCAAATACGCCTCCGACGCGCAAAGAGGAATTGGGTTTGGTCAGGCGCGATTCGGTCCTGTTTGGGCAGCGAGATCTGCCCACTGCCCAAACTAGCTCGTAGTCGGGTGTCCCCTCCAGCGCTGACGATTCCCCGACAGTGCGACGTGAAGACCTCGATCCCTGCGCAGTAGGTGCTCATTTATTCGACCTTGAACCACTAACCGGGTCCGAGCAGGTAGCGGGCGACCACCAGCCCGGAGCGGCCTTTCCTTTCTTCGTAGGATTGGTGCAAGGTCACGAGGCGTCCATGCGAGTCGAAGAAGAGCATGCTGGGTTCGAATTCGGCGAGGTCACGTACCCGAGTGGCGACTATGCCCCGCGGTCCGAACCTCTTTTCCCACCTGCCCCGAGCGGACACTCGCAGTAACAGGATCGCGCGCCCCTTGCGGGTCCCGAGCGTCCCGCCGATCATGATCCCGCCTCGGCCGTCGACCGCCAACGAGTCGAGCGTCGTGCCGGAGCTGGGGGCGAGCGTCACCGTGGCGTAACCGCGCTTGCCAAACGCTTCGTCGCGTGACCCGTCGGGTGCGATCCGGATCAACCGCGCCCTCACCTTTTCGTTGTCCCGGCGCGGCACCTCTTCCAGGGCGACGACAGATCCGTCTCGCTCACCGGCGAGGTCGAGGAAGCGTCCGAAGATCGCGCTCTGCTCACCTAACGTCGTCGCGATCTGTCCTACCGGGGTCAGCTGTCCGACACCCGGGTGGCTCATGCCTGGCTGGCAAGCGTAGGTCTGGATCGATCGATAGGTGATCGCGCCGCTCGGGGAGATCACCGGATCACCGATCACCTCGGCGCCGAGCGGATTTTCGCCCATATCGTGACCACCGAAGAGGCCGTCATTGCCAAAGGCGGGATCGAGTTCGCCGTTCGTGGCGAGGCGGACGACGAAGCCCGCCGCAACACCGACAGGGGCAAAGCTGTCGTGCGCACAACTGGCGCCGAGCCGGACGACGGCAGAGCCGGTCACCACGATCCGGCCCTGTCGGTCGACCGCGATGCCGGTCGCCCTCACCGTCGCGCGCGTCCCGAGCGGCGTTCCGTCGGTGCCGAGGGGCGCCGGCAGGCCGAGGTCGGTTTCCACCACGCCGCTGCGCCCGAAGCTCGGATCGAGGCCGCCGCCGGGCAGGAAGCGGAGGATCCGCATCGCCCCCGGAGAAAATGCCGGAGACCCGTTTTCCATGAGCGGACTTGGGTTTTCTGCCTTGGGGAAGACGGAGGTGCCTACTACCAACAGCCGGCCGTGAAAATCGATGGTCATATCACTGAGCTGAAATTCATTACGCTTCGGCGACGACAGGGTGAGCGAACCGGTGCTGCCGAAGGCGTGTCCGGGGCCGCCTGCCGCGTTCAGCACCTGGACGCCGCTGCCGCCGCTGACCAGCACGCCCCCGCTTCGGGTGCCCGCGCCGAAGGCGGTGACCGCGAATTCGGAATACAGCTTGACCACGCCGCCGTCACCGAAGCTCCTATCCAGGACCGCCCCCGGCCGGGCACCGCCACTCGGAGCGGCCGAGGCATCGGTGGCCAGCAGAAGCAAGCCCACCGTGATGGCCGCGACCACGCGTCCGAAGCGTCCCCTCATACTCAAGAAACCCTGGTCAGGCCTGACCGTTGCGGTGGATCGACGGCTCAGCAAGGTTTCGCGGTGCATTTTTTTCCTCCGGCCAAGTTCGCGAACGCGTTGTACGCCGGCCGCGGATTGCCTGCCGAATCCAGAAGCCCGGACCGATGGTCCCAGTGGGGTTCTTCTGCGTCTCCGCTGTCGACGATGTCCTGGATGTTGTAGTAGAAGGCGTGTTCGATTTTCTGGCGTTCCGAATTGCTCCGTAGCATCGAGAAGGTCGCCTTGACGAGACGAGTCTGCTCTTTCGGGGTCACACTCGGAATGTTTGGCGTGTGCGTTGCCGACGATTCCACCGGAAACCCGAGCTCGGTCACCCAGATCTGCTTTCGAGCTTTTTCGTAGCTGTTCTTCTCCAGCGCCTGGATACCAGCGATCTGTCCTTGGATTTCTCTCATCACCTGCTCGGCGTCTTTCATATCGACCGGTGCATGCGCCGGTTTGGGCTGTTTGCCGCCATGGTGGATTTTGAAGATGTACGGATGGAGACTGACCGCTTCGTAGTACGGTTTTTCGCCTTCCGGCGGTTCACCCAGCGCGTTGTTGAACCGCTGCAGAAAAGTACGAGGCGTCTGATGCCCATTCGCGTTGCTCTTGTAACCGAACAATCCGGGAGCCAGGATGTGGATGGTCGGAGCGATCGACCTGAGCTCTTCCACCAGTTTTTTGAAGAAGTGGGCGAATTCCACTGGTTTCACTTCACCCTGAATCGTTGCGGAACTGCCGAAAGGCATATTCGGCTCGTTCCAAATCTCCCACCAATTGGTTTCGTATTTGCTTTCGGGCCCGTATTTGTTGACCTGACCTTTGGCGAAGGTGATGAATTCTTCTTGCGCTTTGGCGGTCTTGGGGAATCCCCCTTGGCCGAGATAAGGAAGTGCCTTCAGGCCGTTTTCTTCGGCGTATTCGAAGGAATTGGCGATTTCGGCACCAGGGACGACCACGAAGCGAAACCATTCCGCCCCGGTGTCCGCGATCGCTTTGAAGTCGCCCATTTCGATCATCTGTTTGATGCTTCCGGACCACATCACGCCGTAGAACGGACCCCGCGCGGGGAGGGCTAGGGGCGCCAAGAGTTCCGAACCTTCTTCTTCCGTCAGCGCTTCTTCCTCTTCGCTCGCCAGCGTTTCTTCTTCTTCGACGGTCATCGTGCGGGCGCCGGTCGTGAACGTCCGATCTTTTCCTCGGACGACTCCGGCCGGGCCGAATGCGACCAGCCGGTAGTGGTAAGTGGTTTCAGGTGCGAGGCCGGCGACGGTTTCTTCCACTTTCAGCGTTTTGCCGTTGCCATCGAGTTCTTCGCCGGTGGCGATGCGCCCGTAGGCGGTCGTCAGCCCGTATTCGAAGAAGTATTCGGTTCCTTTCCCGTGCGCCTCAACCGTGCCGATCATCATCGCTTCGTTGGATTCGATTTCTTCCGTAACGCCCGTGACCGGTGCCGGGAAGCCGGTGTCCATCGACTGCTGGATCTCCCCCGCCTCCAGCGCCCGGTCGTAGATGCGGACCTCGTCGATGCGGCCGTTGAAGTGGTTGCCGAAGGCGTCCAGGCAGCCGATCGTCAGCGGGCCTTCGGCCGCGGTGAGGGGGAT